>JAABUT010000676.1_pt1 | contig 49715 bp, 41 predicted proteins | sample 5559281 | NCBI WGS metagenome assembly JAABUT01 (sample SAMN10711880, study PRJNA513359) | rock metagenome | isolation source: Antarctica rocks | place: Antarctica: Victoria Land, Ricker Hills nord | collected 2016-01-04
CAATGTTTTGTTCAAAAAGAATACAGTATTCATCAGCGGCAAAGAAAATTTCTGTAATTTGATCGATTGTAAGCATGTTTTGGTTGATTTTTGTGACAACCTAAAGATACTAAAATGTGCTTACATTATTGATCTACAGGTAATTATATTTTATATAAAAGTTTAATTAATAATAAAAAAATTATCTTTTCTTATATCGAACTCAAGTTAATTATTAAAATTTTTTAAAAAATTAATCTCAAGGAATATTGTGACGGATAATTATAGGATAATTATAGGATAATTATAATCGTTAGTAGATGCGGGAAATACAAAAAAAGAGGCAGGAAATTAAATAATCGGCAGTCATTTACTGAATCGATTCAAAAAAAATCTATTGCTAAACCGTGATAAAAATAAATAAAATTTTTATCACGGGGATAAATCACAATTAAATTATGATTAAAATAGTTTTTTAAATAGGGAGAAAGAAAAACTGAAAGCAATCAATTTTTCCCGCATTAGTTTACAGGTAAGGACAATATCCCGAAGGCAGTGTAAATTTAGCCCCACAGGCTACAATGGAATTGAAGTATTACCCGTAAAGATCAAAAAATTTTATTCTATAACCAATTTAATCTCATTACTTATAGCCTCTGATTTTATCTTTAAGAAGTAAACACCTGAACGCAAAGAGAATTTTGAGATGTCGAAATTAATATTTGCTCCTCCCCGTTGCATTCTCATTTGGCCCAAATTGTAAGTTCTTCCTGCCTGGTCGCTAATTTCAAATCTAAAATTTCCTGAATAATTAACAGGAAACCTGATATTGAGTTTCGATCTTAAGGGATTAGGATAGACAGCAGGTTTTTTAGCATTTATTCCTGCGACGGAGGAGTCAGCAGAAATAGCAGGAGAGGTAATCTGAGAAGATAAAAGTACTCCACCTTCGGGAACCCCTTTGTAGTTGAGGTCAGAGAAATTTCCTCCTGTATAATAAATGTTACCATTTAAAACACCAGCCACCCCGGCAGATTTACCTTCAGGGAGTGGTGTAAGTGCCGCCCAGGTATTAGTAGCAGGAGAGTAAGCAGATACTAAATTGCTTAAAACATTATGAGAGGTTTCTCCCCCAAGTACAAGTATACGATCTCCCATAACTGCTACAGCCGAAGAAATATGGTCGCGGGCAACAGGCATATCAGCCAACTTTGTCCATGTATTATTGCTTTCATTGTACACCTCCACAGTATTTTGAGTAATGGTGTTATTGTCCTGGTGATGAGCGCCTCCTATAAAATACATTTTTCCTCCGTAAACTGCGGAGCCCGGATGGTTAACCGGATTAATAAGCGGGGCTAATTCTTTCCATCCCGCTGAAAGGTTATTAAGATCCAATGCATAGTGAATACCGGTATCTGCACGTGATATATTTGCGCCGCCGACATAATGTATTTTTCCATTCAGGTACCTCAATTGGCCTGCAGCCAATTCGAGGGGTAAATCGGGTAGGCGGGTGTAGTTGTTTGAGTCCACGTTGTATCTCCATACCTGTTTAGTTCCAAAAAGCTGACCTGTTCCATCTGAATTAGAAGTATAACCACCTGCAAAGTAAATATCGGTGCCATCGGTAGTAAGACCTTCATGCGTTACGCCTCCAAATCCGGCACCTGAGGGAAGGTGTGGTAAACTGGCGATAGAAGTCCAGGTATCGATAACAGGATCGTACACATATGCCCGCTTGGTAGGCGTATAAACAGGTCGTTTATTGATATCGTAACCGCCAAAAATATACAATTTACCTTTAACTACTTCTCCGTGAACCTCGTGGGTCGATTTAGGTTGGCTTTTAGCAGTTCCCCAGTTAATTGCAGTAAAATCCTGAGCTCCAGCCGATATACTAACTATGAGAAGAATACAACCGGCAGCAAAACATTTTGCGCTGAGGTTTTTAAAATAGCTTGAAAAACAGGAGTAAAAATTTTTCACGGTAGAAATTGTTTAATTTATTCTAATTGAAGGTATAATGGTTTAAAACAAAGCTTATACCATTATTTGTCAAATTAATAAAATTAGATAAAAGACTTTAAAATGTATATAGGATTATATTTTTTCGGGTAGAAAGACAGCAGGAGCAGAAAGAGAAATAAGATGACTTTTTCTGCTTACGCAAAATAAGAATCGTTGACTGAATTTAATTTATAAAAAACAAAAACAATAAGAGCCATTACTTTTTGTTGTAATGGATCTTATCTTAAATATTATACACTGTTTTATTGAATTAACAATTTTATTTCCTCACTTCTTGTATTTGATATGATTCTTAAAAAATAAATTCCGGAGCGTAATGAAAGATTTGAAACATCAACGTTTATGCTTGATCCCCCTGCTTGTATGATTCTATTACCAATATTATAAATTCTTCCTGTTTGATCTGCGATTTGTAAGGAGAAATTGCCTGTATAATTATCAGGAAATTTGATATTAAAGTTATTATGAGAAGGATTAGGATAAATAAGAGGCTTTTGTAAATTTTTTCCTGAAGTTGACATGTCTTCTGCTGATCTTGTTATTTGTATTGAGTTAGCATCAGATCGGTTGGCAGCGGAGGTGATTACTAACTCAGGTTTATTGGTTGCATTTTCTTTACTGCTAAATACCACATTGCTATTTTGATTTGTTGCATCTTTTATCAATAAGCTTACAGTTTTATCGCCTGCAAACTGAGTTTTTACATAACTGGTTACATCAAATTCATAATATTTTGCCTGGTTGCTAACTCCTGCCGTACTTAAAGCAGAGGTTGATGAAACAGGCGCATTATTGTAAGTGATTCCACTTTCTGTCCATGAGTCATTGTCTGAGCCGTAAGATGAAAGACTGATAGTGGAAGGGTTATCTACATTCCGTCCGTATATGCGCAATTTTGCAGAAGATATATTACTAACACTGCTGAGTGAAAATTTCAGGTAAGAGGAACGGGTATAGCCACTATTGGTAGCGCTCTTTACCACCAGGGCTGTATCTTTTCCATAATTTGTTGCTGCAAAGCTTCCATTACGTACAAAGGCATCGGCAATGGGAAGCAAAGCAGTAGTTTGAACTGCAGGTATGCCTTTACGATTGATGTTAGAAAAATTGCCTCCTGTATAATAAATATTACCATTTAAGACAGCAGCAACTCCCGCAGATTTGCCTGCTGTAAGTGGCGTTAATTCTACCCAGGTGTTAGAAGCGGGGGAGTAGGCAGATACCAGATTGCTTAAAACATTATGAGAGGTTTCTCCGCCAAGTACAAGAATACGTGATCCCATAACAACTACAGAAGACGATATGTGGTCGCGGGCTACAGGCATATCAGCTAATTTTGTCCACGCGTTGGTATTTTCATCATATACCTCCACCGTTTTTTGCGTTATACTATTATTATCCTGGTGATGAGCGCCACCCAAAAAATATATTTTTCCTCCATATACCGCAGAGCCGGGGTGATTAACAGGATTAATAAGCGGAGCTAAGGCTTTCCATCCCGCCGAAAGATTATTAAGATCTAATGCATAATGAACCCCTACATCGGCACGGGATAAATTTGCTCCTCCCATATAATGAATTTTACCGTTCAGGTACCTCATTTGTCCCGCAGCCAATGCTTCAGGTAAATCAGGAAGGCGGGTGTAGGTGTTGGAGGACACATTGTATTTCCATACCTGCTTAGTTCCGAAAAGCTGGCCGGTACCATCTGAATTGGAAGTATAGCCGCCTGCAAAATAAATATTGGTTCCATCATTAGTAAGACCTACATGGGTAATCCCGCCAAAACCTGTCCCATTTGGGGTATGAGGCAGATCGGCAATTGAAGTCCAGGTATCGGCTAAAGGGTCATAAACATAGGAACGTTTTGTTGGTGTCCAGGTGGGTCTTTTCTTAACGTCGTACCCTCCGAAAATGTATAATTTACCATTCACAACTTCCCCGTGCACTTCATGTGTTCCTAACGGCTGACTTTTAGCTGTACCCCACGTAATGGTTGAGAAATCCTGTGCATTAACAGGGAAATGAAGAATTATAAAGAGTAAACTTACAAAAAATAACCTTGCCATAAAGTATGACAAATACCTTAAACGCGGATAAGAGTAGTTGAAATTTTTCAAAGTAAAGTTGGTTAAATTAGCGGATAAAAAAATTTAAAACGAAGCAAATTTTTAATAAAATGTCCGAAAAACGAATTTGTGCATTCCTGGCTCGTTTGAGACCACTTTACTATAATAAAAGTTTAAACTAAATAAAAAGAAATATTTAGTTTATCCGATATATCATTTTTACGAATAGAAAGGTATTGGAGAAACAGACAAATTTAAAGGCGGTAGTTATTTTTTCTTACGGGTGGAAGCGGGAAAATTATTGTTATAAAAAAAAGGGTGGCTATGAAACCACCCTTTTTAATCTAAGATTTGTGCAATTTTATAAAAAAACTTCCTATAATATTTCTACGAAATCAGATATTTTTCATTGTTCTTATTTTCATAACCATAACCATATCCATATCCAAAATCACGTTTTATAAATCCTCTTGGTTTAACGCCATTAAAGACAATTATCATATTTTTCAATGGTTTAAATCTGTTTGTATCATCAAGTTTTTTTACAAATGCTTTTGGAGTGTATTTATGTCGTACAACATAAAGAGTTAAGTCGCAGTAGTCTGAAACTATATAAGCATCGGTAACCGGACTTACAGGTGATGTATCAACTATAATATAATCAAACTCTTCTTCCAGGTAGTTAAATAACTCGGTCAATTTTCCATTTAAAAGAAGTTCAGTAGGGTTGGCTTTGGTAGCGCCAGCAGGTATAATATAAAGATTATGAAATTCAGTCCCTTCCACAATTTCATTAGGTTCTATATCTTCTTCTAAAAATTCTGCAATACCTACCGTATTTCTAAGTTTAAATATTTTAGAAAACTGAGGGTTACGAATATCCATGTCGAGCAGGCAAACTTTTTTACCTGAGCGTGAGAGGCTTAATGCAAGGTTAGCGCTTATGAGGCTTTTACCTTCACCGGAAATACTTGAAGTAACAAGAATTTTCTTTTTTGTATGACTTTTACTAAAAAGTCCCGCTGCAGCCCTCAGTTGCCTGAACTGCTCCTGAATAACACGGTTGTTCTGACCCTTTAAAAAAATACTTTTCTTATCATTAAAGTAAGAGATTTCCCCTACTATCGGAACCTGAGTATATTCTTCTATTTCTGACCGGAACATTACATTGCCCGTCAGCATTTCTTTAAACAAAACAATACCCACACCAAACATAAATGCAAGCATCACGCAGGCTAAATATATAATGCTTTTATGGGGAAATACAGGAACAACACCCGACTGTGCATGTGAAATAATTCTGCTGTTATTAACATCTGACGCATAGGCAAGAGCAGTCTCTTCTCTTTTTTGCAACAAAAAAGAATATACATTATTTTTTACTATTTGCTCTCTGCTCACACTTATTAGTTCCCTTTCTTTTTGTGGGATAGCCTGCAATTGAGTATTATAAGTTTTGTTGGTCGTGCTTAAATTACTTAAGCCTGCCTGCAGATTGGCTTTTTGATTACGAATATTTTCTAATATGCTTGGCCTTATCTTTTCTATTTGGTTGGCTACAGATTGAAGGATGGGGTTATTCTCAGCAGTCGTTTTTCTTAACCTTTCATACTCCAGCTCCGCCTGATACAACTGGTCTAATAATTTGCTTAAAACCGGGTCGTCTACACCCAGTGTTGAAGGAACAATTCCGGTAGAATTGCTTTTACTGGTCACATACTTTTCAACCTGGTCTAAAACCTGTAATTGCAAATTTACAGTTGCCAGCTTCTGATCATTATCAGAAGCATTTTGCAGATATAGTTTGCCCTGAGTGCTCAAATCAACAATTCCCTGGTTGTCTTTAAAATTTTGTATCTTTTTTTCTACGTTATTAAGTTCATCTGTAACAATACGAAGCCTGTCATCAACAAAGGCGATCGTATTTTTTGCTACTGTATTTTTATATTCGATACCCAGGTCGGTATATTTTTCCATCAAAGTGTTTAAAATATCTTCTCCTCTCTGGGGTACTTCATCATCAAGGACCAGGTTTACTACGCTCGATGTTTTTGTAGTAGCCGCTACCGTCAGATTATTAAGGTAAAAATCTGCAATATATTTTGGCTCTACCAGATTAAAATAAAGCGGCCTTTTAGCCTGTGATTTGTACCGCGGGTTCTCTATAAATTTCAGATTACCAACAGGCGTAGATACATATTGGTTGAGCGGATACTGTTTGTTATCTATTTTGACTGTTTTATTTTTAGCATCATAGTCAAAGAAAACCATCGACGTATCACTTAGCCTGTCGGGGTCACTTATTTCTATAGAGATGGGAGAGGTCATGTAAGCTGAAGTGGCAGTACGTTTACCTAACAAACCATCTTCAAAAAAAGGGGCATATAAGTGCAGCTGCTTAACAACTACCTGCATTAATGTTCTCGAATGAATAACTTCAGTTTCATTTTCTACTAATGTATTAGGAGAAAGTAAGTCAATAGACTCTTCGATTTTGTTTGCATCAGCTCCCTTTTTTTCATCATTAATCATCATTGTCGATGTAGTCTCGTACGTAGGAGTCACGTTCTTGTTAAATAACCATCCTAATATCAGAAATACAACAACAAGAAATACAAAGAGAGGCCAGTAAGGCAAAAACTTGAAGCTGATGTCTTCCAAAAAAGATTTTTCCTGATTTTCTGTGTTTTGATCCATATTCATTTAATTGTAATTTGTCGTTATAACTTTAATCTTGTTAATGCAAGGAGTATCAAAGTCAGGCTGCTTAACACGATAGGCAGTACCTGCCTGGTGTCAGATGTTGCAAAAATTTTGGTATTGTTTGGTTCTGCATAAACAATATCATTTGATTTTAAATAATAGTACGGCGATTTGAAAATGTCGCTCGAATTTAAATTAATTCTTTTTAATATTCGCCTGCCTTTTTCTTCCCTTATTATTAAAATGTTATCTCTTCGTGCAAAAGCAGTAAGATCGCCGGCTGTACCTATCGCTTCAAGAAGAGATATTTTTTCGTTGGGGACCGACACTACCATCGGATGCAGCACTTCTCCTAATACTGTAACCCGGAAATTAAGAAAAGCAACTGTAACTATAGGGTCAATCAGCAATTTTTTGTCAACAAGAGTTTTTCGCAAAAATTCTGTAAGTTCTGATTTGGTAAGGCCTGCTACCTGTATTTTTCCAAGGATAGGAAATTGTATCGATCCATCCAACTCAACCAAATATCCTGATGCAGTTTTGCCTGAGTTGTCATTAGCAGAGTTTGTGGTTACTGTCGAATTATTAAAAATAACTGAAGCTTCAGGATTTAAGCTGCTTACAGTAATGCTCAGGATATCATTTGGATTTATAGTTTGCTGCAACAAAGGCGCTGTATTATTTATAATACCCTCGGGCTGGTCATTGAAATAGATAGTGCGCTTTGTGCTCGTACAAGAAAATAAAAGGTTAGTTACAATAGCAAAAAGCAAAAACAGTTTAAATTTATTAGAAATGTAATCCTTCATAAAGGTATATAAATAGTGTTAATAAGTTGCATTTATAGCATGCAGGGTAAAAAGATTGAGATTATATTATCTGTAAAACGCGAAAATATTCTGATTTATTTTAAATGTCAAGGTTTTATTTATTTTAACAATTTGAAAATTTCTTAGTCCTATTCCATGTTTTTTAAAATATTTTAAAATAAGTAAGGATTTTTTATATGTTTAATTTATTTATTCCTACCGCTTTTCTTAAGAATAAGAAAAATTTTCATGTTTTCTGGTCTATAGATGCGTTTAAAGTATCCGAAGTTGCATATAAAAAATTTAGCACTAAAAAAGTAAGGATATGAAATAATAAAGCAGGCAAGACAAATTTCTCCAATAATAACATTAATCATTTTTAAGTATATGACTCAGGTATTAAAAAATTAAGACTTAATCTGATCGTTTAAGTTTACTTCAGGTGTGATAAATGTTGTAAAACCGCATTTCTCTTATTAAGAAAAAAATTATCACAAGGGATTAGTAAACATTTTTTGAACAAGGTTATTATCGTGGCCATAAATATCATCCCTAAAATTGAGCAACCCTTTTTCATCCACCCAGGCTGTGTAGTACGTAATAAGTACGGGCACAGGATTCTTTAATTTTACAAATTGCTCTTCACTGCTGTTCATGGCCTCATCTATTTTTTGCGCCGTCCATTCCGGCTGGCTGCGCAAAAGATAATTTGCCATTTTTATCGGATCACTCAGCCTGATACAACCATGGCTGTAAGCTCTTTTGTCCTGGCTAAACAAACTCTTTGCAGGAGTATCATGAAAATAAATATCGAAGCTGTTTGGAAACAAAAATTTAACCTTTCCCAAAGAGTTTTTCGGGCCTGGCAACTGTCGTACCACAGGAATGGCGTCATGGGTTTCTCCGGTTTCTTCCATCTCATTTTTTGCCAGGTAGTCAGGGTCTTTTTCCACTGCGGGCAGTATCTCTTTCTCTACTATATCATCAGGAACGTTCCAATAAGGACTAAAAACAACCTGGTTGAGGTTGCCGGTAAAAATGGTAGTATTGTGCCCTTCTTTTCCTACCACAACATTCATATCAAATATTTTATTTTTGCCTTCATATACGTGCAGCACAAACTCAGGAATATTTACCATTATTAAGTTGCCTTCTTCGCGATTTAGTATCCACCGCGTTCTGTCCATATTTATTAATAACTGCTCAACTCTTTTTAAGGCCGATACATTCATTTCTTTTATCAATGCCTGGGTAACGACACCATTTGGTGTTAATCCATGAGTGGTCTGAAAAGTTTTAACAGCGTTTACAAGTTGATCATCAAAAGTTTGAGCAGTGTCGTCGGTTGAAGGCATCTCACCAGTTACCTGCAGTCTTTTTTTCAGGGCTGATACTATTAAGGAGGAATCACCTTTTTTTATTCTTTTTGCGTTCGTCGTTACAGACTGCCAGCCGCCGTTCCTGGTGATATCATAATACTTTTGAAGCTGAACTTTCAGCAGTTTATAAGCAGGGTTTACATCAGAGTAATATTTGTCGTCTTTATGTTTCTTTGTAAGTAAAGAATCAGCAAGATACAGGGCGTCTGCTTTTTTAAATGGAACAAACCTTTCAATCTCTTTACGTTTTATTTCTCCTGATTTGTAATTATTTATAAGGTATTGAATGAAGTGTTGGGTAAGTTTTATTTCTGTATTTGCAACAGACTTATCAGCCGCTTTTATTTTTAAAGTATCCACAGTTATCATAGCGTTCATTTTTTTCTCCAGCGTTTTGTCATCTAAGGCAGCGTCTTTGCTGTAGGTGCTATAATATTCGTGCACGTTCCAAAAACTTCGTCCCTGCTCTGTTATTCCGTCGCCGGAAAACCAGGCATATTGATAATTACGTGCATTATAAAAACTTCTCAGCCTTCTTGCTATAGTATCGTTTAATTTTTTTTCCGCTATAAAGTTTTCTACTGTATTGCTGTCAAGAAAAAGATCAGAATAAGAATTTGAACCGTTTATACTATAATCCCTTTTTGTTATTTTTTTTGAATTTTCTGTGTTTTCAGTATTTCCTGTATTATTACCATTCGTTGTTTCTTTATCATTTTTGTTGTTCTTACAAGCCGTAAACATTGAAATCAGTGCAATAAAAAATATAAATCTTTTCATAATTGGTCTTTGATTTGCAAATTGCATGCCTGTAATAAAAGCAGTAAATACGAAAGTTGGTATCAGAACCCGGTTTTTTAGTTGCCGATGTTGTTTTTTGTAGTATTATCACAAGTGGCAGCGATTCATCTGTCTATCATTATACATTTTTAGCCTTTAGGATCAGCTATTATTACAATTCTTAAACAATTTCTTAATTTTAAATTATACATTATTCAGTAAAAAGACTGCAGGATCAAATATTTACTTTTTCATAACTGGCATCTCAATATAAGTGGGGTATTGCAATGAATAATATATCCGGTGTTCAGCTTTTTTAAAATCATTTTCGCTGGCTGTAAAAATATCAGGGACGTATTTTTGAGGATTACGGTCAATAACGGGAAACCATGAACAGCCAGCCGGGATAAGAAATGCCGGTAATGCCTGCCTTTCCGTTGTTGCCGGAAACGTTTTTTACCAGCCAGTCAACCATATCCCAGGTATCGGTACTTTCGTCTACGGCTCCTTTCTGCTGGTTGTGAATTAATGGCTGGTGTATCTGCATTGCTCCTTCGCTCTTATATTTACCTCTTATGTCCTGAAATACAAAAATGTATCCTTCTTTAGCCATATTGTTATAAAACCTGATTTCATTAGTTTCGAAAGCAGAGTCATTGGCAACCGGCAGGTCGGCGCCGTAAGGTGTACGGACGATTAGAATGGGATAAGCCTGTTTTGAATCCACAGGTTTTAATATTACAGTAAAAAGTTTAACGCCATCCCGCATAGCAATCATTTGGGTGCTTTTTTTATAAAAAGCTACATCATTTGCCTGAGAGGAAACACAATTGCCAAAGCAGCTAATAAAAAGAAGAGAAGTAAAGATTCGTTTCATACGAAGTTATAAATGTGGGATGAATATAGGTAAAAATCAAATACTTTTTTAACCACGGAACCATATACGCACATAGAAACATAGAATCATAGAAAACTTTACTTTCTCTATTGTGCCTACGTGGAAAAGGTCTTTAACCCGTCACCTGCGTTTCCAATTCCATCACTTTTTCGAAAAGGGTTTCATATTCTTTGTTCAAACTCTGCAGTTTTTCGTTTGCTTTTTTATAATCACTTTCCACAACTGTAAATTTCTTTTTATCTGCATAATTTTCAGGGGCCGAAAGAGCTTGTTCCAGCCTTCCTCTTTCTGAGGACGCTTTACTTATGTCTTCTTCAAGCAGCATCAATTTTCGTTGTTGTTTCTGCAACTCCCTTTGCAGCTCACGATTGAAAGGGGAATTATTTACAGATCTTTCCTGCACTGGCTGAACAGGTTTTACTTCTTCCTTCTTTGCGCTTTCCGTTTTTGGTTTGCCGTTTTCATTTTTTTTCTCTGCTTCTAATCTTGCCATTCTTTCATTCCATTCTACCCATTCATCGTAAGTGCCTTTAAACTCTTTTATCTTATGGTCTACAATTTCCCAGATTTTATTAGCAGTTTTAGAAATGAAAAACCTGTCGTGGCTTACTAAAATATAACTTCCCTGGTATTTATTTAATGCATCAGCTAATAGTTCTACGCTGTGCATGTCGAGATGGTTTGTAGGTTCGTCAAGCAATAGAAAGTTTGCTTTGCTGACAATTGTTTTTGCCAGGGCAACCCTTGCCTTTTCGCCGCCGCTCAAGACTTTTATTTTCTTTTCTACATCATCGCCGCCAAACAAAAAACCACCAAGCAAAGAGCGTAGTTCCATTTCAGTTTTCTGACTGCCTGCTCCTTTCATCTCTTCTAATATAGTGTTGTTTAGATTCAGGGCTTCTAACTGATGTTGTGCATAAAAGCTTTCATCTGCATTATGTCCCCATACTCTTTCGCCCCTGAAAGATTCGGTGCCTGCCACTATTCTTAATACGGTAGATTTTCCTTTTCCATTTGCGCCGATTAAAGCTATTTTGTCTCCGCGGTCTATCTCTGCAGATGTATGGTCGACAATGGTAAGGTCGCCAAATTTTTTGCTTATATCTTTCAGCGAGACCAATACTCTTCCGGGGGTTTTATCTACCAAAAAGTTTATTCTTATATCCGGCCTTTCTATTTGCACATCTTCTATTACATCCAGCTTATCAAGGCGTTTCTGTACGCTTTGCGCCTGCGCCGCTTTACTAGCTTTGGCTTTAAAACGCTCTATAAATCTTTCCTGCTGGCGTATATAATCCTGCTGGTTTTCGAAAGCCCGCTGCTGCATGTCAATTCTTATATCTTTTTCTTTCTGGTAATAATCATAATTACCGCTATAAATATTCAACTGACGCTGGTACAGCTCAACTATTTTGTTCACCATTCTGTTAAGGAAAAACTTATCATGGCTTACAATTACCACGCTTCCTTTGTAATTCACCAGGTACTTTTCCAGCCATTCTATCGATGGCAAATCGAGGTGATTGGTAGGTTCATCGAGCAATAAAACATCGGGAGCCTGCAGTATCATTTTGGCTAATAAAACCCTCATTCTCCAACCGCCGCTGAATTGTTTGTAAGGCTTGTTCAGCACTTCGTTGCTAAAACCGAGACCATGCAGTACTTCCTCCGCTTTGTAGTGAATATTATAGCCGTCCAGCACATCCATCTCGTGCAACGCGTCCGTATATTTTATCAATAATTCTTCATTTTCATGATCCTGTTCCAATTGCTTTCCTAATTCTTCAATCTCTTTTTCCAGCTTACGCACTTTTTCAAAAGCTCCAAGGGCTACTTCTGTTATACTTTCATTTGTATCAAAACTCAGCAGATCCTGGTGGAGGTAGCCAATTGTTGTATCACGTCCTTTTTCTACTGTGCCCACAGAAGGAGCATATTCTCCCACCAATACTTTTAATAATGTGGATTTACCTGTACCGTTATACCCGATTAATCCAACGCGGTCACCCGGCTGTATATGCCATGTTGCATTACTTACAATCACCCGTGCACCAAATTCAAACGTTACATTCTGAAGACCTATCAGCATATTTACCCCAATTTATCCCAAACCCCTAAAGGGCTTTTGTTTGTTTTCGAAAATCATTCCCTGTTTTTCATCCCGTTGAGGTATTTCTTTTGCTGAAAATTGTGCATTGGGTGTTGAGTATTGAACATTTTCACCGTTACTTAAAATATTCAATGCCCAATGTTAAACACATAATTTTCAAAAAAACCCTTAACTATATAAGACATCTCAACCTGCAGCATAGTACCGTGGCTGGCGGCAAAAGTAAGCCAATGGGTTTGGATAGCAATTTCATTTACTTTTGCAGAAACATTTTTTAACATGAAATATTTAACAATAGCAGCCCTGGTTTTTTTTGTAGCGTGCGGAGGCAGCGATACAGGTAAGAAGACTGATGAAGCAAAAAAAGATGAACCTTTAACGCAAAGTAAAAATTCCCCCGAATTCAATGATAAATTCACTGAATTACTCAACGGCTATTATAAACTGAAAGATGCTTTTGTAGCCTCAAACGATACAATGGCTGCTTCACAGGCACAGGCACTGGTAGAAAGTGCAGACAATTTAAACCTGAGTGAAGCAAAGGCAGACAGCAGCATTATTGAAATGGCTCAGCAATATGTTGGCTCTATCTCTTCGGAAGCAAAATCGCTTGCTGTAGAACCCAACCTGGAAGCAAAACGCAAGTCTTTTCAAATGATCAGTGATAATATGTATGACCTTGTAAGAACTATGCATTTTGATAAAGAAACTGTTTATCACCAGTTTTGCCCTATGGCTTTCAACGATGCAGGCGCTTATTGGCTCAGCCAGTCTCCTGATATAAAAAACCCGTATTTTGGTAAAAAAATGCTCACCTGCGGCGAAGTGAAAGACTCAATCGATTTTGGGGGAAAGTAACAAAAATGTATTAATGATTAATAAACCTTCGGGAAATAATTATTATCCTAAAGAGTTTTTAGTATTTGCAGATGAACAAAATCAGTAAGCCGTTGTCATTACAATAAATCAAAAGGCAGCAGCTAAAGCCTTTGTTTTTTTATGGGACAAACATTTGTTCTTTGTGCATCTCCGGTTGTGTCACTCACTTGTACAGGCAGCAATTCTATTCAGCAGGTCTTTAGCCACTAAGACCAAAGGCGCAAAGTGTCACAAAGAATAATGGTTTAGGAAGCTGTTTTAACATATCTCATAGATGAAAAAATCAGGGTTTTTTATTATTTGCTTTGTTTTGTTTTGTGTGTCTGCCGGTGCACAGCAAAAGTTTACGCTTAATGGATATATAAAAGATTCCCTTACAGGCGAAACGCTGATAGGAGCAAACCTGAATATGCCTTCAGCCGGAAAAGGTGTCACCACAAATCCTTATGGTTTTTATTCGCTGACCCTTTCAAAAGGAACACATATTTTATCCTGTTCTTTTGTTGGTTACAATACTAAAATCATTGCTGTACGTCTCGACAGTAATTATCAGCGCGATATTTACTTAATACCTTCCAATGTTATCATTGAAAATGTAACAGTTACAGGTCACCGGCGCGATAACAATGTTAAGACAGCACAAATGGGTAAAATAGACCTTAGCATGGAGCAGGTGAAATCGATGCCTGCATTGTTTGGTGAAGTAGACATATTAAAAACACTGCAGTTGCTGCCAGGCGTACGTAATGCAGGCGAAGGAAACGCCGGTTTTTACGTAAGAGGCGGCGGACCCGATCAGAACCTTATCATTCTCGATGATGCCGTTGTGTACAATACAGGTCATTTATTTGGTTTTTTTTCTATTTTTAATTCAGATGCTATAAAAAATGTTTCCCTTATAAAAGGTGGTATGCCTGCCCAGTACGGAGGCAGGTTGTCATCGGTAGTCGACATTAGCATGAAGGATGGAAATATGAATAAAACCCAGGTAGATGCAGGCATAGGTTTAATCGCTTCCCGTTTTTCCATTCAGGGACCTGTTAAAAAGAATAAGGCGTCTTACATTGTTTCTGCCCGGCGTACGTACATAGACCAGCTTATTAAACCTGCTGTTAGCAAATCCAGCGCTTTTTATGGCTCAGGATATTATTTCTACGACTTAAATGCAAAACTCAATTATTATATTTCTAATAAAGACCGCATATATTTAAGTGGTTATCTTGGCCGCGATGTATTGGACTTTAATAATGCCAAACGTTCGTTTAAAGTTAATGTTCCGTGGGGTAATTCGACTGCTACCTTCCGGTGGAACCACATTTTCAACCGCAAGCTTTTCAGCAATACTTCTTTAGTATATAACGATTATAGATTTTATTTTGCTGCTGAGCAAAATAATTTTTCTATCAAACTTTCTTCTGGTATAAAAGACCTGAACGCCAAGACTGATTTCGATTATTACCCGTTGCCCAACCATAAAATAAAATTCGGGGCATTATACACCTATCACCAGTTTTTGCCAAACATTGTAACCGCTCAGCAGGATACAACTGTTTTTGCACCTAACAATGCCAACAAAAAATTTGCTAACGAATATGGCGTATACCTGCAGGACGATTGGGACATAAGCAATACCGTTAAAGTAAATGCAGGACTGAGATACGGAGCTTTTCAACAGGTAGGCCCGTACAAAAGATATACAACAGATGCAAATGGCAATAAGACTGACAGCACCATGTATAAAACCGGTCAGAACATAAAATATTATGGGGGTTTCGAGCCCAGGTTTACTGTTCGGTTTGCTATAAACGAAGATGCTTCTGTGAAGGCTGCCGTTACCCGAAACCTTCAGTATATTCATTTGGTCAGCAATGCGGGCACTACCTTGCCAACAGACCTTTGGGTGCCGAGCACTTTTAGGGTAAAACCGCAGGTAAGCTGGCAATATGCAGCCGGTTACTTTCAAAACTTTAGGAATAATATGTTTGAGACATCGGTAGAGCTGTATTACAAAAACATGCAAAACCAGATTGAATACCGTGAAGGTTATACGCCGTCTTTAAGAGATCCTGAAGAGGAATTTGTTTTTGGAAAAGGCTGGAGTTACGGGGCAGAATTTTTTATAAATAAAGTGAAAGGAAGATTTTCCGGCTGGATTGGTTACACGCTTAGCTGGACATGGAGGAAGTTTCCCGACCTGAATGAAGGTAAAACGTATCCTTCTAAATATGACCGGCGACATGATCTTTCTGTAGTTGGAATTTATGGACTTAATAAAAAATGGAAGCTTTCCTCAGTATTTGTATATGGAACGGGCAACGCCGTCACCGTGCCGGAAAGATTTTATTTTATCAACGGAGTGCTGACACAGGAAAACAGCCGTATCAATGCTTACCGTCTTGCACCTTATCACCGTATTGATTTTTCTGCAACATTAACTCCGCAGCATAAAAAGAAAAGGAAGTTTAGCGATAGCTGGGTCTTCAGCATTTACAATGCCTATAGCAGGCAAAATCCATATTTCATTTATTTTGATCAGTCGGGAAGCGCCGCAGACGGAAGCCTGAAAGTAGATGCCAAACAAGTTTCAATATTTCCAATAATCCCGGCAGTAACCTGGAATGTGAGGTTTTAGAACTACGATTTTTGGGATTAAAAGGATTTCACGGATACTCAGATTATTTTTAGATTTAATCAGGCTGTGCTTTGATTATATAATTCTTTGCAATTAAAAAATAGTCATCAAAGTTGTTGTTCTGTTTGCTCCTCGTCGCTGAATGTTCATCGCTTTTCGTGAATCTGAAATTTGCTATAACTTTTGGAAGCAGCAACAGCAGGTTTAAAAAATAAGGAAGGAAGAATACAAACTAACAAATAATGTAAGGCAAAAATATCAACAATTAAACCTTATTTCGTCTCAATCCATGCAATGCCGAAAATCATAGTTCTTTTCCGTGCAATCCTTCTAATCCAAAAAATCGTCGTTTTAAATGTTTTATTCTTTCTTATACTCCACCCTAACTACAGCATTTTTTTGCTCTGTCGACGTTAGAAATAATTCATACCTTTTGCCTCCTGCCGTAAGGATCATTAATGCGGTATTGGGCGGGATTGAGCCAAGATTTTCTGCTACCATCACAAATTCGTGAACAGGAGAATTTTCATCAGCCTTTATCGTAAAAGTGATAGGCTTGCCTGTAAGCATTTTATTTGATACAATTAAGCGATTGTTATGATATACCGAAATACGATCACCATCTATTTCCCCGTTGTCATACAATTCAATTTTAAATTCTTTTGCCGAAGTTGTAATTGTTTTAACCAGGTCGTTATCCCTTTTTATAAGTACCTCCGGTTTGGGTAGCGCCTTTGCTATGGGCGGAGGCGGAGCAACCACAGCAGAGTCTTTTTCAGGCTCAGCAACTGTTCCGGGAGGAGGAATAATTTTTTTATCTGGCTTGGTAGTCACAGGTTTTTCTGTTGTTTTTTTCTTAATGATTTCTTTTTTTGCAGAAGATTTTTTTGCCACTGGCCTGTCCTCCAATGATGGTTTTGAGATCAGGTTGTCTTCTGCTCCGGGTTTTAAGGCAGGCTTTCTGCCTGAATTATTTTTTGCAGTTTTAGAAGGTTTTTCCTTTTTCTTTAATTCCTTTTCTCGCTTAACCAAAAAATCCTCTTTATAAAAATCCGACTCAGTCGATTTTTCAAGGTATACTTTTCCTGTGCCGCAATCGCTATTGCTTTTTACATTACGGCTTGAGTAAGTACCGCTTAATGTTTCAACTTCACCCATTTTATTGTATTCAAGATAGCAGGTCATCAGGCAGGGCTGACTTTGATCGGAGATTTTAAGGTCTACCAGCTTTATTTCATTTAGAAGAATATTATTAGTCTTTTTTGTGTAAATACCTTTTGCTTCTGCCTTACCATAAAAAACAGTGGTTTTGTAAGAATAGGTAACGCCATTAAGCCCGTTATTAGGAAGTTGCTCTATCTGAACTTCAAATTTGTAGCGTTCTTCGGAAAAGCCGAAGTTGCTTTGGACAAAATAACCCTTCCAAATGCCCGTTATATTTTGAGCGTCTGAAGTAAGGGAAAATGCCAATAAAAAATAAAGCAGTGTAAAGCTATATTTCATCTGACAAATGTAGTTCTGCTCCAGCAATTACAACAGCAAATACGGTATAAAGAACCGTTAAGGTTTAAATTTGATGCAAGGAATTCGGGTTAGTAAAATGGCGGGCTTATTTTGTAATTGTCCGGGCACAGGCAAGAGCAACTTGGCTACGGTTCGTGTCCTCACAAATTGCTAAACTAAATTACTTTGATCTTTGGGTTGCAGCAGCCGACGCGTAATTATAATTACCCGTTCTGCTCTTCCACTTTTTTAAAACATGGCATGCTTTAAGCAAGTCTGTAAAATATTTTATAATTTTATTTTATGCAGGTAAAACAATACCCATTTTATATTAAGAGCACCGTTATTCTGTTAGGCATTATACTTCTGACTTATTGTTTAATCAATCTTCGGGATATACTTGTGCCTGTTTCATTTTCTGTCATTTTTGCAATTTTGCTCAATCCCCTGGTTAACCGCTTTAGAAAGTCAGGTATATCACATGTTTTTTCTATCATAATTGCTATGCTCATTGCTGCTGTTATTTTTTTTGGAATTTTGTATTTTCTTTCCTCTCAAATCATAGGTTTCGGAGATGATCTGCCCCTGATTAAAAGTAAATTTTCTTCTATTTTAAACCAGTTGCAACTGTGGGTGCAGATAAAGTTTGGTATGACTATTAAAAAGCAGGTGCAGTTTATCAGCGATGCCGTGAACAACAGTAAAGCTATAGTTGGCCAGACAGTAGGAACAGCCATAGGCACTCTCACTGTGTTTTTTTTACTTCCCGTATATATTTTTTTACTGCTGTTTTATAAAACGCTAATTCTTAATTTTCTGTATGAGGTTTTTTCAGAAGAGAACACTAAGCAGGTAGGCGATATTTTAACCCAGACCAAAACGGCCATACAGAGCTACATGGTAGGTTTGCTGCTGGAGGCGCTGATAGTAGCTGTTTTAAATTCAGTGGCGTTATTAATTTTGGGCGTTGATTATGCCATTCTTTTAGGTGTTATAGGCGCTATACTCAATATGATTCCTTATATAGGCGGTATCATAGCTATTGCTTTGCCCATTCTGATTGCAACAATAACTAAAGATGGTTTTTCTACACAAATAGGCGTTATTGCGGCTTATTCAATCATCCAGTTTATTGATAATAATTTTCTGGTGCCCTATATTGTATCTTCCAAGGTTAAAATAAATGCACTTTTTTCTATCCTCGTAGTTTTTTTGGGAAACGCGCTATGGGGCGTTTCGGGAATGTTTCTTTCGATACCGGCCGTTGCTATTTTAAAAATAATTTGTGACAGAATAGACGACCTGAAACCCTGGGGCAAACTATTAGGCGATGAGGTGCCTACGCGCCATAAAGGACAAATATGGATTCGCCGTAAAAAAAATAAATCAGTAGCGGAGGAAATTGTAGAACAACAATAGAAAGGCTTGAAAGCAAAGACACTCCCGGAAAAAATACGGAAAAAAGGCTGAGCGCAATGGATTTGAAATTTTGAGCAAAGGCGGAATGGCGAAGATAAAGGACATACAAAAGAAACTGATAATAGAGGTTTCAGGATATAAAAATTAAACAATGGTCCAAAAAAGGTTTGTAAAAAGTTATTAAGGTCGCGGTACTCTGCGAAAGCCTCCTGTAACTCTCCGATAAAATAGACCTCGACAGTAGTATAAATCTCGTCAGAAGGAAGTATCCCCAAAACTACATCGGTCAGCTTATCTTTTTATTTTCCTGCCTTTTTTGCGGCGGCCTTTTTTGGGGCTTTCGCATTTGATGCCGCTTTTTTTGAGTTGGCTTTTTTCGGCGCTTTCCCGCCCTCTTCTCTTGCTTCAGAGAGAGCGATTGCTATTGCCTGTTTGGGGTTGGTCACTTTTTTTCCTGTGCCGGTTTTCAGCTTTCCTTCTTTCATTTCGTGCATCACTTCCCCTACTTTTTCTTCTGCACCTTTAGAATATTTTGCCATAATAATAAGTATTGTTATCAGCAAAAAATCAATTAAAAAAATGTGCCATATTTTTTTTAGTGTGGAAATAAAATAATGGCAAGGAAGAAAAAAATCCCTGAAAAAGGGTTTTCTTAAAATTTTACAAAAAGTAATTGCATAAAAACTGCAACGGATTTATTCTCGTAACTATTGCCATAAAAGGAATTACTTCTGAAATATTTTAATCATTAAAAAAATTGGCTATGACAAAAGACACAGCTTCAACAAAAAACAAAACGCTTGTTGAGCCGGACGGCGAGGTAGGTTATTTTTCGCGCAGAAAATTTCTTAACTATTCAGGCGCTGCTTCAGGATTAGTATTGCTGGCGGCAGGTTGCAAAAAAGACGATAACGGCACGCAGAGCAATGGGGGTACAGACTTAGGAAGCGGTGATACAGGAATTTTAAATTACGCTTACGCTTTAGAACAATTGGAAGCAGCTTTTTATATCCAGGTAATAGCTACGCCTTATGCAAATATCACTGCTGATGAGAAAGCCCTTCTTACAGATATCAGGGATCATGAGATAGCACACCGTGAATTTTTTAAGGCAGCTTTAGCCACCGGCGCTATCCCTCCACTTGAGGTAGATTTCAGCACTATTGATTTTACTAAGCGCGACAGTGTATTGGGTACTGCAAAAGCTTTTGAGGACTTAGGCGTTTCTGCATACAATGGCGCAGGCCCGTTGATTATAAACAAAGATTATTTAACCCTTGCAGGAAAAATTGTTTCCGTAGAAGCGCGCCACGCCGCTTTTATCAGGGATCTTATCACTCCTGGTTCATTTGTAGGCAGTGATGTGATAGACATGAATGGATTGGAAATGTCAAAGTCACCGTCTGTAGTGCTTGGCATTGTCGGCAAGTATATTAAAACAAAAATCAACGCAAGTAATTTACCTTCTTAATTAATACAACTATGAATTTATTAAATATATTTGAGCAGATAGAAAAATCGGATCCTGAATTTAATGAAAGGATAAGCCCGCGTCGTGCAGCGATAAGAAATATGGCAGGATTTGGGACAAAGGCAGCGATGTCAGCATTGCCCCTTGCATTAGGCAGTTTATTTCAAAAAGCATATGGGCAGACAGCTCCGCCCGATGTTAATGCTGTATTGAATTTTGCCCTCACACTCGAATATCTTGAATCTGAATATTATACAACCGGGGTAGCCACTGTGGGTTTGATACCGGCAGGTACTCCTGATCTGGTCGCTCTGACAAAAATACGCGATGATGAAAGTCATCATGTTGCTTTTCTTCAATCAGTTCTGGGAACCAAAGCTGTTGCTAAACCAACTTTTGACTTTACTGCAAAAGGCAATTTTAATCCGTTCTCCAATTACGCTGTGTTTCTTGCTTTGGCCCAGGCTTTTGAAGATACCGGCGTGCGGGCATACAAAGGACAGGCTCCTAACCTGCTTGGTAATAAAACTGTTTTAGGCGCTGCGCTGAATATACATTCGGTAGAGGCACGTCATGCATCTCATCTGCGCCTCATGCGCAGGGCGAGGGGCACCAGCTTAAAGCCATGGATTACAGGTAATGATTCCGGTGGTTTACCTCCTGCAGCCCAACCGGTGTACAATGGTGAAGAGCTGGATACGCAGGCAACACTAAAGATAACCGGTATTATGGCAAATGGGGTAACCATCTCAGCAAACGCAGCAACAGAAGCTTTTGATGAACCATTGGCACCCGCAGATGTATTAACAATAGCGAAATTGTTTATTGTGGGATAAGAGCTTTAAATTATTGAAGATGATGGTTTGGTTTTAGTTTTGGTAATAATGGTCAGAGAGAAAGAGGCTCCGCTTTTTAGCGGGGCCTCTTTTGGTTTATACAGTTGGTACTATATTTTTAAAAAAGTATCAACAGATATGCGATTTGTATGATCTGTCGCTTGTGTTCCCTTTTCTTATTGGCAGACGGCCAAAAAAATATGAACCACAAAGAATGCTTAAGTATGGTTCAAAAAGGAGTATAAAACTTTTATTGTTATAACTTCATGTTTGCTAAATTTTTATCTGATCAGCTTCATTAATCTTCATGGGTCAATAAATAACTTGTGCTTCATCCGCCTGCCGGCCCTTTTATTAATATTTCATGATTGATCAGATCCTGTATATCCACCATGCTGTATTCTGCGAACATTTTGCAATTTTAGTCCATTTGGAGAAGGTCAGCTTTCCTTCAACTTCGTTTAAAAGTTTGTTCAATATAAGATGTCTGGGTATTAAAAGGAGTTGTTTTATATCTTTCCCAAAAGAGGCCTTCCCGTCACTGCTGCCAAAAATTTCATTGGTAGCATTAAGTGCCCCATGAAGACATGATAAGAGCCATTCAATCCAGGGCGTGGTACCCAACGTACTTTTCTGCTTTTTTCCATAGAAAAAATGGTGTTCGCGTGAGTCAAAGAAATCCGGAATGGGTCTTAACAAAGAATAAAGTGCAAAGAAAAAAAGAACAGGGTCTAACAGAAGATTGGTATAAAAATATTCCGGCGATATTTGCGCCTGCAGGTCGAATATTATCACCGGAGGAAATTGCTGCAGCGGCAGTTCATTGGCGCTCAGATGAAAGGGGCCTGCAAGCGGCCACGCAATGGATCTGGAACAAACCCGCTTGCGCTAAGCTTGTTTTCTGTCTGTTATAAATGTTTTCAGTAATTACGGCATATATTTTATAATTCCGCATGATAATATGCCTAACGGCACGGGTACAATTACTGCAGAAATAATGAGCAGATAATAATCGTTCTTAAGGCTTCAGGTATTTATTAAACCATTCTATTGTTCTTGCGCTTACATCTATCCTGTCTTCAGATTTAAAAAAGCTATGTCCTTCATCAGGATATACCATCAACTGTGTTGGCACATGCAGCTCTTTTAGCGCGTGCCAGAACTGGAAAGACTGCGGAGGAGGCGCTTCACCATCACGTTCTCCCACAAGAACCAGTGTTGGCGTTTTTGCCTGTTTAATATATGTCATTGCAGAAGACCGGGCATACGCTGAAGGATCTTCGTATGGCGAAGCATCAAAATAAGACCGCATCCATTTATCAATAGAATTCTGACCATAATAGCTTAACCAGTCGCCTGCTCCTGCTCCTGCAACAGCTGCTTTAAACCGGTTTGTTTGTGTTACAGCAAACATGGCAGTCGCTCCTCCGTAACTCCAGCCAAATATCCCTGCACGTTGGCCATCAATGGGAAAACGGGCAATAACGGTGTCAAGGCCACCGATGATATCGCTCAGATCACCAAAGCCCCAATCACGGCGGTTGGCTAAAGTAAATTTTTCACCCTGGCCATAGCTGCCCCGGGGGTTGGGGTAGAAAACAAAACATCCAAATTGAGTGTAAACAGTGGTATTAAAGTCGGGCGAACTCCAGGTTGGCGTTGTAATCCATGCAGGACCTCCGTGTACACAAACGAGTACCCGATAGCGTTTTGATGGATTGTAATCCTGCGGGTAAAGCAACCATCCCTGTACAGGTTGCTTTTCGTTAATCCATTCAATATTCGCAGCCTTTGGCATAGGAATGTGAATGGATCTATTCAGGTTGGTAACTTTTGTTAACTTGTTTAAGCTGCCGGCCCATGCTTCTGGAAGCATGTTCCAGCTTGTGCGCATAAATGCAAATACAGGTGAGTCTTTGTTCCCGGCAACAGATAAGCTCATTTCTTCATTTCCTGCACGTATTGATTCGTCAGCCTTCCATAGCAGGCGTGTTGTTTTCGTGCCGGTATTTAGTGATTGGATAGCAACCGAGCCTCTGGTAAACTCCGTAAACAACATATTTCCGTCAGGACGCCAGGTAAACCAGGCAGGTGTTGAGGTGCGGCCGGGAGTAAGGTTCAGGGGTTTACCGTTATCACCAGGTGTAATAGTATATATTTCACCGCCTGTGCCTCCCTGGTCACTCATCAGGCCTTCGATAAATGCAATGCGTTTTCCGTCTGGCGACCATCTTGGCAAAGCGATCTGGCGCAATGGCTGGTAAACCATTATTGTGTCTTTCTCCGATACACTTTGCTGGTACAATTTTGCAATGTACCAGTTATCATCTCCTGGTGGGGGAGCGGCAGAGTACACGAATTGCTTACTGTTGGGAGACCAGTCGTACTCAAAAATATATAGCTGCCAGGGAGTTACCTGTTGTGTTTTACCGGTAAGGCGGTTAATGACTGCAATGCGTTGTATATCTGTGTTGACCAATGAATCAATTAATCCTACAGCTTTATTTTCTGCAGCCATGGGAGAAGGCCTGCGGCTTGCCTTTTCAACATACAGCACACTCAAATGGCTGCCATCAGGCGACCATTTAAGATGAGAAACATAACCATCAAAATGAGTGAGGGGTCGCAAACTGTCTTGTCTTACAGAAGAAGTGGCACTTGTAATATATAACTGAACCTGTCCTTTCGAACGCGCATCAGAAAGGAAGGCAATTTCTTTACCATCGGGCGACCATTGCGGCTCGAGCTCTTTGCCAGCTTCTTTTAATATAGAAGCAGATACCCGAACAGCATTTTCGGGATGCGACAAACCGGCCTTATAAATTACCTGCCCGTTACTTTCCTGGCAGTTCCAGGCAATGGAAGTTGCATCGGGGCTAAGTGCCACGTTATAGATATAATGTACCTGCGCCTGCTTTTGAAAGAAATCTTTAATTACCGTTCGCAGGTTAGCTGTTTGATGACTGTGATGATCGTTAGTTGCCTGTCCAAATGCAGTTGTTGGAGAATGTATAAATAGTATAATTACTAAAACACACCATGGTTTGAAAGAGCTAAAAAGGGAATGGAAAAAGTGCAGCCGAAAAACATAGATAAGTGATGCAATTATAATTGATGGAATTACGGGCATCAATAAAAAAATGCAATTATTGTTTTGCAAAAAAAAGAATAAAAATGAATTCATTATAATCATTAGTTTATTTGTTATTTATTTATTAATGCGGTTTCGACAAGCTGAACTCGTATTTCGTGTTTATGTATGCAAGCTCTGATTTTTTTTAGTCACTTTTTTACTTCCGGAAATATAATAATAAATGGATATGCCAGTGAGAACTATAAGAAGACCTCGTGATGTAAAGGCGAGACGTGCAATAATGAAGATGAAACCTGCCCGAGGAAGCAACCGCCGGTTCTGCATTGAAGGCATTAAAATCATTTGCAAATGATTAAGCAATTTTGCATGCTAAGTATCCCATTTTAATTCTTTCTAATAGTTTAAGATCAAACTATTATATACTAAAGTTACTCGTCTCATTTTGAAGATGATTTAAATACCACAGAAATTATTATCTTCAATTCATGTATAAATATTACTTTTTATTTTTACTTACTATCCGGCTTTTTTCTGAAAATGTAGATGCACAGGCAAAAACAGATTCGTTTTTTTCCGCTGTTTTTGCTTCAAACCACAATCCTGTTTTTCAAAAGGTATTACAACATCGTGATACTTACAGGTGTCAGATAATTTATACGCAGATAAACAGAGACAAAAACAATGTTCCCCGGTTCACCAGTTATTATTACAACTACGATCCGAATCTTTATTTTAACCCGGCCTCAATGGTAAAGCTACCCCTGGCATTACTTGCCCTGGAGAAGTTGAATAAAATGAAGGTAACAGGCGTGAACAAATACACGTCAATGCAGTATGACAGCAGTTATCCGGGTCAAAAAGCAATGTACAAAGATTCCACTTCTGCTAACGGGCTTCCCAGCATTGCACAATTTATAAAGAGAGCATTTCTTATAAGTGAAAATGATCCATATAACCGTTTATACCAGTTTGTAGGCCAGCAGCAAATCAACAGAAGCTTGCATAAAAAGGGTTATAACGATATAAGAATAACAAGGCAGTTCCTGGGATTTTCAGAAGAACAAAACCGGCACACTAATGCTATCCGTTTTATCGAAGACAATGGTAAGGTTTTGTATTATCAGCCGCCTGCCTTCAACACCGACTCATTTGATTTCAGCCATGAAATTAAATTGGGTAAAGCTTATTTAAACCGTAATGACAGTCTTGTAAATGAACCTTTTGATTTTACAAGGCATAATAACGTTTCTTTAAAAGACTTTCAGCAAATATTGCAATCTTTTTTGTTTCCTGAATCGGTTAGGCTAAAGCAAAGGTTTGACTTAAGTAAAGATGATGAAAGTTTTGTGCTTAAATATTTATCACAATATCCTTCTGAAACCAGTTACCCTAAATATGACACTTCCATTTTTTATGATAGTTATGTAAAATTCTTTTTTAATGACAGCACAAATAAAGTGCCTCGAAATGTTCGCGTCTTCAATAAAGTTGGGTGGGCTTATGGCTTTTTAACCGACGTTTCTTATATAATAGATACTAAAAAGAACATAGAATTTATGCTTGCCGCCACACTGTATGTAAACAGTGATGAGGTTTTAAATGATGACAAATATGATTTTGACGAAGTCGGGCACCCTTTCATCTACCAGTTGGGACAGACGATTTACAACTACGAGTTGAAACGCAAACGCACATACAAGCCCCAACTTTCAAAATTTAAATTGGAATATGACAAGCGCGATCCTGCTGATACCCGTGCGGTAATTAAAATCGCAGACAATTGAAAAATTACTTAAGCCAGGTTATTTTTATGGTACAATTTATCGCGACAATAGCTTCAGCAGGTAATTCATCCCAAAACTTACAATTAATGTAATAAATGAAAATTTTCCCGCGTAAATTAAATGTTGTTGCCTGCCTTATTGTATCTGCCACTTTAAGTGCAATTTTTCTTTGTACTTTTTTGAATCGTTCCGAAGCAAAATCAATTCATTATGATATTGATAAAAATCAATTTGCAGGGTCTGCTTCCTGTAAGTCCTGCCATAAAAGTATTTATGAGACCGGCATACATACGGCTCACTACTTAACCTCGCGCCCTGCATCCAAAGAGTATATCAAAGGAAGCTTTGATTCGGGCAGGAATATATTTGAGTACAATAAATTTGTGAAAATCGTTTTAGAAAAGAAGAGTAATAATTTTTTTCAAACAGCATTAATCAGCGGGATACCTTTTGAAAGCGAATCTTTTGATATTGCAGTTGGCTCAGGCAGAAAGGGACAAACTTATTTATACTGGAGAGAAAACCAATTATTTCAACTGCCTGTTTCTTATTATACGGCTTTAGACAGTTGGTGCAACAGCCCCGGGTATTCTTCCAACTTCAGCAGTTTCAGCAGGCAGATAAATGCGCAGTGTTTAGAATGTCATAGTACTTATGCTAAAGCAAAAGTATTACCCGACAAGGAAACATTATTTGATAAAAGCCAGATGATCTATGGTATCGAATGTGAAAAATGTCATGGCCCTGCTGCTGAGCATGTTGCTTATTTCACTGCCAATCCGCATGACACGATTTCTAAATTTATTATTAATGCAAAACTTTTAAGCCGGGCAAAAAGGCTTGATGCATGTGCACTTTGCCATTCAGGCTTACGAAAAGAAATTAAGCCTCCGTTTTCATTTGCAGTTGGTAACAAGCTCGATGATTTTTCTTCAGCTAATTACAATACAGACTCAAGCGCTATGCTTGATGTGCACGGCAACCAATATGGCCTGCTTACTTCAAGCAGATGCTTTCTTAAGTCACCTCAAATGGATTGCTCTTCGTGCCACAATGTACATGTGAATGAAGCCGGAAATACCCAACTATTTTCTCAGCGCTGCATCAGTTGTCATAATGAAACAACACACAACACCTGCACAATGAAAGAACAAAAAGGTCTTGTGCTTAGTAAGAACTGCATTGATTGCCACATGCCCCTGCTACCCTCCGGGAAAATTTTTTTACAACTTTCAGACCGGCAGAGATCGACTCCTGATTTTGTTCGTACTCATAAGATCGCTGTATATGCTAAAGAAACGAAGGATTATATTGATAAAATAAAACTAAGCTACAAGTAAACAAAATTAATTCTGAGTTCTTAAGAATACTAAAATTCTTTTCTTTTTACCGAATCCATCCTGCACTTTTTAGAAAATCAATCAGGCGCGGATCATTGGCAGACATGGCCGGAAGCCAAATGCTCACCCGCTCGCGATTCCACCAAAAGCTCCGTCGATCGCCGTGCTTCACAAGCTTATAACGGTATAGGACTGCCCTGATATATCGTGGTGGCTTGCCGGGGAAGGGATTGCCGGCAAACAAACTTAGAGTACCAGGGTTATTATGAAGGAGTTTCCACACAAGGTTTAAGGTCCACGGATATTCGTCGGGAGAGGACATAGCAGCAAACCACATTTGCCAGTCTAAACGCAACTGGTAGGGCGCAATTTGGGGCGGGCGCTTGTAGGGCAAAACAGGCAAGCCTTTGTAGATATAGGGTTTCCAGTTGGCTTTGTCGCTCGTGTCCTCGTCCAAAGTTCCTTCGAATACCACATTCAAACGTTCCTGTCCCACCGTTCCAAATGCACCATAGGTATTTACAAGATCCAACGGGTCGAATGAGGTGTTCATGATTTGCCCCGGAGACAGCATATTAACGACAGGTTGAACGCTGAGAAGTGCAACGACAACAGCGACAACCCAGGCAGTAGTTACCATAGGCTTTGATGCCCCGGCGCGATCAGCAGCAACTTCCGCCTTACTAACAAGCCGGTGGGGGAGAAGCTTAGACAAGAAGCCATCATCGAAACAAGCCAGAGCAGGGATGATAGTAAGCCAGTTTAAAAACGAGAGGTTGCCACTGAGGATAATGTTTATTTGAAATAACACGATCACTACTCCGGCAATGAGACGTGCAAGTCTTGGCCCAAATACGAACAACGGTGCTGCGAGTTCGGCCAGCCAATTGAACCAGACTCCAACCTTCAGAACTGAACGCGGCAGAAAATGGAACCACCGGCTAAGCGGGCCCGGTATAGGCTGTGTCTCGAATTGGTAGTAGAGCGCTGTGCTGTTACGCCATATTTCATCCCCGCGAATCTTAATCAACCCGGCACCGAACATGATGCGGAAGACCAGCCACCGGAATAAAACGATGATTGGCATTGGTGGCGCATACCTGGGGAATGGACGCAGGTCGAGCAGGGGACAAAGAAAGATAGCGAGAAAGCCCGTCTCGGTAAGCTGAATCTCCCACCCGTACCCATACCATTCTTGTCCCACATGCACTAAAGACATGTATAGAAACCAGAGAACAGCAAGCAGCAGCGCATTCGCATAGCCGGCCACTACTATACAGGAAAGCACGAATCCAACCCAGGCAACAGTTAAAAGCGCGGTGTCAGAATGCCAGAACCAAAAAAGCGACGGCAGGCGCAAAAATCCAGCTTCGTCTGACCCCAGCGCACTGCTCACCTGCTTTAAATAAAGCCCTACAGGAAGTAGCCCGTCAGAACCTATCAAAGGAACAATTTGATTGATTGCCACGAGAAAGGCGATAGCATAGATTAATCCCAGCAGGCGAAGAATCACAAAGCGCGTGAGCCAGTAGGTGGGAGGGGTACCTGGCTCACGAAAAATCCTTCGGGATTCGTTATCCATTTTGTTGGTCACTTCCATTTTGAAATTCCTTACTGCAAGTATATTTGCTCCACCAAAATATTAATTTTTTTTTTGCAAAAATTGATCCTGCAAATTTCTGCACAGGTAATAACAACTACAGCCGACAGCGCTGCTCCTTAAAGAAGTAGTTGATATTTTTTCGCTCCAGAAAGAAGCAACACGTTTTGCTTTTCGGACGGCATTAGCTACAGACGTTTTAAAAATAAAAAGAATAAAAGAGATATGGGCTAATTTGGGCAAAAATTTATAAATACTATAAGTATAATTTCGGGAGACATTTAAAATCATTACAAATATCCGACTAACTTTTCTTCGTTCTATTTATTTAATACGCTATCTCGTGTTCTTTTCCTTAGTGGGTTGAGTGTTAGAAAATAGATCAGGCGCAAAACTATTGTGATTTAAAAATAGAAATAAAACTTTCATCTGATTTTTTTCCTGAAAAAATTTCAAAATACTCAAGGTATTAAATGTAACCTGGAAAGGCGAAGCCTTAGCTCTTATAAGAGTTAATTGAATCAGCAAAGGCAAGTTGCCGAAAAGTAGCCAATAAAATCCATCTGCATCTCTCTGTTAATTTTTTTATTGCTGCCGCCATTCCCCTTTCGTAGAAAATTATGTGAAAGTATAATGATTAAAAAAAATGACCCAATTCTATGGAAAGTATTGACTTACTGAAAGATGAAGTAAAAAAAATATTCGGAAGAAGAATACTTTCTTCCGCAGATTGTCAAAATCTTTGTGAAGACATTTTAAGCACCAGCAGCATTAAAATCAGCTTTAACACGATAAGACGTTTTTTCAGTTTGATTAAAGCTGTTAGCCGGCCTTCAATTTATACATTGAATACTTTGTCTAATTATTGCGGGTTTTCTGATAAAAATTCTTCCCGTATTGCTTTAAGATATAAAGGTTGGAGCTGCCTGTATAAAGACGGGAAAGATTTTTGCAATTTTGATGTTTTTAATCAACTAAAATTAAAAGTTACTAATAATCTTTGACAGGCTAAATTTAATCTTCCATATAATCTTCTTTTTTATCATGCAGGTTTTCATGGTAGCTGATAATTTTGTTTAAAACATCAAGAGCAATTTCAAAATTTTTTTCACCAACTATTTCTTTATATATATCTGATAATTTCTGAGATTCTTCGTTCGCTTCCAGTATTAGTTTTTTGCCTTCCGCTGTCGGTTCAAGATATTCACTTCTTTTATCTTTGTTGTTTGTTTTGCTGCTAATCATTCCTTTTTCACGTAAATCTTTAAGAGAGCGGCTCATGGCCTGCTTCATTATCATTGACTTTTGTGCAATTTCTGCCGCAGTACTGCCATCAATACTAATATTGCATATTACCGGCATGTATGATATTTTCATCTGTCCCCAATACGGCTTAATACTTTTATGAGTCCAGATATCGAGGTGCTTACGCAAAATGAATATAGTCCGATGCCAGTTTTTATGGGCTTGTTTTTCAAAGTCTCTTATTCTATTATCTATATCCATTATAAGTATTAATAAAATAAATAGTTAACAATGTTTACTTGATGGAACGATTTATGCAATATTATTGTTATAACTAACCACATAAAAAGGGGTGGTGTAAATTAATAAAAACTAAAAATTAATTACAAAAAAATTATCACATGGCAAACGAACAACTTCAGCAGTTAATTAAAAATGGTTTAACTGCAATGAAAACCGGCAGTGAAACAGCAGCAAAAGCAACAGACGCTATTATGAATGCAGCTCGTCATCCAAGTCTTAAGGCTGCTCTTGACAGATCTAATGAAACGGCTAAGAAATGGGGAGAAAGAATTGAACGCGCAATGCAGGAAGCCGGCGAAGGTGAGCAACACGGCAACCCAATTATTGAAGGTGTCGGTAAGGTAAGCCAGGAAATTTTACAAAGTGCACCGGACGATTATTCACGCGATTTGGGTATTATTGCCAGCGGTCAAATGGCGCTTCATTACTGGATAGCCTCTTTCGGAACAACAAAGAGTTATGCCGGTGAGGTAAAGCTTGACCAGGTGGAAAAGGAAATGCAAGCTTGTGTGGAAGAAGCAAAACAAGAGGATGAAGAGTACACAAAAATTGCAAAAGAAATTATGGGTCAGGCATAAAACTATTCTGCCTTATTTAGGAATAAAAAGAACCGGAAGTTAATTTCCGGTTCTTTTTATTTAAAATATTACCTCAATGTTTTTTAAAGTTTTGTGGCTACAAAAACGTTATCAGCAATATATACTACTTAAAGAATTATTATTAATTCTAAAGAGCAGTTGATGTTGCCAAAGCTTTGTTTGCAGTCAGATCCTTTTGAACGCTTTCCAATTTCACTTTTGCCATATCATAAGCGTCCTGCCCTAAAAAAAGATGCAGCGGAGGAGCATTTTCTGCTATTTCAATCAGCACAGCTGCTGCTTTTTCAGGATCGCCCGGCTGATTGCCCTTAATTTCATTAATATGCAGCTTTTCTACGGCTCTTGCTTCTGTATAAGCTTCTATAGGATGTTGCGGAAGACTTAGTGAATCTTTCGACAAGAAATCCGTGCGGAAATAGCCGGGATATACAACTGTTGCTGTAATGCCAAACGACTTTATTTCTGCTGCCAGCGATTCTGTAAAACCAGCTACTGCAAACTTTGTGGCACAATAAATACCCCAGCCGGGGAAGTTGCCGAGGAACCCTCCAATTGATGAAATATTGAAAATAGCTCCCGATTTCTGTGTACGTAAATGAGGCATTACGCTGCGAATAACATTTAGCGAGCCGAATACATTAATATCAAAATTATTACGAGCTTCTTCATCACTTAATTCCTCAAGTGTGCCCAACTGCCCGTAGCCTGCATTATTTACTACCACGTCTATTGTGCCGAATGTATGTATTATTTCTGCTGCTGCTTTTGCAACGCTTTGCTCATTAACTAAATCAACCTGCAGTGGTAAAAAGCCGGGTGTGTGCTCACCAACTTCTTTACTTAAAGCGCTTACATTTCTTGATGTAGCTGCTACTTTATAGCCTTCTTTCAATAATTTTTTTACGAGGGTGAGTCCCAGGCCTTTTGAAGCACCGGTTACCAACCAAACTTTTTTTGCGTCCATTTTCTATTTTTTAATGATAATTTGATAGAGCAAAATTAGACACTAAGACAAGAGTGATAGTTATAATAAGCAAACCGATAGTTATAAAAATCAAACTACTACGGCGCGAAAAGATTTGGGAGTAACCTGCGTATGCTTTTTGAAAAAGTTGATGAAATTCGAAGGTTCTTCAAAACCAAGACAATAGCCGATTTCAGAAATATTCCAATCGGTGTGTTTCAATAACGCCTTTGCTTCCTGTGTAATGCGCTCGCCTATAACCTGGGATGTTGTTTTGCCGGTTGTATCTTTTAAGGCACGGTTTAAATGATTTACATGCACAGCTAATTGGTTAGCAAAGTCAATGGCTGCACGAAGTTTTATACGCTGTATAGTGGATTCAACAGGAAACTGCCTTTCAAGCAATTCCATAAATACTGAAGAAATACGGGCAGCCGCACTTTGATTGGTATATAGGATTGTTGCAGGCTGCATTTTCAATGCTGCATGGATTAATTCAAATACAAGCGTTCTGATCACGTCATATTTGTAGACGTAATCAGAATCAATCTCTGCAAACATCTTCAGGTAAATCTTTTTTACGTGCCTCAGTTCTTTGTCTGTTAAAAAAAAGATTGGATTGCCTCCCGGCTTAAAAACAGGGTACTCTCTTATATTTCCAAAAGAATTGAAAAAGGTTTCGGTAAAAATGCAAAAGAAACCCGATTGCTCCTCTTGACAGTATTCCCAGTTATAAGGAATTTGAGGATTGCCAAAAAATAATGCCTGCTTATTTATTTCAATCGTTTTATCAGCATAGTGAACGCTGTTTTTGCCGATGATAAGACTGATTTTGAAAAAATCCTTACGGTTATAAGGAATAGCTTTCGCATATTTTGCTGCAAAATCTTCCAGTTTGAAAATATTGAAGTGTCCCATCTCTTTACCCAAATTATCAGGCATCCAGTTTAGCTTAAGCTGATAAAAATCTTCAATTGTTTCCGTTTTATTCATTTGGTAAAGTTATAAAAGTCAAACTGAATGTTTAGCTACCTGTCAGCAAGAAGTTTTGAAGATTTATTTAAACTTCGTTTAATGATCCTTATTATGGGGAGAAGAAGAAACAGTAAAATTAAATGATGCACACCCTGCAATACCTTCGTCAGATATCCCCTGGACTACAACAATATATTTTCCGGGAATATCAGAAGTGTAAAAGGAAATATTATTTTTACCTTTTTTGGTTTTAAGTATAGGAGACCAATACAAAACATTTCGGAAATCAGGTAAGCGGCTCAACTGTTGCTGAGGTGTTTCATACTGCGGCGAATAAAATTCTCTCTCATATTGCAAGCCTTCATATTCTGCTACCACTGAGTTGGGGTCAAGCTGGTAGCCACTAAGGTCGCCATTGTATGTGAAATAACTTACGATACCATTGTATTGCTGGTTGCCTTTGAAGAAAGTCGTTGCTGTTATATCTATCCTCTTTATTTTTAAAGGATCGATATCAATTATTTTATTGAGATCAAAAACCGGAATGCCGTCTATTAAAGTAAGAGGATTATTATTGAAATAGCTTACACCAGGCTCATTAAATACTTCATAATAAAAAGTTTTACCTCTTTTTCTTACACGCACTTCTTTCACGTATTCTCTCATTACTTCTTCCATTGTGGGAAACCTGGTATAATTATCCAGGTAATAGGTTTTATAGGGAATGCCATAAAAGGCAGTCGTATCATAGCTTGACGGCAACGTAAAATTATCTTCTTTGTCCGGCTGGTATATGTTTTGAGCTTGAGCACCGATAGTTCTAAGTAAAATTGCATTCGATAAACCAGGGGTTAAATGGAAAGGCTCAATGTAAGGTTCATTATATTTATCAGAAAAAGGATTATCTATAAATATTCTGTAATTGCTGTCTGCTTTATTGGTTTGTACAATAATTTCGTTGCCCCCATAAAATTTTTCAACATTAAATCTTACCTGGCCTGATGCTGAAGAACTACTGTTTGAAAACTTAAAGCTTTTGCCGGGAACAGAAAGATAAACAATCCTGCCTGTGTCCTCTAAATCTGCAATTTTTGAAGATAATTTTCCTGTAATGATATGGCCTTCATATTCCGGTAAAAATGTAAAAGAGGGTGTTGAATTTGTAAGAACATTTTCCCATTTAAATCTTCTCCATCCTTGCGTAAGCATGAGATTATCAATAGCTTTCTCTGCTTCAGGATCCGAAGAGAAATAATAATCAGGAGATTCCACGTAGCCTTTCAGGTCAGAGTTGAGCCATAAGTAGCTTGCTATATTTGTTTTTTGTTCAGGTTGTAAAGAATCGGCCAGATAAACAGCGACAGATAGATCGCTGGCTGCAACTTCTTCGCTATTAGTATTATTTGTTGCAACATTTATACTTACTTTACTTCTTGTCTTATATTCTTTTTCGATGCCGTCCAGCTTAATTTGTAAGACATTGGCTGGTTTTTTAAAATACAGCCTTTCACATACGGGTTGTTTTTTTTCGTTGAAAACAGTTATTTGTGATATGCCATCCCCAAAAGCTGATTTATTGATAGCAGAGGTCACGTTACCATTTGTTAGGTATAACATTTTAGCGCTTTTTATAGAACCTCTTGTTTGCACAAATAAAAAAACAGCATGTTCAGCTTCCATGTTACAGGCAATTTTTATTGACAATTTGTTTCCATCATCTGCAACATGTAATGTCCAGCCGTTAGTATAAATTTCCGGCAGTTCTTTTTTAATGATTGTATTATTTAATTTAATTATTGCCTGGTACATATTTCCCTTTAAAGGATTGAAAGAAAAAGTTCCCATTCCAAATCGTTCTGTTTTAAAAGATGTAACGGTATCTTTACCGGAAACAATAAAACCTTTTGCCTGAACGCCTTTTCCATATTTGTCTGTAATCTTAAATGCAACATTATTATTTAATCCAGATACCAAATTTCCTCCTTCAGGAAAAAAGGCTGCATAAATTGAATCATTATTGCTTTCTTTTTTAAATTCAGGTTTTTTATTCGGATTAATAATGCTGATATTTTCTTCGAAGTAGAATTGGGGATCAAAGTTTTTCATCCAGTTGGTATAAGCCCTAATCACATAGTTACCACTGCGAGTAGACGATGGCAATAAGAAAGAGCCATTACCCCTTCCCGAATCAATACTTATTTTTCCCTGCATCAATTGCTTTTTCTCATCACTGATAATTTCCACATAGCAAATCTTGCTTAATAAGGAAAAGCTATTGGAAGCAGCATTAGTTACATAAGCTTTAAACCACAATACTTCTCCTGTTGTATACACAGTTTTATCAGTATGCAGAAAGACTTTTTCCTGGTAATTATTATTGGTATAAGCTTCGAATTGGTGTTGAATGGTTGAGATGCTTTCCTGGGAAAAAGCATTATTGGTAATAAAAAGAGACATCAACAGAAAATACCAACCTCTGTTATTAATAATCTTTATAAATGTTTTATTTACTCTTTCCATTTTATATTTTTCACCAAAATGAAGGTTTTTGATTGACCCCACCTCTTAACCTGCAGTCCACACATTCTCTTCGTGCAATTTTAAGACATTCGGATCCGCAAAAATAATAGGGATAATAATCCGGATCTGGATAATCATATATAAAAAAGTCAGGACTTGGCAACGGAGTATGACCTAAAACCATCACACCGCATTCACGATTTGAGTCAACAAATGCCCAGTTAGTAACCTCATACTTTGTTATAAATAATCTCTTTTGCTGAACGGATGAAGCGCTAAAAAAACCAATTACGAGTTCCTGGGGATTTTGTATAGAATGAATGTTGCCAATAAGTTGCGAAGGCTGCGGGTCAAAAATTGACCCAAGGTTTTCCGTATTCTTTTTTAATATCTGCAGGTATTGATAAGCCTCCCGGGTAAGCGAATATTGCTTTACCAATATACTGTATCGAATACTGATCTTTTGGGAATTTTGCGGAACAATAGTTATCGGCGCCTTACTTATTACATCCTCGCTCAGCGCTATTGAAGAACCTGATAATATTTCTACAGAATTAACGCTGCGCCAGCAGTCATAAGTCTGGTTAGTATTATCAACATAAAACAATCTGCCGTTATCCTGGCTCAGTTCAGCCTGTAAAGGAGCTTCGTATTGATATGTTTCAGTAAAATCCCAACGGTAATATTTTGTCTTATTTGATGGGTCATGCGTGTCTAAATTTATTATCACATCATTTTGCTGTTGCCATGTAATACTGTCAATTGGTGGAGTCTGTTTTACTTCAACAAAATCAGAAACATATTGGCTTCCTGAAGACGTTGTTATATTTAAACGATACTGATCAGAAGCATTAAGGAGCAGCGGATTTGATTTATAAATACCATTGGGTGTTTCATTAAAAGAAAAAATCTGTCCGGTATTACTTTCAACAGAAATTGTTGCCCCAGCTTCGGGAGAAGAAGCCGTAGTGGTATCTGTCAGTCTTACAGTTCTGCTTAAGGTAATAACGGTTGGCGAATCAGGGCTATTAATTAAAGTGCCATCTATAACCAGGAATCTATTATCGGCTCTTATAGCCGGAGGATCGTACGGTTTTTTACAACTTGTATTTATAGCAATACAAATAATTAAAACAATAACTATGCGTTGTAATATCCTCATTTTTTAAAATCTGAAATTATAAGATATAAAAGGAATAATTGTTCCGAAAATGGACAACTGGTATCCTTTTACTGCACCATTCTCCGACACAAAAAATGCAGAGTAAACATTTTTTCTTGCCGTAAGATTGTATAAACCGACAGACCATGAATTATGAAATGTTTGTTTTACTTTATGATTACCATCGAGGTTAACTGAAATATCGCTCCGGAAATAATCAGGTATCCGGTAAGCGTTTCTCTCTGAATATACCAATCGTTCCGCCCCATTGGAATAGAAAACACCAATAGGCAAAGTGATAGGCCTGCCGGTGCTGTATACAACATTAACAGACATGCTCAAACGATGTGAAAATCTATAATTCCCAATAAAGTTTGCAACATTAGGCTTATCGTAGCTGGCAGGATAGTAGGCGCCTCTGTTAATCGTCTCGCCTGCTTGTGAGTCATCTGTTTTAATAAACGTTCTTGAATACGTATAGCTTAACCATCCGTTCAGTTTCCCATTCAGTTTTTTAATAAGAAATTCAGCGCCATAAGCTTTGCCTCTTGAATTGAGAACATCTGTCTCTAAGTGAGGATTAAGTAACACCGAAGCGCCACTTTTATAATCAATAAGATTTTTAAGCTCTTTATAATAGACCTCAATCGAGGTTTCGATATTATTTGAATTGAAATTTTTATAAAAACCAAATGAATATTGGTTCCCGGTTTCCGGTTTAATGTACGAATCGCTTAGCTTCCAGATATCGGTAGGCGATATAGAAATTGTATTGGAAAGCTGGTGAATATATTGCCGCAGGCTATTATATCCGAATTTAAGTGATGCATCGCCCGGGAGTGCATATCGTAAAGAAACGCGGTATTCGGCGCCGTGATAAGTTTTAATGATTTTCCCCGAACTGTAAGATGCAGTATCGGTAATGGTTGCAGTTTCCTTTGGTAATCCTCGCACATAATTATATGTATCATGGGGTCCCAGGTAATTAAACATTGAATAGCGGACACCTGCATTTAGTGAAAGGTCGGAAGTAATATTATATTGATAGCCAAGGTATGCAGCGCTCTCAAGCCCTTGCTCGGGTTGCAAAACATTTGCTTTTACCAACGACTGGCTGCCATAAGGAAGAAAGCTTCCAGGGTGAAGTTTGTAATAAATAGCGCTTATCCCAAAGTTAAACGTTTGCTTATTATCTTTCCTATAAGTAAAATCAGCTTTGAAATTACTTTGATTAATAGCATAACCGAGCTTATAACTGTTTACTGCATTTGAGTTACTGCTTACATTATAATCATAGTGGTCAACACCACCGGAAATAATGCTGTAGAGTTTATTATTGTAAATATGCTTCCATTTTAAAATGATATTTTTATTGCCATATTTATAAGTTGTATCCATGTCGAACCTGAAATTATCACTGCTTAGATAACCGGTGAGGTACAAATTATTTTTTGAATTGATCGTATGGCTGATATGAATATTTGCGTCGTAAAAAGATGCCTTGCTGTTATTGTATGCAGAGTTAGGAATAGCTCTAAGTATCCAGTTTGAATAAGTGGTACGGGCACCCAGTATGAAAGAAGTTTCATCTTTTTTGATTGGCCCTTCGAGCGTAAACTTACTGGTAAGCAAACCAATGCCGCCGGTTCCGCTGATCTTTTTATCATTGCCATCTTTGGTGCTTACATCCAGTACCGAAGAAAGACGCCCGCCGTATTGAACCGGTATTACGCTTTTATATAGTTCTACCCCTTTTACCACATCTGTATTAAATGCTGAAAAGAAGCCTAACAAGTGGGAAGGGTTGTAAATAGTAGCATCATCAAATAGAATAAGGTTTTGGCTTGCAGCGCCGCCGCGCACATTAAAGCCGGTACTGGCTTCACCTGCTGAGGTTACGCCCGGCAAGGTAAGAACCACTCTTAAAATATCTGACTCACCAAAGACGACCGGAACAACTTTAATAGTTCTTATAGTTAGCCTGTCCACTCCCAATCGGGAACTTCTGATGGTAGAATTTCTTTCAGCAACAACGGTAACATTTTTTAAACGGGCAATATATTCCTGCAGGTCTACATTCAATTTACCATCACCGTATACAACTAAATGCCTGCGCGTGTCTTTCATACCGAGACTCGTGACTTCCATTGTGTGCGAGCCGGGCTTTAACGTAAGCGAATAATAACCGAACTGGTCGGTTACTACGCCGGTATAGGAATTGTCTAAAACAATAGATGCACCTGCTAATGCCTCACCGTTTTTTAAATCTCTTACAAAACCTGTAACAATTGCATTAGTCTTTTTTGCAGATGATTTGGAACCAATCTCAAATAATTTATTTTCTGTAAAAGCAGGCTTTGCTTTTCCTTTTATTGCTTCATTTTGCGAAGTGTCAATTTCATCAGCAATATTTATGGTGCCCGGATTAAAAAATTCTTTCGGCAGTGTCGTTTGCAGACTTCTATTTTTCGTGATAAAAATATTATTGATTGCATCAATTGAAAAACGAAAATCTGTATGAGCAAATATCTGTTGCAAAGCGGCTGTAATTGTTTGATCAACGAGTTTAACATTCACTGTAAAGGAGTCAAGCTCTGCCTCGTTATAATAAAAATGCAAAGTTTTACCCGCCTCTGCCTGCTTCACAAAAGCAGGAAATTTTATATTATAAAATTCTCCGCTGATGGCTTTATCCTGTGCGGCGGCAACTAAAGTAAACACCAAACAAAATAAACCTGTATTAATTGCGCGGGCGATACAATACATTCTCTTAATTTAATGTTGAATAATATGCAGCCGTCATTATTAAATCTTTTTCTATATTTTTTTTAAACTTCAGATTATTTTTTCTTACAAATGTTTTTACCAAATCTTTCTTATCATCAAATGCCTGCATCACAGCTTTTTTATTGCTGACATTATACACGCTTTTTCCTTTTTTTACATATAATTCGTCTTCCTCGCTAAATGAATAAGGGTCTTCTGCGTGCAAGCCTTTTTTAACGTACTTTACACGCTTTATCAGCACACTTGCCTTACCTGTAAAAGCTGCGTCATATAATCCTTTACTTATGTTATCGCCTTCTCCTTCTGCCGGCGGCGTGGTTTCGAACCTGTGGCCGCCGAGTATAAAATATTTTATTTTTTCACCAAGCAACTGTATCCTCGTTTCCTGTTGATATTGTTTAATCACTATTACCTGTCGCACAATATCATACAGCAGGGGAACATTTTTGTATAAAGTCCCTTCATAAAATATATCTGCATTTTGCATTAATTCAGTCATAAAAAAGGGAAATCCTTTTATGCCGGATTCGTATTTATAATATTCTTTACCTGTAAATAAATCAGCATTCTCCTTTATTTCATTTTGGAAATACAATTTGGCACTAAGGAAAGAAGGCTCATCAGCAGTAATCGATGATTGACCCTTTGTAATCTTAAAAGGGAAAACGAATAAAGCAACTGTAAAGATTGAGCAACATAAGCAGCGCATCGTAATAGTATATGCAACAAAAATATAATTTTATTTCTCTGAAATTAAATAATCGTCTAAAAAACAGCCTACTTTTTGTCCATTACACCACATTTTTTTATTTCCACTACTCATAATTTTCAAACCTTGCACCACCTGTCAATTCTCTTTCATGGATGGATAGCAATTTCTGTTTCCATCATTCAAGTCTTTCATTTCTATAAAAGAAACCTTCTCCCTATCAGTAATCTTGACAACCGGATTAATTTCTATAAAGTCGGAAAATTTATATTCATTCCATCTCTCATAAAAACAATCCCGACTCTATCAATATGCTCAATAAATTCTTTGTGTTTAAGTGCAGGATAGTTAATTAAATCAACCATATAAGGCAACCTACTTTCTTCAAATTCAAAAGCCAAATCACCTATAACTTTAGAGCTCACACCTTCATTCATAACCGCCAGATCAATGTCGCTCCCATATTTATAATTTCCTTTTGCTCTGCTACCAAATAATCGTACTTCTGTAATGTCGGGATATTTTTTAAAAATATCCTGAATAGTTCTCATATCCCTTTCGGTAAGACCATATATATTTCTGTTATTTATCACCATCAAATAAATTTAATTGATTACTTAACTGATTGAGAAAAAAATGATATAATCTTTCCAGGGCAGGATAAATTTCGTCTCTTAATTCGCTTTCTGATTTTTCAAACTTTCCCCCACTATAGTCCTGAGATAATTCGTTTCGTATCTCAAGTCCGTCAATTAATTGCTGAGCATAATCAATAAATTGACTTTGTTGTGCTAACCTTATCGTATCTTTTGGTGAAGGTTTAAAATTAAATCCTTTTCCTTCCAGAAAATCTTTCAACACTTTCCAGGAAAGATCGAGGGTAAATTCAAAACGTTGAACTAATCCGTTTCTTTCCAGTTCATTTAATTCTTCAGCTTCGACTGCTTCTTTCAGTTTAAGAAATGCTTTTTCAAAATTTGTAAATCGCTGCTGCCAGCGGATATCTTTATTTGGCATTTGTTTCAATATTTATTTTAGCAAGGTTGTTTCTTATCCGTTCATTCAATTCATCTTCTTCAGCCATCTGTTTTGCAAGTTCCGCTTTGTCGTACTCTTCTGCCATTTCTTTTTGTTGCTGCAGGATCTCTTTAAGAACCTGCTCCATAATTTCTAAGTCCATGATGATAGATTTAGTAGTTAAACAATTTTTTATTATGTCTTTAATACTTCTTATTACTTCCCGATACAAAACTTACTAAAAATATAATCCAACTGATCTTCATTTGTAATCTCTCCGGTAATCTCTCCCAAATAATGCAGGCAACGCCTGATGTCAAGTGACAATAAATCGCCGGAAACATTCATGTCCATTCCTTTCCGGATGTCAATCAAGGCCGCGTGAACTAAACGTAACGCTTCATAATGACGTGCATTGGATACTATTGTGCTTTCTGCTTTCAAATTTCCGCCAATCACTTCATCGACTAATCTTTGCTTCAATACTTCTACATTTTTCCTGTTGCTCGCTGAGATATATAAAACATTTATGTTGGAAAACTTTTCTGCAAGTTCTTCATCTGTACTGAGGTCAATTTTATTTCCCACTAATAAATAATGAATTTTTTTTTCTTTCAGTTCATGTATAATAATCTGCAATTCTTCAGCAGATATTTCATTTACATCAAAAATGTAAATAACAACATCGGCCTGGTTCATTTTTTCAAGGCTTTTTTCAATGCCTATATTTTCAATAACATCATGTGTGTGTTGCCTGATACCGGCGGTATCTATCAAACGAAACAATATTCCATCAATGTTGAGAACCTCTTCTATGGTATCGCGTGTAGTGCCTGCTATTTCACTAACTATCGCCCGGTTTTCATTGAGTAAAGTATTCAGTAAAGTAGACTTACCTGCATTTGGCTTTCCGATTATCGCTGCCTGTACACCGTGCCTGATAACATTGCCTAACGTAAAGGATGATAATAAATCAGCAGTTGTTTTTTCAGCTTCATTTATTGTAGCATACAAGTGTTTTCTGTTCGCAAACTCTACATCTTCCTGGCTAAAATCAAGTTCTAGTTCTATCAAAGCAGAAAAACTGAGCAATTGATCACGCAAACTTTTTAAAATTGAAGAAAATCCGCCCCTGATGTTTCGTAATGCATGCTTACGGCTGGCTTCGGTGTTGCTTAATATTAAATCAGCCACTGCTTCTGCCTGCGTAAGATCAAGTTTTCCATTGAGAAACGCTCTTTGTGTAAATTCACCCGGTTTGGCCAGCCTCGCACCTTCGGCAGTTACTGCACTGATTATTTTTTCCAGAATATAAGGCGATCCGTGAGAAGAAATTTCAACGACATTTTCGCCGGTATAAGAAGCAGGTTCTCTATACAAACCAACTACTGCCTGGTCTATAGATATACCTTTTTGCTGCAACATACCAACATGCAGGGTGTGTGATGCTTTTGATGACAGATCTTTTGAGGGTAAAAGAGTATTTACTATATCTATTGCCTTTTTTCCGCTCACTCTTATCACACCTATTGCTCCGATACCCTGCGGTGTAGCCAGGGCCACAATAGTATCATCCCATCCTGATAGTTTTCCCAACATTTTTATTAAAACAGTTTTTTATAATTATTCTTTAATACTGCCGTTTGCAAATATCAATTCTGTTTGCTTAAGTCAATACCGTCTTTTTTTAAATTATATTTTTTAAATTCTTAAATATCTGTTCCTACTATCAAAATTTGTATTTATTTGATGAACATTGCACGGGGAACAATTAATTTTATGGCAGTAAAACCCTTGTTTTATAAAAAAATGAGAAACAGGCAGGCAAAAACCGGTAATAAGAATATTACGTATTTTTTATTTGAATGCTAATTCTTTGTTGGTAATTACCCAATAAGCGTGCTGAAGTTCATGAAGTGCGGTAAGTTGGATTGTACTATCGCTTCCGTTAAAGCGCATATGGGTCACTCCCTGGTAGTCATATTCCAGCTCTATTTCGTCTTCAGGATGCTCAAATACAAATTCATCTGTTTTTAAAAAGGAGCATCTTTTAATCATTTCAGGTGTCAGTGGTACCGGGAATAATTCTGAAGCATCTGCGGGAACAATGTTTCCCACCTGTACTAAAATTTTTCCATCAGTATTATCAAGAACGGTAACGGGGTTATCTTTCGTATCGGCAAAAAATACTTTACTGCCTTTTCTTATTGTTTCCTGGTTTACCATTTTCAATATTTTTCCTGTAATATAATCCATTGTTGTGAGAAGACAAACTGTATCTGCAATAGAAAGTTGTGTTTGCTGAAAATGGCACTTAATTTTTTTTTATAAATGCCATCTTCCTGCACTTTTTTATCGTTTTATATTTATAAGTGATTGCCTATGGCTTCTATCTCTGTGCGGCAAGTAAAAACATCAATAATTGCTATGGCCAACGGTATAAAACGGGAAAAGCTCCGGTGCCGTTCAGGCTCTAAGCGGCGACGCAACAATGTTGAACGAAGTTATACAGCTTGTTTCAAAAAAAATACTGCATCGAAAAAGATAAAGGTTTATGATACATCCTCAGTCATTTATTAAAAACAATTGTAAAAATATGCTCGTTGCTGTTGTTGCTATAGGTGATGCTAAGATTGCTGTTTTCACAGATTTGCTGTGCCACTGCAAGCCCTAATCCTGTTCCGGCGGAATGGTCACTTTTTTGAAAACGATTGAAAATATTTTTTTTATCGAAGGTTAAAGACGGGCCGCTGTTTGTAATTGTAATTTTTTCCGGCGTAAGCACACAATTGATATAGCCTCCGTTATAATTATGTTTTACAGCATTGCTGAGCAGATTATTTAAAAGTATATCAATTAGTTCTTTATTTATTTCAATTTCAACTTCTGCCAGGTTGAGAAGGAGTTGAATATTTCTTGCTTTTATCAGTTCATCAAACTGCTGAAACTTTTGAAGGATCAGACTGCTGAGGTCTACTGTGCTTTGATTGCTGTATTGTTCATTATTAATTTTAGTCAGCAGCAGTAAGGTCTGATTGAGCCTGGTGAGCCTGCCTGTAGCGTTATAAATAGTTTGCAACTGCTCTGCCTGTTTTTCATCTGATGTTTGCAAGAGAACATCGAGCTTGGAATTGATGATGGCCAAAGGTGTCTGCATTTCGTGGGAAGCATTATCGGTAAATGTTTTAAGGGCTTCAAAATCGTGGTTAACCCGTTTTGTCATTTCTGATACCGATCTGTTCAGCTCGTTAAACTCGTTTACGTCAACTGCAGGAAGCTGAAGCGTTGCAGAACTTTTTATATCATATTCTTTCAGTTGATGAAGCGTATGATAAAAAGGCTCCCACAGTTTACTCAGCAGGAAACGGTTTATGAGCGATATAATGATAAGAAGTAAGAGAAAGATAGCTGTAGTAACGAGCACAATTACCTGTACAAGGTCTTCTGCTTCTACCTGCGATTTTATTACAATAGCCTTGTAAAAAACGCCATTTACCACTACAGGAAAAGTTAGCATCCGTACCGGCCCGTCCGGGTCTCTGCCCTTGTTTACTTCACCGGTTACTATTTCTCTTTTTACGCCCGATGTTGCCGGCTCAAATCTTATTTCCTGCCCTTTGTATGCCGAGGCATTTGGCAATAAATTATTTTCTTTTACAAATTCATGTATCTCCTGTTCTTCTACTTTAAGGTCTTTGTCTATTTGCTTAATAAGGATAGAGCGGATAATGAAATAATACGTAGCGCTGCTGACCAGCAATATGATAATTGCAGTAATGATATTGGCCCGGTTGTATCTGCTTAATAATTTCATTAGTCAGTAAATTTATATCCCATTCCATACACCGATTTTACATAGTCTGCGCTTCCTTTTTCCATAAGTTTTTTTCTAAGGTTTTTTATATGCGTATATATAAAATCGTAGTTGTTTGCCATATCCATCTCATCGCCCCATAAGTGCTCGGCAATGGCATTTTTTGAAATAACGCGACCTTTGTTGGCTACGAAATATAAGAGCAGTTCAAATTCTTTTTTGGTAAGGTCTAAAGGCTGTTCTTCGTATAAAGCTACCTTGGCAATGGTATCAATAGTTATTTCATTAAAATTCAGCAAAGCATTTCCTTTAAAATTTCTTCTTCTTATAATCGCTGCAATGCGGGCGCTCAATTCTGATAAATGAAAAGGTTTAGGCAGGTAATCATCCGCGCCTGAGTGTAAACCTTCGACTCTATCGGTCAGGGAGTTTTTTGCAGAAATAATAAGTACGCCATCCAGCTTGTTATTCTTTTTTAATTGCTTTAGAATATCAAGACCGGTACCGCCGGGCAAAGAGATATCAAGAAGAATGCAATCGTAATCGTATAGCTCTGTTTTACTGAGAGCCGAATTGAAATCTTTGGCAGATTCACAGATATAGTTCTCCTCTTTAAGATAAGTTACTATACTTTTAACCAGTTCGGCTTCATCTTCTATAATAAGAATTTTCACAAATGCAATTTGAGGTAAAATACGAATTGAATTTTGAAGGAAAACTAAAGATATAGTATAAAATTTCTTTCTTTCTTTCCTTACGGGTTCGACAGCTACCTGGCAGTGTACTTCACTTCCTGCTGCAATGCTTCTATAGCATTAGAAAGATACACAAAAGGTGCATTCCAGTTGATGGCTATTTCGTTGGAAGCGTAGGCGCAATCATTATCTGAAAAAGCAGTTTCAGGCGCTGAAAACTCATAGCTGCAGCCGTCCTGTTTTCCGGGGTTAGGGCCGCCGGACAACAAACCGGGAACAGGGTCGGTAACGCCATCCGAAACAGACTGACGATGATGAGGGTGCATGATAGATTTACTGCCAACACCTGAGAGAAACGAATAACCTGTTGCATTTCTGCCTAGCAGGTAGTCGAGATTGGTTAGCGCATTATCTATATATTTTTTATCTTTTGTAAGAAAATATGCATTTATCAAAACAATACCCTGGTTAGCCGCATCGGAGTTGCTTCCCCAATGAAAGTCTTTCGGTGATTGACCCATAATAGTTTGAAAAGCATTGGCAGGAACATTTGAAATATATTTATCCGCCATTTGTATCAACTGCTGCTTTATTATTTGAACATCTTTTTGTGTGAAAGCAGGCAATTTATCTTTAAAGCGCAGTAATGTATAATCTGCCGGCATTTCTACATTTCCCCAGGATGGCAGCGAAAGACTATCTTTCTTTTGTTTTATAAAAACATCGTAATAGCTTTTATTTTTGGTTGTTATAAATAACTCTGCTGCTGCCCATGCCCATTCATCAGAAAAGGATTTATCTCCGTAAGCGCCTGTTGTTATTTTAGGCTCATATTTTTTATTTATAGCATTTTGATCGTACTCTATAGCCGGGTTTTTTTCGGCCCACCGCCATGCTTTTACAGAAGCTTTTAAACAACTGTCTGACAAACCGGGTAATTGTTTTTGATACTTATATAAAATTCTGCTTGCCTGCGCAGCTACTGCTGCTAAATCTAATGTGGCTGCGACTCCTTTCTGCACAACATATCTCGGAGCAGTTGTAATACCAGGCATAACCATACCGTCAAAAGCAGCATTGGTGCATTTATTGTACACGCCGCCATCATTAGGATCCTGCATGGTCAGCATCCACCGCAGGTTGTAGATCAATTCATTTAAAATATCAGGAACAGCATCATTGCTCTCAGGAATGTTGGCGTTTAATGTATCAAAATACTTTGAAAAATCTTCATAAGCAGATAACATCGTTCCCATGCTTATGCCGGAATTAACAACATATTTATTGTAATCTCCCGCATCGTACCAGCCACCGGGAGTTGAAATTTTTGTTCCGGCAGGCCTTTCTCTGCTTGCCGCAGAGGGATGAATATACACTGCAGTATCAGGATGTCCTGCAGACCGGTGCCATTTGCCGGCATACTTTTCTTCAAGCGGCATAGAAACACGCTGGTAATAATAACCTTTCAATGCAGCAACCGCAGCGGCACGATTGGCATTGCTGCCAATATCGAAAACATAAGAATGGCCAACACCGGGAATAAGAACAAAAAAAGATCCTTTCTTTTGTAATGAAGAAAAATCGGCAATTTTTGTTTTGGTTGTTGAATTTGCTGATTGCTTTTCTTCACTCAGCTTGCCTGTGAACAAAGTGTCGCGGATATTTGTAGAAGTAACGTAAAAAGTTTGTGCATCCGTGCTTCCGGTTACCACCGAAATCTTTGGGGCATTTGTATAATAGCCAAGCTGGTTAACCTTGATTCTGTCAGTGACGGTTTGGGAATATGAGTCGACGGAGAATAAAAATGATATCAACAGAAGGTGTAAGTTTTTTGTTTTTTTGAACCACAGAGGCACGCAGACACGGAGAAATACAGAGGGAATTACGTTATTTTGCATTAACTTTTTTTACCTGTGAAGATATATTTGTTAACGTAATACTTTATCATTTTAAATTATTTTTTATGCAATATCGTTCGTTTAAAGGAACAAAAGTATCGGAAGTAGGCTTAGGTACATGGCAATTAGGAAGTGCAGACTGGGGAGTGATAGATGATAAGGAAGCCTTCACAATTTTAAAAGCATTCACAGCAAACGGAGGCAATTTTATTGATACGGCTGATGTGTACGGCATGGGCATAAGCGAAAAGCTGATAGGGACATTTAAAAAAACAGTGAATGAGCAAATTTACGTGGCCACAAAACTCGGGCGAAGAAGTGACAAAGGTTTTGGATGGCCGTCAAACTTTACTTATGATGGAATGAGAAAGCAGGTAGAAAGTTCGTTGGAAAACCTTGATGTGCCCCAGTTATTTCTTGAGCAATTGCATTGTATCCCTGCTGAAGAACTGCGAAAAGGAGATGTATTTAAACACCTTCGCAAATTGCAGGATGAAAAATATATTGCGCATTGGGGCGTAAGTGTTGAAACGGGTGAAGAAGCATTGATGTGTCTCGAACAGGAAGGCCTTGCTTCTTTACAAATTATCTTCAATCTTTTCAGGCAGCATGTTGCGGACGAGATTTTTGCCAAAGCAAAAGAGAGAGATGTGGCAATAATTGTTCGCGTTCCGCTGGCGAGCGGTCTGCTTACGGGCAAATTTGACGAGAATACAGCTTTTGCAGAAAAAGACCATCGCAACTTCAATGCAGATGGCCAGGCCTTTAATGCGGGAGAAACTTTTTCAGGAATTGAATTTTCAAAAGGCATAGAATTATCGCGTGAAATAGCAACCATACTTCCTGATAACCAAATGGCTCAATGGGCGATAAGGTGGATACTTGACTATCCGGAAGTAACAACAGTGATACCCGGCGCGAGTAAAGTAGCGCAGGTAGAAAGCAATACAGCAGCATCTGGTTTGCAACAATTACCGGAGGAAACACATCGAAAACTGAGAGCATTGTATGATGAAAAGATCAGGCCTGTTATCCGGGGGCATTATTAATTTTGAAAGAAAAATGTGCCTTTTTTTCATTTTTTTGCATACATTCATAACAACAACTGCATAAATACCAGGTCGAGCCACCTGTTAAATTTATATCCTATTTCGCGGAATCTTCCAACTTCTGCAAATCCATATTTACTGTGAAATCTATAACTGGCCTTGTTATCTGCATCTATGCCTGCAATTAATGTATGAAAGCCTTGCTCTTTAGCCAATTCAATTAATTTTTGAAGTAATTCTCCGCCGCTTCCGCGCCCTGTGAAGTGGCTGGCGATATAAATAGAATGCTCCGCGCTGTATTTATATCCATCCCATGGGCGAAAGATACCGAAACTGCCAAAACCTATTGTTTTACCTTCATGTTCACCTACAATCACCGGCATATTATCGCTTTGTTTTTTTAGAAACCACCTATTTATAAATTCGGTCGTTTTTGCATTGTAATCATAGATAGCAGTGGAATTAAGGATAGCGTCATTCATTATTTCAAGAGGGCACCTCTAAAAACTGATTTAACAATAAATTATTTTTTGTAATTATTTATAATTAGTTGATGTTTAGTATATTACACTATTATGAAGCGATTTAAACGACACAGAGACTATGGATTTTTCGATCAGGATATGCGTCTGAGTAAGCTAAGCCAATTAGGCGATCCATTA
>JAABUT010000677.1_pt1 | contig 49646 bp, 47 predicted proteins | sample 5559281 | NCBI WGS metagenome assembly JAABUT01 (sample SAMN10711880, study PRJNA513359) | rock metagenome | isolation source: Antarctica rocks | place: Antarctica: Victoria Land, Ricker Hills nord | collected 2016-01-04
GAGTTCAGAGCCGTTCCCGGGCAAGGACTTTGCGGTAGACGATGCGCTCCACGACGAAGCTGAGGATCGGGACGACGCCGGCCAGCAACACCCCGACGATGCCCTTGATGCTCCAGCGTTCCTTGTAACCGAGATCGAAGGACAGCAGTACGTAGATCGCATACAGCACGCCGTGGATCGGACCCCACACCGCCGTGGCCCAGCGCTGGTCGTAGCCGTAGCGCAGCACCATGGTCGTCACCAGGATGATCAGCGCGAACCCGACCACGAAGGCGGCGATCCGGTAGCGCTGCAACGCCTTCGCCACCTTGACCGGCAACGCCGACGAAGAGCCGGCCACCCCGCCGGTGGCCAGCGGATCTGCTGCCGGTTCAACGGGCACGTTTGCGGTCCTGTTCCGCGAGCGCGGCAAGGGCCCGGTTGTAGTTCGCCAGCTCGGGATCCTCATCGTCGTCGACATCATCGACGGTGCCAACGAACACCTCGGGTCGGGTCGGCCGAGCGGACGGCGGGTGTACGGCCGGCCGCCCGGCATCGTCGACGGCGGCCGCCTGATCCATGTCCGGGCGCTCATCCGACCATTCGGGGTCACCGACCGTGGCCGTTCGGACATCCGCCGCCCCGGCACCCAGCCGGGTGGCTTCGCCCAGACCGATGGCGCCTGCGGAACCCTCGGCCAGCATGGCTGTCAGACCCTGATCCATCTGCTGTTCGTCAGCGGTGTCCTTGCTCTTCTCCAGCAGCAGGAACCGCACCCACATGTAGATGAAGGCTGCTCCGAACGCCGGCCAGAGCACCGCATAGGCGAGATTCTGCAAGGTGCCGTCGGCGTCATGGGTGCGATCCCATTGCCACCAGCCCAGCCGCAGGCAGACCAGGCACCCTGCCAGCACCAACAGGTGCCCGACCAGCCATCCCGGCTTCAGGAAGCGTCGGTCCACACCGGCGACGGTAGCACCGGCCGTCAGCACACCCGCTCCGCCGCGGCCGAGCTCCGGCCGAGCACCACGTCGGCCAGCTCGCCGGTCCGACCAGCGGTGATCTGGACCAGGTCGGCGACGGTGTCGACATCACGCCGGATCCAGCTGTCCTCCGGCAAATCGAGACCATGTGCGCCGGCGGCCAGATGCCGGCGGTAGGAATCCGGTCCGTACAGGGGCCGAAGCTGGGCTGGGTCCACCGCCGCCAGCAGAGTGGTGCCGGTGCCTTGCCGATCGGCGACCACCGCCATCGGGTGCCCGGCCGAGCCGATCATCGCCAACACGGCGTCCAGTTCCTGTCCGGTCAGGGCCGGCAGATCCCCAGGAAGCACGGCCACCGGTCCGGCGATCCCGGTGGTTCCGTCGACGATGGCTGCGTTCAGCGACGATGCCCGGGTGAGTCGGATCCGGACGCCTGGGATCGCCGAGAAGATCGCACGGTCGTCCTGATCGTCGACCACCACCACCACGTCGCAGACCGAGCGGGCCTCGGCCGCAGCCGTCACCGTGTCGGTAGCCAATGCCACCGCCACCCGCTGCCGCAGCATCGGATCGACCGCGATCCGGCTCTTGCCCCTCGACGTCGCCTTCACCGGAACGATCACGGTCCACGAGCGCGCACTGATCGCTGGCTGGGTCACCGGCCCATTGTCCCGATCGTCGAACCCGACACTGTCAGCAGGTGGCTGTGAGTCAGCTCTCTGCCACCCGCTTCTTCTCGGCTTCCACGTCGTAGTCGGCCGCCGGATACTGCGGGTCGAGTTCGGCCAGCTTTTCGTGCAGCAACGCCGCGACAGCCCAGTTCCGGTACCACTTCTTGTCCGACGGGATGACGTACCACGGGCAGGCGACGGTACTGCACTTGCGCAGGACATCCAGGTATGCGGCCTGGTAGTCGTCCCAGCAGCCGCGTTCGTCCACATCGGAGGGGTTGTACTTCCAGTACTTCACCGGATCGTCGAGCGTGGCCAGCAACCGCTCCGCCTGCGTTTTCCTGGAGACGTGCAGGAAACACTTGACCACCGTCACGCCTTGTCGGGCAATCTCCCGTTCGAAGGCGTTGATCTGCGCGTAGCGCCTTCCCCACACGGTTCTGGCCACCAGGTCGTGCACCCGGACGATCAGTACGTCCTCGTACTGGGAACGGTTGAAAACGCCGATCTCGCCCGCCCGCGGAACCGCTCGCCGGATGCGCCAGAGAAAGTCGTGCTCAAGTTCCTCGGGGGTCGGGCCCTTGAAGGACGTCAGCCGGATACTGCTCGGGTTCAGGAGCCCAACGGCACGGCTGATCACGCCGTCCTTGCCGGCGGTATCCATGCCCTGCAGCAACAGCAACACTCGACGTCGGTTCCCCGCGGTGCCCTGCGCATACAGCTTCTCCTGGAGTTCGGCGAGCGCCGGGCCGAGCTCCCCGACTGCCGCGGCGGCGGCCGCCTTGTCCTGCGGACCGACCTTCAGCGGTGTAGCGGGCAGGTCGGCGAGCGTGCTGGTGGCCGGCGGAAATAGGAACCTCGCGGCGACGCCGCCGGCCCCCGCTGGCTGCTGCGCGTTCTTGAACGGGCCGGACCGATGATCTTTCCCGGACTTCTTCATGCCACACCCTGACACGAGCGGCGAAACGATGCTTGAGGTGCGCGCGGATCGATTGCAACGAACAAGCGCAGTAGTGGGAGATCACGCAACGATCTGTTGCCCGGAGGCGGGCTGCACGAATCGATTGCGGCGCATCAGGGGCCTTAGTCTTACCTGACTGCTGGACGTGGACGGAGAGTTGGAGAGATGGACAGACGGGGGCATCGACGATGACGGCCGGTACCGAGGCACGAAAGGTGAGCGCGGGCCACCATCGGCCGCCGGACGTTCTCGGCGCCGAACTACTCGATCAGGAGGATCGGTGGTGCGCGCACAACTACCATCCGCTGCCGGTGATCATTGCTACTGCCGAGGGCGCCTGGGTCACCGATGTGAACGGGAAACGCTACCTCGACATGCTGGCCGGTTACTCGGCTCTGAACTTCGGGCATCGGCATCCGGCGTTAGTCGGCGCCGCCATCGAACAGCTCAATCGGGTCACGCTGACCTCGCGGGCCTTCCACCACGACCAGCTGGGGCCGTTCTGCGCCGAACTCGCGGGGCTCACCGGCACCGAGATGGTGCTCCCGATGAATTCCGGCGCCGAAGCCGTCGAGTCGGCGCTCAAGGTGGCCCGCAAGTGGGCCTACCGGGTCAAGGGAGTGCCGGAGAATCGAGCCCAGATCATCACCGCCGGCGGGAACTTCCACGGCCGGACCATCTCCATCGTCTCGTTCTCCGACGATCCGGTTGCTACCGCCGACTATGGACCGTTCACCCCCGGGTTCGTCAGCGTCAAGTACGGCGATCCCGAGGCGCTGGCCGGGGCCTTCACCCCGGACACCGCGGCGGTGCTGGTCGAGCCGATCCAGGGCGAGGCCGGCGTGATCGTGCCGCCGATCGGTTACCTGGCGCAGATGCGCCGGTTGTGTGACGAGCACAACGTGCTGTTGATCGCCGACGAGATCCAATCCGGACTCGGCCGGACCGGAGAACTGCTCGCGCTGGACCACGAGGGGGTGCGGGCAGATCTGTACACCCTCGGCAAGGCGCTCGGCGGCGGCATCCTTCCGGTCTCTGCGGTGGTCGGGCGCAGGGATGTCCTCGGCGTGCTGACACCCGGCTCGCACGGGTCGACCTTCGGCGGGAACCCGCTGGCCTGCGCAGTGGGCCGGGCCGTTGTCAAGCTGCTGGCCACCGGCGACATGCAGCGGCGGGCGACCGAGCTCGGGGCTCACCTGCATGCCAGGCTGGGGGAACTGATCGGCAAGGGCGTCGCCGAGGTGCGCGGCCGAGGATTGTGGGCCGGTGTCCAACTCGCCCCCGGCGCGCCCGCCGGGCGGGTGGTTTCGGAGGCGATGATGGACCGCGGCGTGCTCGTGAAGGAGACCCACGAGTCCACTCTGCGATTCGGGCCGCCGCTGGTGATCAGCCGGGATGAGATCGACTTCGCTGTTGACAGCCTGACCGCGGTGCTCGCCGGAGACTGACCGCGGGACGCTCGTCGGTGCCGAACCGATCCCGGTCCGCGGTCTTCGCGCCGTGATGCAATGACCGCCCGTGACGCAGTAACCGCCCGTGACGCAGTGACCGCCCGTGATGCAATGAGGTAGTGCAGCTCTTCCGTCCCCACTGGCTCGCCGCGGGCCCGCTGGCATCGTTCGATCTGACCGAATCCACACCCGAACTCGAGGACCTGCTGGCCGCCGCCCTGAGTTGGCCGGAGCCGGCCGGGGGGGTGACGGCGGCGGACGGGCAGCGGTGGACGGTGCGGGCGAACATGGTCGGATCCCTGGACGGCGGCGCAACCGTCGACGGAAGGTCCGGTCCGCTCGGCTCACCGATCGACCAGCGACTGATCGGGCTGCAGCGCGACCTGGCGGATGTGGTGCTGGTCGGAGCCGGGACCGTGATCGGCGAGAACTATCCGGGCGCGAAGTCGTATCCCAGGCGCTCGGCGCGGCGGACCCGGTGGGAGCGCACAGCTGTGCCGCCATGGGCGATCGTGGCGTCCCGCCCGCTACCGGCCGCCCTGCGAGCCGTCACCGAGAGCCAGGTCCCGGCGGTCATCGTCACCACCGACGACGCCGACCAACCTGCCGGTACCGATGTGATCAGGACCGGTCCCCGCATCGACCTGCGCGTCGCGCTCGCCGCGCTGGCCGACCGAGGGCACCGACGCATCCTGACCGAGGGCGGCCCGTCGCTGCTCGGCCAACTGGCGACCGCGGACCTGGTGGACGAACTGAGCCTGACCATCTCTCCGACACTGCTGGGCACCGGCAGCGCCCGGCCACTGCTGGCCGAGGCCGACCTGCGCGGCGCCGCCCGCCACTGGCACCTGGTCAGCCTGCTCTCGGAAGGCGACCACCTGTTCACCCACTACCGGAGACAGCGGTGAACCGTCGCCGGGCGCCGGCACCGCTGGCAACATCGTTGCTGGCGACGGCGTTGCTCGCCGGTTGCACGGTCGGACCGTCGACAAGGCCGCCGCTGGCGACCTGGGGCGAGCCCCGGGCCACCACACCCGTCGCCGCCACGCCGTCATCCCGGCCCGTCGGTCCGGGCGGCCAGGGTCAGCGGGCCGAGCCGCTGGACTGGAAGTCGTGCCCGTCCGACGTTCCGTCGGAGAACCACGCCGGCGCCGCCATCACCCTGGAATGCGCTGAACTGTCGGTACCGCTGAACTACAGCAGGACAGGCAGCGCGACGATCTACCTGGACGTGGCCAGGGCACGGGGCACGAGCACCCCGGCCCATGCCCCCGACCTGGTCGTCGTACTCGGCGGCCCGGGCGAGAACGGGCGCGGCGACATCGCCGAGATCGCCGGGCAGATGCCGGCCGCCGTGCTCGCGAGCCGGGCGATCGTCACCCTGGATCTCCGCGGCAGCATCGCCCAGGCACCGTCGATGGCCTGCTTCTCCAGGGACACCATGATCGGACTGCTGAGTCCGCCGATCGATCCGACCAAACCCCAGGACGCAGAACTGGTCGACCGGCTCTCCACGGCCGCGGCCTTCGACTGCGGCCGTGACGCGGGCACCTCGATCAGCGAGTTCAGCACCACGGCGGCCGCGGACGACCTGGACAGCCTGCGTTCGGCGCTCGGCGCCGATCGGTTGCAATACCTGGGCCGCGGCTACGGCGCCACCCTCGGCGCCGAGTACGCGCACCGCTATCCGGGGCGCGTGGCCAGGCTGATCCTGGACAGCCCGTCGGACCCGCAGTCGTCCCTGTCCGACACGGCGACGGCACGAGCCGTCGCACTTGAGGCCGCACTCGACGATTTCGTGGCCGAGTGTTCAGCCACCGCCGGCGGCTGCCCACTGGGCGCCAAGCCGCGGCAGGCCATCGGCGCCCTCATCGGCGACATCGGCGGTTCATCCAGCGGTGGCTATCTGATCACCGGCGGCAGCGTGTTGCTGCTGTTGTCCGAACTGCTCGGACGTCCCAGCACCTGGCCCCAGCTCAGCAAGGCGTTGGCCGCCGCCAGTGGCGCCAGTGGCAACCCCGACGAGCTCGGAACTCTCCTGGAACGCACGGTCGACGTCGACGGCGCTCACCGTCAGATCGAGTCCCGCCTGGCCTACACCTGCAACGACGCCGCCCAACGCCTGACCGGGAAGACGCTGGCGGACGCGGCGGCAGCAGCCAAGGCCAGGGCGCCATTGTTCGGGTCGTTCATGGTGGGGCAGGCGGCGCTGTGCAGCGCCTGGCCGACTGCCGTTGCGCCGCTCGGCCGGCTGTCCGGCGAAGGGACGCCACCGATCCTGATCGCCGGCGCGGTGAAGGATCCGATCGCGCCGTACAGCGGCATCAAGTCGGTGGTATCGCAGCTGTCCGCCGCCTCGCTGATCTCCTGGCAGTCCGGTTCGCACGGCACGTTCCCGGGCAGCAGGTGCATCGCCGCAGCCGTCCAGAGCTACCTGACCAAGGGCACAGGACCGCCGCCCGGCGAGCTCTGTCCCCCCTGACAAGGGCGATCCGAGGCACATCGGCGAGCGGGACCGGAGGCATTCGGCGAGCCGACCGACCCCACTGTCGGTCCGCGGCCGTAGGGTCCACGTCATGGCCGTTCCGGTTGCTTCCACCGACCCAGACGAGTTCGTGCGCGCCGTCGAGGGGCTGGCAAGGGTTGCGCCACGTCGGGAGATCGTGCTGGGTGCCTTGCCCGCTCCGGCCCGGCTGGCCCCGCACTCGCATGCGATCTCCGCGTCCGTCTATTCGGTGGACGACCTCGAGGTCGGCTCAGGGCGACTGGTACTGCTGCACGATCCGGAGGGAGTGCAGGCATGGGACGGGACGCTGCGGGTGGTCGTGTTCGCGACCTGCGAGCTGGAGGCAGAGCTGGCCAGCGACCCCTTGCTGCCCGGGGTCGCTTGGAGCTGGTTGGTCGACGCCCTGTCGGGCACCGACCACACGGCACTCGGTGGGACCGTCACCGCCACCGCTTCGACACGATTCGGCGACATATCCGGTCCGCAGCACGCCGACGATCTCGAGATCAGGGCCTCCTGGACTCCGCTGACTGCTGACACCACAGCCCATCTCGAGGCCTTCCTGGGTCTGTTGTCGACCGCAGCCGGTCTTCCCCCCGAGGGCACATCCCCCATTCGAGGGAACTTTCGCACGAATGCCTGAACGCCCAATAGCGCCAGCCGGGTATCCGTTGGTGCGTGGCTTGACCCGACGCGTCCATGTCGGTGACACTGCTTCACGAAGGCACCAGCGTGCTGGTACTGTCCCCCGCTTCTGAGTGGCATACGGTCAGTTGCCGGCCCTGACGTCGCCGGACCCGAGATCCGGCCAGATTCCAGACACGAGTCCGGACGGAATACCATGGAGAACCGGTGGGCACCATGACATGGCCTGGGAGCAACGGCGGACCGTCGACGACGGGCTCGACATCGGCGACGGCGCAGACGACGGGTATTCCTCGGCCCCGTGTTCCGGCTGAGGACGAGGATCCGAATCGACTCACGCAGGTCCGGGCGCTGGTGGCCGACCCGGATACGAGTACCCGCGAACTGCTGGCAGCCGCGCTGCGATCCAACGGTATCGGGTCCGTCGCCCACGCCGGCGACGCCGTAGAGGCCGCCGCCCAGCTGGCCACCCAGCCTGCCGGTGACCTGGTGCTGGTCAGCCTCGAGTTCGGCCCGGTCGCGGCCGAACTGGTGACGGCCGCCAGGCGGGCCGGCTGGTCGCGGGTGATCGCGCTGGCGCCGGCAGCCGACATCGGCCCGGTCATCGATGCCGTCGGCGCCGGAGTGCATGGCGTGCTGATCGGGCGACGCTCGAGTTCGGCGACCGTCAATCTGCCGAGCACCGTCCGGGAGCTGTCCGCTCGGGAGATCGAGGTGCTGCACCTGGTCGCCGATGGCCGTTCCAACAAGTGGATCGGTGAGCGATTGTCCCTATCGGCGCTCACTGTGAAAAGCCACCTGGCGCGTATCGGTCGCAAACTCGGCACCGGCGACAGGGCGCACATGGTCGCGTTGGCGCTGCGCGCCGGCGTCATCTCCTGAACCGGGTTCCGTGATCGAACGGTTGCCGGAGCCCGGCGCCGAACCCACTCCGCTGCTGGCGCCCCGCGACGGTTTCATCGGCCCGGTCACCGATCCGCTGATCGTCCAGCAGCTCGCAACGGATCTTGCCGCCGGCTCCGGCCCGGTCGCTCTGGATGCCGAACGCGCGTCCGGCTACCGATACTCACAACGCGCCTACCTCGTGCAACTGCGCCGCAAGGACATCGGCACAGTTCTGCTGGATCCGATCGCTCTGGGTGATCTCGAGGTTCTGTCCACCTCATTGGCGCAGGCCGAATGGGTGTTGCACGCCGCCACCCAAGACCTGCCCTGCCTTGCCGAGGTGGGCTTGCGTCCGCAGGCACTGTTCGACACCGAACTCGCCGGGCGGCTCGCCGGGCTCCCCCGGGTGGGCCTCGCACCGCTCGTCGAGCAGATGCTCGAGCTCACCCTGCAGAAGGGGCACGGCGCCGACGACTGGTCGACCCGCCCGTTACCGGACTCCTGGCTGGCGTACGCCGCGCTGGACGTCGAGGTGCTGGTCGAGTTGCGCGATGCCATGGAGCAGTTGCTGCAGCAGCAGGGAAAGCTGGATTGGGCACACCAGGAGTTCGCCGCATTGCTCTCTCCGCGGGCGCCTCAGCCAAGAATCGATCCTTGGCGGCGCACGTCGGGCATTCACCGGGTCCGGGATCCTCGCGCGCTGGCCATCGTGCGGGAGATGTGGACCGAGCGGGACAGCATCGCCCGTCACCGGGACATCGCCCCGCACCGGGTGCTGCCGGATTCCGCCATCGCCGACGTCGCGGTGAACCGGCCCGCATCGGTGTCCGAACTGACGGCGATGCGGGTGTTCGGCGGTCCTGCGCAGCGCCGGCAGGCGCAGGGTTGGATGGCAGCCATCGCTCGCGGGCTCGAGCTTGCGGATTCCGAACTACCACCGCTGCATGCGGTCGCGGTCGGACCGCCGCCGCCGAGCCGATGGGCCGCGAAGGATCCGGCCGCGCACGCCCGGCTGCAGGCCGCGAGAAGCGCGCTCGGCGCATTGTCCGAGAAGGTCGGCATGCCGGTGGAGAACCTGGTGTCTCCCGATCTGGTCCGCCGCGTGCTCTGGCAGCCTCCGGATCCGTCCGAGGTGTCCGACCGGTTGGCCGAAGGTGGTGCCCGACCCTGGCAGATAGCACTCACAACGCCGGTCCTGGCAGCCGCCATCACTACGTCACGGTGAACCTCGACCGGGACCTGGCTCCGGTTCGGTGACCGGCCGATACCCGGTCCGTACACCGATAAGTTACTCCCCGGTAGCATTCGATTACCCGAAGCAAGGAGGCCGACATGGCACCCACCCGCACGCTGCAGGATGTGGTCTTCGTCGACGGAGTGCGCACCCCGTTCGGCAGGGCAGGCGTCAAAGGGCACTATGCCCAGACCCGCGCGGACGACCTGATGGTCAAGGTGATCCGGGAGCTGATGCGGCGCCATCCGGAGCTCCCCCCCGAGCGCATCGACGAAGTGGGGATTGCCGCTGCCACCCAGACCGGTGATCAGGGGCTGACCATCGGCCGTACCTCCGCCATCCTGGCCGGCTTGCCTCGCAGTGTTCCCGGATTCGCCATCGACCGGATGTGCGCGGGCGCCATGACTGCCGTCACCACGATCGCCTCCGGAATCGCCGTCGGCGCCTACGACGTCGCCATCGCCGGCGGTGTCGAGCACATGGGGCACCACCCGATGGGCGCCGGCGCCGACCCCAATCCGCGATTCGTCGCGGACCGGTTGGTGGATCCGGAGGCGCTCGACATGGGCAACACCGCAGAGAATCTGCACGACAAGTATCCGCAGCTGACCAAGGACCGGGCGGATGCCTACGGCGCCGCGTCCCAGCACAAGTACGCGGCGGCGCTGGCCGCCGGCAAGATCAGCCCGGATCTGGTGCCGGTGGCCACCCGATCCGCCGAGCACGGCTGGGGACTCGCCGTCGCGGACGAACCTCCACGCCCGGACACCAGCGTCCAGGGCCTGGCGAACCTGAAGACACCGTTCCGTCCGCACGGCCGGGTCACCGCCGGAACCTCGTCACCGCTCACCGACGGGGCCACCGGCTGCCTGCTGGCCACCGCCGAGGCGGCCGAGGAACTCGGCTTGCCGATCAAGATGCGGATGGTCGGCTTCGCCTTCGCCGGTGTCGATCCGGAGATCATGGGCACCGGCCCGATCCCGGCCACCGAGAAGGCTTTGGCCAAGGCCGGACTCACCATGGACGACATCGGCCTGATCGAGATCAACGAGGCTTTCGCGGTGCAGGTGCTGGCCTTCACCTCCCACTTCGGCCTGGCCGACGACGACCCGCGGCTGAACCAGTACGGCGGAGCGATCGCTGTTGGCCACCCGCTGGCCTCCTCCGGTGTCCGGCTGATGACCCAACTGGCCCGCCAGTTCGCCGAACGTCCCGACGTCCGGTACGGGATCACCACGATGTGCGTCGGTCTGGGTATGGGCGGCACCGTGATCTGGCAGAACCCCCACTTCGGGGACGGAGCGGCGCAGTGACCGGGACTTCCGGGCTCACCTCGGTGGCCACCGATGCCGGCAGCTTCCGACTGCCGGACGAGGTCGTCACCACAGCCACCACACGGCTCATATCGGTGCCGGGCGTCGACGGGCAGGTCGCCCTCATCACCTTGGACAACGGCAAGGACCACACCCGTCCGAACACCATCGGACCGGCGGGCCTGCGCAGCCTTGACGCCGCGCTGGACAGTGCGTTCGGGGCTGAACCGGCGGCGATCGCCGTCACCGGAAAGCCGTTCGTCTTCACGGTGGGAGCCGACCTCTGGAGTATCGGCAGGCTGCCAGGGCGGGACGCCGCCAAGGCCGTCGGGCAGTTGGGTCACAAGGTGTTCCGCCGCCTGCGGGATTCCGACATCCCGACGTTCGCGTTCGTCAACGGTGCAGCGCTGGGCGGCGGCGTGGAGATCGCGCTGCACTGTCATTACCGGACGCTGGCCTGGAACACCGCGATGATCGCACTACCGGAATGTTTCCTCGGCATCCTTCCGGGGTGGGGTGGCACCCAACTCCTGCCGAAGATCGCCGGCCCGGACAACGCGGTCACGGTGATCATCGACAATGCGCTCAACCAGAATCGGATGATGAAGCCGATACAGGCGTTGGAGCTCGGCGTCGTCGATGTGGTGCTGGACGCCGCGGACTACCTCGAGCAGTCCCTGGCCTGGCTCGCCGGCGTGCTCGACGGCTCGATCACCGTGCAGCGCAATGCTTATGATGATCCCACCTGGGAGCGCGCACTCGCTCGCGGGAAGATGATCGCGGACATGCGGACGAAGGGTGCGGCGCCGGCGGCGTACCGGGCGCTCGAACTCATCGAGATGTCGAGGACGGCGGATCTCACCGACGGATTCGCCGCCGAGGATGAGGCCCTGGCCGACCTGATCTACTCGCAGGAGTTCAGGGCCGGGCTCTACGCGTTCGAGCTGACCCAGAAGCGGGCTCGCAAACCCGTTGGCGCGCCTGATCACTCACTGGCGAAGAAGCTGACCAAGGTCGGTGTGGTGGGCGCCGGCCTGATGGCCGGGCAGTTGGCGCTGCTGTTCGCGCGTCGGCTGCATGTACCGGTGGTGCTCACCGAGGTCGACCAGCAACGGTTGGACCGGGGTGTCGGCTCGGTGCACCAGGAGATCCAGAAGCTGGCCGGCAAGGGCCGGATCTCCTCGGACGAGGCCAACCGGCTGACGGCGCTGATCACCGGCTCGCTGGATCATGCGGCGTTCGCCGATGCGGACTTCGTGGTCGAAGCCGTGTTCGAGGAACTCGCCCTGAAGAAGCGGGTGTTCGCCGAGCTGGAGAAACATGTTGCGCCGGAAGCGGTTCTGGCCAGCAACACGTCGTCACTGTCGGTGTCCGCGATGGCGGAGGGTCTGCGACACCCGGAGCGGGTCGTCGGCTTCCACCTGTTCAACCCGGTCGCGGTGATGCCACTGATCGAGATCGTGAGGACCGGCGGCACGGACGATCCCACGCTGGCGACGGCGTTCGCACTGGCCAAACAGTTGAAGAAGAGTCCGATCCTGACGGCGGACACCCCCGGCTTCGTGGTGAACCGACTGCTGCTGCGCTTCATGGGGGAGATCCTTGCCGCCATCGACGAAGGAACACCGCCCGACTTCGCCGATGGCGCGCTGGCCTCGCTGGGCCTTCCGATGACGCCGATCATGCTGCTGCAACTGGTCGGTCCGGCTGTGGCCCTGCACGTTCAGCAGACGTTGAACGCGTCGTTCCCCGAGCGCTTCCCGGTGTCCGACAACCTGCATCGAACGGTGGAAGCCGGCGTCAGGGGCCTGGTCAGCTGGAACGCCGACGGCGGTCAGACCGTGGATCCTGCCGTGGCGGAACTGTGGCAGCTCGGCGACCAGCCGTCCACCGGTGATCAGGTACGGGAACGCGCCCTGGCGGCACTGGCCGATGAAGCCAGGCAGATGCTGGACGAAGGCGTCGTGGCAGATGCGGCGGACATCGATCTGGCAATGCTGACCGGTGCCGGTTGGCCGTTCTGGCTGGGCGGCATCACCCCTTACCTAGATCGGGAGGGAATCTCCGAGAGGATCAGCGGGCGGCGGTTCTCTGCCCCAGGGGTGGCCACCCTGCCCGTCTGACGGGAGGTCGCTGGCCACCCCTCCGCGACCGGCACTACCCGGGGCAGCCCGGGCAGTCAGCGCGACGCCGACTGCCCCGCGCCGCGCTCCAGGTCCGGACACGTCGCCGTCTCCTGCCGCAGGATCGACCGCTGCGTCGCTCTGGCCTTTCGATAGAGAGCGAGCCCGGCCTCGGTGATCTGGGTCCACACCGAGCGACGATCGCTCAGGCAGACCTCCCTGGTCACCAGGCCATCCCGCTCCAGCCGCCCGATCAGCCTGGACAGCGCGCTTTGCGTCAGGTGAGTGTGTTCGGCAAGCTCCGCCATCCGCATTTTGCGCTGGTCGGCCCGCTGCAGCTGCTGCAGCGCCTCGAACTCGCTCGAACTGATGCCGTGCGCCGCACCCAGTTCCCGGTCCAGCCGGCATGACAGATGTTGGACGTTCGCCATCATCGCGTGCCAGGTGGCCGCGAGCTGATCATCGGTGACCGGAGGCATGGCCGCATCGTACCGGATTCCAGGCAGAAAGATGTTTCCACATTATTTGGTTGCACATTAAATGCACATGCATATGCTGGTCCGCATGACTCTCTCCCGCACGGCCCCAGCGCCGCCGAGCAACGCCGCCGTCCTGACCGTCACCACCCCGTCCGGCTGGTCCCGCCGGATCTGGGCCCTGCTGGTCGTTCTCTGCGGCGCGTTGTTCCTGGACGCCCTGGACATTTCGATGGTGGGCGTCGCACTCCCGTCCATCGGCGCCGACCTGGGCATGCAGCCCAGCTCACTGCAGTGGATCGTCAGCGGCTATGTGCTGGGCTACGGGGGGCTGCTGCTGCTGGGCGGCCGGGCCGCCGACCTGCTCGGCCGCCGGCAGGTCTTTCTCGCCGCCGTCACGCTCTTCGGCGTCGCCTCGGTGGTCAGTGCCTTCCTCAGCGACGACACCACGCTGATCGCACTGCGATTCGTCAAGGGCATCGCCGCCGGCTTCACCGTTCCGGCCGGGATGTCGATCATCACCACCACCTTCGCCGAGGGTCCGGCTCGCAACAGGGCCTTGAGCATCTACACGGTCTGCGGCGCCAGCGGGTTCTCCATGGGCCTGGTCTTCGGTGGACTGCTGACCGAGATAGGCTGGCGGGCAACGTTTCTGCTGCCCGGTCCACTGGCCCTGTTGATCCTTGCTGCCGGCATCCGGCTTATTCCCGGCAGCAGCAGGATCAAGACGCGGCTGGCCGAGCTGGACCTCTTCGGAGCGCTCACCAGCACCGGATCGCTGCTCGTTCTGGTGTTCGCCGTCGTCCAGGCACCGCAAAGGGGCTGGGGATCTCCGACCACGGTGATCATGCTGACGTTGGCTGCCGGGCTCGCGGTGACCTTCGTGATGATCGAGCGCCGGCACCCGCGTCCGCTGGTGCGGCTGGGCATCCTGCGCTCCGTCCATGTGGTCCATGCGAATGTGGTGGGCGCCATCATGTTCGGTGGATATGCCGCCTTCCAGTTCCTGGTCACCCTGTACCTGCAGAACACTCTGGGGTGGACGCCGTTGTCGATGGCTCTCGGATTCCTGCCCGCCGGTGTGCTGGTGGCTCTCAGTGCCACCAAGATGGATCGGGTGCTCGCGCGCTTCCGGACGGTGGTGCTGATCGGGGTGGGCCTTACCGCGTTCGTCATCGGTTATGCCCTGTTCCTGCGGGCCCAACCCGGTCAGTCCTACGTGAGCTTCCTGCTGCCGACCATCGTGCTGCTGGGCATCGGATTCGCTCTGTGCTTTCCGTCCATCAACTCGCAGGCAACCGCGGGCGTGGTCGACGAGGAGCAGGGGCTGGCCTCCGGATTGGTCAACACCAGTGTGCAGATCGGCGGCGCCGTGATGATGGCGGTTGTCACGGCGATCATCGGCGGCGCCCGCTCGACGCCGGGAGCGGCCATTCCCTCGATGACCACCGCGATAGCAGTGATCGTCGGTCTGAGCTTCGTCGGCCTGGTGGGTACCTGGACTCTGGCCCGTCGCCTGGCCCATTGACCCGGCGCGGGCCTCGCCGGAGGGAGCGGGATCTGGGGGTCAGGACTGCCAGAGCCAGGCGGCGTTCTGACAGGACGGGCAGTCGAAGGCGTAGGCGCTGCCGTAGTCGCCGAAGAGGAAGTCGAGCGGACCGGACTCGAGTTGCACGACGAATCGCATGGGTCCGGCCGGGCAGTTCGGGCAGCTGGGCACCTCAGGGCCCTGGATCCAGGACGGTTCGCCGCCGAACTGCCCGATCACCCCGTCCCGGAGGTCCTCGTACGCCTGGGGCACCTCGCGCACCCCGACCGGCAATGCCGGGAAGCTGACCGGAACCGGCGGACCGGCGGTCCGTACGGTCGGGCCGGACAGCAGGACCGCCGCGTTACCACCGCCGAACGGCTCCCAGTCTGCGCACATGCCCGGATCGTTGTTGCACTGGAACAACGTGAGCAGCTTCTCGTCGACGCCGAACTGGCCGATGTGCGTCATCGCTCCATCGCAGCTGACGCAGGTCGGCCAGCCCACACCGTTCGGCAGCAACGGATCTCCGCCCAGCAGGCCGATCGGCACGGCCGGCTCCGGCTCCAGCAGCAGCGTCATCGGCGCGCAAGGCTCTCACGTGCCACCCCGACCGCGAAGCCGAGCGACGTGGAAGGTTCACTCATCCCTGGGACGACTCGCCGGATCCACGGGGGATCTATTGGCACCCTTGACGTCTGCGGCAGCTTCGACCTTGACCTCCTCGATGTCGGCCCGGTCGAAACCACCGCGGGACACATGTCCGGCGATCTCCCTGGCGACGGCCTGGCCGGTGAGTCCGCGCTCGGCCAGCAGGTCGCCGCGCGAACCCGGCTCGAGGAACTCCTGCGGAAGGGCAATCACCAGGACGTCGGCACGCGGCCCGAGGGCGTCGCGCACCGCCGCACCGACGCCGCCGGAGCGCCCACCGTCTTCCAGCGTCACCACATGGGCGAAACCGGCGGCGAACGTAACCAGCTCGCCCGAGACCGGGAGCACCCATCGCGGATCGACCACGGTGACGGCAATTCCGTGATCAGCCAGCCGGGACGCCGCCTCGACGGCCGCGCCGGCCAGGGCGCCCACAGCGACCAGCAAGACCTCGATCGAACCCTGTTCGGAAGCCGCCGGCGGCTCGGCCAGCACATCGAGACCGCCGACCGTGCGCACGGCCGGAAACACCTGCGGCATCGTCCCTTTGGGGTACCGAAGGATGGTCGGCGCGTCGTCGACGGTGAGCGCCTCGGCGAACTCTGAGACCAGCGACGGTTCATCGCGCGGGGCAGCGACCCGCAGTCCGGGGACGATGGCGGCCAGCGACAGGTCCCAGATCCCGTGATGGCTGGGGCCGTCCTCCTGGGTGATGCCCGACCGGTCCAGCACCACCGTGACGCCCAGCCGGTGCAGTGCGCAGTCCATCAACAACTGGTCGAAGCCCCGGCTCAGGAACGTCGAATACACCGCGAACACCGGATGCAGGCCACCGAGGGCGAGCCCGGCAGCCGACGTCACCGCGTGCTGCTCGGCGATACCGACGTCGAAAAACCGCTCCGGATACGCCTTGGCGAACGGGCCCAGCCCGGTCGGGCCGGTCATCGCGGCGGTGATCGCCACCAGGTCGTCGCGTTCCGCGGCGTGCTTGACCAGCTCCCTGCCCATCACCTGCCCCAGGCTGGATCCGGTGGGGGACAACGGGTTGCCGGTTTCTGGATCGAACGCCGGCGGGCTGTGCATCAGCTCTTCGGCGTCGGCCAGGGCCGGCGGATAGCCCTGGCCCTTGTTGGTCACACAGTGCACCAGAACGGGGCCGCGGAAGCCCTTCGCCCTGCGCAGCGCCTTCTCGAGCGCCTGCACGTCATGCCCGTCCACCGGTCCGACGTACTTGAGCCCGACGTCCTGGAACAGGCTCTGCGGCAGCAGCCAATCCTTCACCGCGGACTTGACGGCATGCATCATCCCGTACAGCGGGCCGCCGATCACCGGCGCCCTGGGCACCGTCGACTTGACCGAGTCGAGCATCCGCTCGTAGCCCGGCTTCAGCCGCAGCGCCGCCAGCCGCTCCGCCATCCCGCCGGTTGTCGGCGCGTAGGAGCGCCCGTTGTCGTTGAAGACAATCACCAGCGGCCGGTACTTGCCGGCGGCGATGTTGTTCAGCGCTTCCCAGGCCATCCCGCCCGTCATCGCCCCGTCCCCGATCACCGCCACCGGGGTGCGGTTCCGCTCGCCCTTCACCGCGAACGCCTTCGCCATTCCGTCGGCGTAACTCAATGCGGTGGACGCGTGGGAGTTCTCCACCCAGTCGTGCTCGGACTCCGACCGGCTCGGGTAGCCGGACAGGCCGCCGCGGACCCGCAGATCGTCGAACCGGACGGCTCGGCCGGTGACGATCTTGTGCACATAAGCCTGGTGCCCGGTGTCGAAGATGATCGGGTCGGCCGGGGAGTCGAACACCCGGTGGATCGCCAGCGTCAACTCGACGACACCGAGGTTCGGGCCGAGGTGCCCGCCGTGTCTGGACACCTTCTCCACCAGAAAGGCCCTGATTTCGACCGCCAAGCAGTCCAGCTGATCGTGGGTCAGGGAACGAACCGCTGACGGCGAGGTGATCCGATCGATCAACGGCACGGCATCTCCTTGTTCCTGTCGACCTGAACACTACCGGGACGGACATCTGCCGGCTCGGTTGCGCGCGCCCGACCGACCTGCGCCACCTCCGCCCGATCGCATCTCGGCGCATCGAGCCGGCGTCCCCGACGATCGGTCCTCAATCGATGCCCTTCACCGCAATAGGCTCCGATGATGACATCTGCCCTGCTGCCGGGACCGCCTGGCCGGCCGCTGGCCGTCGCCCATCGAGGCGCGAGCGTCGACGCGCCGGAGAACACGATGGCCGCCTTCCGAGCCGCCTGGTCGGGCGGGGCAAGTTGGCTGGAAACGGACACCCAGCCGACGGTGGACGGTGTTCCGGTTCTCATCCATGACGACCTGGTCGACCGGACCACGACCGGCACCGGTGCGGTGCGGGAGCTCAGGGCGCTCGACCTGGCCGCGCTGGACGCCGGTTCCTGGTTCTCCCCGGAGTTCTCCGCCGAGAAGGTGCCCGAGTTGTCGCAGCTGCTGGCCGAACTGCCGGCGGACGGACGGGTCTTCCTGGAGGTCAAGGGACCGCACACGCCCGACCAGGTGCTGGCGGTGCTGCAGGTGTGCCGGGCCAGCGCCGCCGACGATCGGGTGCTTCTGCAGTCGTTCGAGCGCGATGTGCTGGCCGAGATCGGGCGCATCTCCCCCGGCCGTCCGGTGGGCCTGCTGACCACCGCCTGGGACGACGACCCGATCGCCGCCTGCCGGGCGCTCGGCGCGATCAGCTACAACCCCCACCATGCGCTGCTGGCGCGGCAGTCCGATCCGGTGGGGGCCGTTGCCGACCTGCACGCTGCCAGCATCGCGGTGTCGGTCTGGACGGCCGACGATCCGACCGACTGGGGGTTGCTGACCGGCATCGGGGTGGACGCCATCATGACGAACACTCCGGCCGCCCTGGTGAACTGGTTGCAGACCCAGGGCTGAGCCGGATCTGGCTCTCGGCACACACCAGCGAGGGGGCAGCAGGGCGCAATCCACATCGTGAACGCGGACGGACGACCGAGACCAAGAACGCGGGCGAGGTCGACTGTTGCTCGTCGGCCGTGAAACAGGTGACCGCCCAGATGCTCGCATCGTCCTTGTCCTCGTTACGGCCCTTCCATGTGGTCTGGCGGAGGTAGGGGTGGTCGGTGCGCGGTGCGAGCGAGCACCAGCCCACTGGCTCACCGGGCGCGGCCCTAGGTGGGCCCCCCGCTGTATTCCTGCTTCGACTCGAAGAGCAGCATGTACCAACTCAGCCAGCAGGCAGGAACCGGGCGACACACTCGACGTGATGGGTCTGAGGGAAGCAGTCGAACGCCCGCAGGGTGTCCAGCCGATAGCCGTGCTCGGCCAGGACCGCGGTGTCCCGGGCCAGCGCCGCCGGATCACAGGCCACGTAGACGATCACCCGAGGCCGCCGGCCGGCCAGCGCCATACACTCCGCGCGGCCGGCGCCGGAGCGCGGCGGGTCCAGCACAACGGCATCCAGCTGCCCGGGCGGCTCGGAGAGCAGCAGCTGCTCCACGGTCGCGGTGACTGCAATGGCCTGCGGCAGGTCCTTCAGGTTGGTCGCGGCCAATTCCGTTGCCAGCGGGTCGTTCTCGACCGTCAGCACCCGGCCGGCCGGGCCAACCCTGGCGGCCAGCGGCACCGCGAAGAGTCCGACTCCGCCGTACAGGTCCCAGCCGGTGCCGCCGAGCAGATCGATCCCGTCGAGGGCTTCGTCCACGGCGGCGGACAGCGCCGAAGCCGCCGCCGGGTGGACCTGCCAGAACCCGGTGGCGGCAACCGAGAAGTGCCGCCCGGCAACGGTCTCCGTGACCGTCGGCGCGGTGGCGGAGTCCCAGACGGCGATCCGCTCGCCGTCCGGGGTGCGCACCAACATCACCTCCGGGAATGGCCGGCGGCCCGCTGCACTCTGCCGACGCGCTGCGCTGCCGCCCCCGGTGCCGGCGCGGCCGGATCCCCGCACGGTGCGCCGCCCGGCCGACTTGCCGCGAATCCCTGCCGGCACGTCGATCAGCGCAACCAGCTCGGACAGTCCGTCGGCGGCGATCTCACAGGGTTCGCTGCCGGACACCGCGACCACCTGGTGCGATCGGGCTGCCCGCGGGCCGATGTGGCCGGCATCGTCCAAGGCCCAGCGGACCCTGGTCCGCCAACGAAAACCGCTGCCCGGCAACGGCTGCACGGTGACCGTTCGTTCGATACCCGCCAGCCGGGACAGTTGCTCGGTGACCACGGCCGCCTTCAGCTCGAGCTGCAGATCGCGATCGGCGTGCTGGAAGTCGCAACCCCCGCAGCCACCGGGTCCGAAGTGGGTACAGGGCGGCGTGACTCGTCGGGGATCGGCGGTCAGGATGTCGATGGCGTCCCCGCGGAAGTAACCGGCATGCGAGGTGTCGGTGATCCGCACCACCGCGCGTTCGCCGGGCAGCGCGTGCCGTACGAACACCACCCTGTTGTCCCACCGGGCGATGCAGTGCCCGCCGTGTGCCACCGGCCCGATGTCGAGGGTGACCAGCTCACCGGCGGACGGCGCACGATCGGGGTGACCTTCCAGGTCGGCAGGACCAGCCGGGTTGCTGTGATCCGCCGGGTCGGCACGGCGGGCCCGGCCTGGGGCCTCAGCCGTCATCGCGACCGGTCTGGTGCAGCTTGACCTCGACCGGGACGTCCCGGATCCGCCTGTCGACCGCTTCGGTCGACCGCATCTGCCACGGGACGCTGGTCACCATCACCCCGGGGGTGAACAGCAGCCGGCCCTTCAACCGTAGGGCGGACTGGTTGTGCAACAGCTGTTCCCACCATCTGCCGACCACGTACTCGGGAATGAACACAGTCACCAGGTCGCGCGGCGAGTCCTTTCTGACCCGGCGGACATAGTCGATGATCGGCTTGGTGATTTCCCGGAACGGTGAGTCGATCACCTTCAACTGGACGGGGATCTGCCGGTCCTCCCATTCCCTGGCCAGCCTGGCGGTCTCATCCGGATCGACATTGACGATCACCGCTTCCAGGGTGTCGGCGCGGATGGCGCGGGCATAGGCAAGTGCCCGCATCGCCGGCAGGTGCAGCTTCGAGATCAACACGATGCCGTGGATCCGGCTGGGCAGCACCATGTCGTCCTCGTCGGCAGCGAGTTCTTGCGCCACCCGGTCGTAGTGCCGGCGGATGCCCTTCATCATGACGAACAGTCCGCCCATGGCGAGGATGGCGATCCAGGCGCCCGCCAGGAACTTGGTGACCAGAACGATCACCAGCACCACCGAGGTGAAGCAGAGTCCGACGGTGTTGATGAGCTGACTGCGTCGCATCCGGCGGCGGGCGGCGCCGTCGGTCTCGGTGGCCAGCAACCGGTTCCAATGCCGGATCATGCCGGCCTGGGAGCAGGTGAACGAGACGAACACACCGACGATGTAGAGCTGGATCAGCGCGGTCACATTCGCCTGGAACGCAATCACGAGCACCAGCGCCACCAGCGCCAGGAACACGATGCCGTTGGAGAACGCCAGCCGATCTCCCCTGGTTCGCAGCTGCCGGGGCAGGTAACTGTCCTGCGCCAGGATGGACGCCAGAACGGGGAAACCGTTGAAGGCGGTGTTGCAGGCCAGGATCAGGATCAGACCGGTGGCGAACGACACCAGGTAGAAGGCGGGCGGGAAGCCGGAGAACACCGTTTGGGCGATCTGGGCGATCATCGTCTTCTGGTAGTAGTCCGCCGGCGCCCCGATCAACTGGGTGCCGGGTTCGACGATGTGGGTGTCGGTCACCAAAGCGAGGACCACCAGGCCGATGATCATGGTGACCGCGATCACGCCCATCAGCGCGAGGGTGGTGGCCGCGTTCTTCGACTTCGGTTTCCTGAACGCCGGCACGCCGTTGGAGATGGCCTCGACCCCGGTCAGTGCGGCCGAACCGGAGGAGAAGGACCGGAGCAGCAGGAACACCAGCGCCAGTCCGGACAGCGAATGGGTGACCGGGATCTGGAACGCGGCGCTCTCCGCCCGCATCTGTGACCCGGTGATCCAGCGGGCCAATCCGGTGACGATCATTCCCAGCATCGACGCGATGAACAGGTACACCGGGATGGCGAACGCCAGCCCGGATTCCCGGACCCCGCGCAGATTCGCCGTCGCCACCAGCAGGACGATGATCACCGAGAACAGCACGGGGTGCCGGCCGACAACCGGTATCGCCGAGCCGATGTTCGCCACTCCGGACGCCGTGGACACCGCGACGGTCAACACGTAGTCGACGGACAGCGCGCTGGCCACCACCAGGCCGGCGGTCGGGCCCAGATTCGTGGTGGCGACCTCGTAGTCCCCGCCACCGCTGGGGTATGCGTGCACGTTCTGCCGGTAGGAGGCGACCACCACCAGCATCACCACGCAGACCACGCCGGCGATCCACGGCGAGAACGCGTAGGCGGCGAGCCCGGCCACCGACAGGGTGGCGAACACCTCCTGCGGCGCGTACGCGACGCTGGACATGGCATCGGAGGCGAACACCGGCAGGGCGATTCGTTTGGGCAGCAGCGTATTGGCCAGGCCGTCGCTGCGGAACGGCCGGCCGATCAGCAGCCGCTTAGCCGCCACCCTTGCCTTGGACATCGGTCCACCTCCAGCGGGGAAGCCTACGGCCACCCGATCCGGTGCGAGTGTCCGGCGTTAGGGTGCAGCCGTGCACATCGTCATCATGGGCTGCGGCCGAGTGGGATCCGCGCTCGCCAAGGCGCTCAACCGCGCAGGGCATTCGGTGGCGGTGATCGACAGGGACGAGACGGCCTTCCGCCGGCTGGGCGCGGATTTCTCGGGTGAGCAGGTGCTCGGGGTCGGCTTCGATCGGGACACTCTGCTCAAGTCCAGGATCCGGGAGGCGCACGCCTTCGCCGCGGTCTCCTCCGGCGACAACTCGAACATCATCGCGGCCAGGGTGGCCAGGGAGCAGTTCGGGGTCGACATCGTGGTGGCGCGCATCTACGACGCCAAGCGGGCGCAGGTCTACGAGCGGCTGGGTATCCCGACGGTGGCGACCGTGCCGTGGACCACCGACCGCCTGCTCCGGGCGATCCTGCCGGACGGCTTGATCTCCGAGTGGCGGGACCCGTCGGGAGCGGTAGCGATTGTCAACCTGCCCTATCACCAGGAGTGGGCGGGCCGTTCGCTGCGCGCACTGGAGGAGACGGTTGGTGTCCACACCGCTTTCATCGTGCGCTTCGGGGACGGACTGCTGCCCACCCCCGATTCCGTCGTCCAGGAGGGCGACGTGGTCTATGCAGCGGTGTTGTCGGGTTCGATCAAGGCGGTCGCCGAGCGGGCCGCGGCGAGTCCTGGAGAGGGTGCCTGATGCGCATCGCCATCGCCGGTGCCGGCTCCGTCGGCCGGTCCATCGCCGCCGAGCTGGTGGAGAACGGCCACCACGTGATGTTGATCGACCGGGATCCCGGAGCCATCAAACCGGAACGGATCGAGGCGGCCGAGTGGGTGCAGGCCGACGCCTGCGAGGTGTCCTCGCTCGAGGAGGCAGGGCTGCAGACCTGCGATGTGGTGATCTCCTGCACCGGTGACGACAAGGTGAACCTGGTGGTGTCGCTGCTGGCCAAGACCGAGTTCGCCGTCGGCCGGGTGGTCGGCAGGGTCAATGATCCGCGGAACGAGTGGCTGTTCACCGATGCCTGGGGTGTGGACGTCGCCGTATCGACACCGCGCATCATGGCGGCCCTGGTCGAGGAGGCGGTCTCGGTCGGCGATCTGGTGCGCTTGTTCACCCTGCGGCAGGGTCAGGCCAACCTGGTGGAAGTCACCCTGCCGCCGAACACCGCCATGGCGGGCCGGCCGGTCCGCGATCTGCATCTGCCACGGGACGCCGCACTGGTGACGATCCTGCGCGGCGGCCGGGTGATCGTCCCCTCACCCGACGAGCCGGTGGAGCCCGGTGACGAGCTGCTCTTCGTCGCCTCGCCGGACGTCGAGGACGATGTCCGGCGAGCACTGACCTGAATCCAGCGCTGACCTGAACTCAGCGCTGACCCGGATCCGCGGCGCTCGCGGTCATTGCTGGTCGGTGGCCTCGCGATGTCGCTGATTCCCGGCTGTGTCCTGCTGGTCCGCCGTCCGGTGCTGCTGCGCGGCCTTGGCCATGGCGTACCGCTGCTTGAACGTCAGCGCCTTATTCGGCGGTCCGGACCGGCGGCGGTCGCGGACCTGCTGCCACTGCTGCCGCGGGGACAGCCCGGACCCGGAGTTGACGATCAGTGCGGTGCCGATGATCGCCAGGATGAACATCGGATACCCCATAGCGATCCTGGCGAAGGCCAGCCAGCCGACCTGATCGGTCGAGTACAGCCAGCGTTGCACCACGAACCGGGCGGCGCAGACCAGCACCCAGAGCAGGGTGGCCAGGTCGTACTTGCGGACCAGAGTGCGGTCGTTGCGCCAGTTCTTGCCGCGGCCGTTCAGGTTTTCCCAGATGACGCCGATCAGCGGCCGGCGCAGAAGGATCGAGAGCACCAGCACAGCGCCGTAGACGACGAACGACCAGATGCCGAGAAGGAAGAACCCCTTGGCCGACCCGGTCCTGTTCGCGATGAAGGCGGCGATCGCGACCCCGATCAGGCCGCCGATGGCCTGGCCCAACGGCTCGCGTCGCCTCAACCTGATCACCGACACCACTGCGGCGGTGGCGACGGCGGCGCCGATCGCCCAGCCGAGGCTGCTGACGGTCTTGACGAGCACGAAGACGATGACCGGCAGTGCCGAGTCGATCATCCCGCCGATGCCACCCATCTGGTCCCAGGCGCTGGGAGCGGCGGAAGAGCGCTGTTCGGGCCCGGGTGATGCCGATGCTTCAGGGGGCCGGGGTTCGCTCACGACTTCGTCGGCAGCAGCTCGTACTCGGGGTTGTACATCACCTTCGTGCCGTTGCGGACGGCGATCCGGCCCCTGGCCTTGAGTGTGCGACCCGGTTCCACCCCGCGGATCGACCGGCGGCCGAGCCAGATCAGCTGAACGGCGTCGGTGCCGTCGAACAGTTCCGCGGTGAGGGCCGGCAGGGATTCGGTGGGACGCAGGTCGACGCACCGCAACCTGCCCAGCAGCGCGACCTTCTCGCCCTGCCGGCAGGTATGTGCGGCACACGCTTCCGGGCTGGCATCCACGTCGGAGCTCAGGTTGCCTGCCTCCGCCTCGTCCGGATCGGTCGTCAGACTGCGGAACCAAGTTCCGACCTTCGTCACGTTGTCTCCCAGTGGAGCTGCGCTGCCTGCTCGGGACGGACATGTCCCTTCATCTCAACGGTAACCCGGCGCGGGGCGTCCGGACGCCATTGATGGATCCACATGATGATCGCGGGCATTGTCTGGTCAGGCACAGTCGATGCAGACGAACCGACCGTCCCTCTCGGAGGCCAGCCTGCTGCGGTGCTGAACGAGGAAACACACGCTGCAGGTGAATTCGTCCGCCTGCTTCGGTACCACCTTCACGGTCAGTTCTTCTCCGGACAGGTCTGCGCCCGGCAGCTCGAAGGATTCGGCGGTGTCGGCCTCGTCCACGTCCACGACGGACGACTGGGCCTCGTTCCGCCGAGCCTTCAGTTCTTCCAGCGAATCCTCGCCCACCTCGTCCGACTCGTTGCGGCGCGGGGCGTCATAATCGGTAGCCATCGGTCGTTCCTCACCTCGTGACTTTGGGTATTCGCGGATGCCAACGTTGGGCGAGCTGGTTTTGTGCCCGCTCCGGCCCACTGGACCCCTGCGGATCTTGCCGGGCGGCGGCAGCACCATAGCCGACGTGGCCCCGCCTGACCGAACCGACCCTTCACGGCGACCCGTCGCGCGCTCGGAACTGCGTCCCGGCAGCCCGAGGAAGCCGGCCATCCGTCCGGAGCCGGCGGCGCCCCGCGGACCGGCGACGCAGTGCCGGAACCAACGACCTCTACCCTGGCACCGATGACGACCGACCCCGCCGCCGCGCGCTACCGCCGACGTCGGCGTTGGCCCATGCTGCTGGTGGTCGCCGTCCTGATGGCCGGCGCGGGCGTCATCTGGTTCCAGGCTCTCAAGCCCGCACCGGTGATCGCCAGCGGGTGCAACAAGCCCGGCCCTGCCCCGGCCACCACCGTTCAGACCAGTCGTTCCGCGACCCGCACCACCACCTTCGCCGGAGCTCCCTCGACGGCCGGCACCCCGACCACCGCCTCCAGCAGCCGTGCGACGGCAACGCCCACCAGCCTCGGGGTGTTCACCGACAAGAACACACTGGCCAGCGTGCGACCGGCGAACCCGTCGTTCATGAACGTCAAAGTGTTCAACGCATCCCAACAGCGGGGCTTGGCCAAGACCCTGTCGGATGAGATGCGGCGGGTCGGATTCCAGTCGATCACCGAAGTCGCCAACGATCCGCTCTACCCGGCGCAGGATCTCAGATGCGTCGGGCAGATTCGGTACGGCAACGCCGGCGTCGGATCCGCTCGTACGGCGTTGATCTTGATGCCGTGCGCCCAGTTGGTGGTCGACGACCGGGTCGATGATTCCGTCGACGTCGCCGTCGGCAACCGCTTCGTATTTGCCGACACCTCCGATGCGGTCAAGAGTGAGCTGAGGTCGATCAGACAGGCCGCCATCCCTCCCGCTGTGATCGACAACAAGACGGCCGCCTCCCGGTCGATCCTGCCCATCCCGCCGCTGCCGACGGCAACGTGCCCGAGCTGACGAGGACTCAGATGCCCACCAGGAAGCCTGCCTCCGTGAAGAACCTGACTGCCTTCGGCATCGACGTCGGCGGATCGGGCATCAAGGGCGGTGTCGTCGATCTCGGAAAGGGCGAACTCGTCGGCGAGCGGTACCGGCTGGAAACGCCGCAACCGGCCACCCCCGAGTCGGTCGCCAAGACTTGTGGAGAGGTGGCACGCAACTTCGACTACTCCGGGCCGGTGGGCCTCACCTTCCCTGGGGTGGTACGGCAGGGCACCGTGCTGACAGCCGCGAACGTGGATCCCAGCTGGATCGGAACTTCGCTGGTCGAGCAGGCCGCTCCGCATCTTCCCGGACCCGTGACGGCGCTCAACGACGCAGATGCCGCCGGCCTCGCCGAGGTGCGCTACGGGGCGGGCAAGGGACACAACGGGGTGGTGCTGATGGTCACCCTTGGCACCGGGATCGGCACCGCGATCATCCATGACGGCGTACTGGTGCCCAATGCCGAACTCGGGCACATCGAGATCGACGGCCACGACGCCGAGCATCGGGCGGCCGCCTCCGCCAAGGATCGGAAGGACCTGTCCTGGGAGGAATGGGCCCAGCGGGTCGACAGATATCTCACGACGCTCGAGAAGCTGCTCTGGCCGTCACTGATCATTCTGGGCGGCGGCGTCTCGAAGAAGGCCGACAAGTGGGTGCCGTTGCTGAAGACCAGGACCGAACTCACGGTCGCCGAACTGCTGAACGATGCCGGCATCATCGGCGCCGCGCTGGCTGCTGTGGAGGGCATCGAGAAGCCCTGACCAGCTGTGAAGGAGCACGCGCCGGGGCGCCGAGCCGAGTTCCGCTCGTCCGATCGGTGATGCGCCGGCCGATGTCACGGTTACACTGGAACAGTCGCCGACTCGGCACAATCCACCAACACTTCCGCCAGAGGTAACTTCTGGCGGCGGCGCATGCGATGAATCAGGGTCGGCGCCCCATCAACGAGCCTTCTCCGGACACGAAAGGTCACCAGTGGCTGGCGCAGCAGGCAATTCCCGTTCCACCCGCTCCACCCAGGCAGACGCGGACGCCGCCCCGGCAGCACCCGCACCGGCATCCAAGTCTGGTAAGTCGGAGTCTTCCAAGTCGGAGGCCTCCTTGAAGGCGGTCGGCACCGGACCGGGCCGCACCGGATCGGGCGGCAGCCGATCGAGCGCATCCGCCCGGAAGCCGCCAGCACGGTCGAAGGTGGCCGCGAAGGCCGCGGAGAGCACCGCAGACACACCGCTCGGGTCGGGGGGCATCCGCACATCGTCGGGCGCCACCGCCGAGAAGCCGGCGCAGAGCGGCAGCAGGAAACCGGCGGCGAAGAAGGCCGCTCCCGCTTCGAAGCCGGCTGCCAAGGCGCCCAGTAAGAGTGCCGGCAAGAGCAGCGCCGGCAAGAGCAGCGCCGGCAAGAGCAGCGCCGACCGGGCTGGGGCCGCTGTCGCCAGCGGCGCCGTTGGCAGTGCCGATATCGAGGGCAGTGCCCTGATCGACGACGACACACTTCTCGATCCCGGCGCCCTGCTCGATCCCGCCGCACTGGCGGACGCCGGAATCGATTCCGCCGAGCTGGATGTCGTCGTGGTCCAGGAGCAAGCTGCCGTCGACGGCGCACCGGGCACCGAGGCCGTCGCCGGTTCCACCGCGACCGACTTCGCCTGGGACGACGAGGACGAAGAAGAGTCGGAGGCGCTGAAGCAGGCCCGCAAGGATGCCGAGCTGACGGCGTCCGCCGACTCCGTCCGGGCCTACCTCAAGCAGATCGGCAAGGTCGCCCTGCTGAACGCCGAGGAGGAAGTGGACCTGGCCAAGCGCATCGAAGCGGGCCTGTTCTCCACCGAGCGGCTGCGTCAGCTGGCAGAGAGCAACGGCAAGCCGGAGGCACAGCTGAGCCGGGATCTGCGCTGGGTCCGCCGCGACGGTGAACGCGCCAAGAACCACCTGCTGGAGGCGAACCTCCGGCTGGTGGTGTCGCTGGCCAAGCGGTACACCGGACGCGGGATGGCCTTCCTGGACCTCATCCAGGAGGGCAATCTCGGCCTGATCCGCGCGGTTGAGAAGTTCGACTACACCAAGGGTTACAAGTTCTCCACCTACGCCACCTGGTGGATCCGGCAGGCCATCACCCGTGCAATGGCCGACCAGGCGCGCACCATCCGCATTCCGGTGCACATGGTCGAGGTCATCAACAAACTCGGCCGCATCCAGCGGGAGCTGCTGCAGGATCTGGGCCGAGAGCCCACCCCAGACGAGCTGGCCAAGGAAATGGACATTACCCCGGACAAGGTGCTGGAGATCCAGCAGTACGCCCGCGAGCCGATCAGCCTCGACCAGACCATCGGCGACGAGGGCGATTCTCAGCTCGGCGACTTCATCGAGGACTCCGAAGCGGTGGTGGCCGTCGACGCGGTGTCGTTCACCCTGCTGCAGGACCAGTTGCAGTCGGTACTGCAGACGCTGTCCGAGCGGGAGGCGGGTGTTGTCCGGCTGCGCTTCGGCCTCACCGACGGCCAGCCGCGGACGCTGGACGAGATCGGCCAGGTCTACGGCGTCACCCGCGAGCGCATCCGGCAGATCGAGTCGAAAACCATGTCGAAACTCCGACATCCGTCCAGATCGCAGGTCCTGCGCGACTACCTCGAGTAGCCGGCCGATCGACAGTTCGCCGGCCTGAGCGATCGGCGTGATGTTACTCGTGGCCGCCGCAATGGCATCGATTATGCTGCTGCGCAACATGTTTGGCGAGGCGGCAGGGCTGCAGCGGTCTCCATCAACCGGCTCACCCGGACGGCTAGCTGTCATCCGGTGGCCCGGAGCAGCGCATCGATCGCCGATCTGGTGGCCACCACAGAAGCATTGTCCGGGGGCGACATGCTGGACAGAACAAGCTCCGTCCGGGTGGAGTTCGCCGTGGCCACCAGCGTTTCCTCGCCCTCATCGTAGGTCCGTTCGCCGAGGGCCGGCTCGGCGAACAGGCCGTCGTCCCACATCTGCTGCAGCAGGGCCTGCAACCGCGCCCCGCTGATCCTGCCCGACCCGCGGGCGGGCCGACCGGAATGCAGCACGGAGCCGTCTCCGCGGACTGACACCGACCACCCGGTGGCCCGCGCAGCCGGGTTGTACGGCGGCAGCAGCACAAACTCGATCACCACCGCCGAAGCGCGATGGTCGTAGGACACCGATCGGTCCGGCCCCAGTAAGCCGGTCTGGGCGCGGCAACCGGACAGCACGGCGAGGGCGCCCAGAAGAAGCGCCAAGGTTCCCCCAACTCGTCGGCTGCTCGACGCGGGACGCAGAGGCGCTGCTGACCACGACATGGTTCCACCGCCCTCCCGGACGCCGATCAGCGGGAGCAGCTCGCTCACGCCCGTTCTCCGTTGGTGACGGCGCTCGACCCGGTTCCGGTTGCGCTCATGGCGGCGAGATCGGGTCCGCAGGGACCGCGAAGTCGTGCTGACGCCAGGCTTCGTACACCGCGATCGCGGCGGCGTTGGACAGGTTCAGTGAGCGCCTGCCCGCAAGCATCGGGATCCGCAACCGGCCGGTCAGGCGTTGGTCGGACAGCACGTCGGGCGGCAGACCGGATGGTTCCGGCCCGAACAACAACACGTCGCCCATTCGGTAGCCGACGTCGGTGTAGACCTCGGTCGCGCCGGTGGTGAAGGCGTAAACCCTTGCCCCTGACCAATTCTCGAACGCAGCGTCCAAGTCCGGGAAAACGGTGACCGAGGCCAGATCGTGGTAGTCCAGGCCTGCCCGCCGGAGCTTGGTGTCGGAGAGGTCGAAGCCGAGCGGTTCGATCAGGTGCAGTTGGCAACCCGTGGTCGCTGCCGTGCGGATCGCATTGCCGGTGTTCTGCGGGATCTGCGGCGTGTGAAATGCAAGTCGGAACATGCTGGTCGATGATCCCCCTCGACGGAACCCCGCCGCTCAAGTACCGCGCAGCTCAGCCACCGGAATGTCCGAGAGGCGCCCCCCGGTGGCGGACCGATCGGGCGCCGTCAGCCGCCCGATGGCCCAGACGACCGCCGCCCGGCGGGAGGCCCGCATCGCGTCGGTGACCTCGACCGAATCCAGTTCGGGCGCACCGTCGGACCAGGTGGCGGCGAGGTTCAGCAGCATGGACAGCAGTTGATCCGGGGTCAGACGGTCGTTGACCTGTCCGGCTTTCTGGCTGGCCGCGACCGCCTGGATCTTCGTCATGGTGGCGGCGACGGTGTCGAACGAAGCGACGGCAGCGGGTCGTTCCAGACCCTGCCAGCGGGCCAGTCGGCTCAGCTCAGGATGCTGCTCGATGTGATCGAACAAGGCACCGGCATACGACGGAAGATCGTCCGCATCGATCGGAACCGTCTCCAGCAGCCGCTGGATACCGTCGGAGAACACCGCGGCGAACAGCTGCTCCTTGTTGCCGAAGTAGACGTAGATCATGTTCTTGTTGGCCTCGGCGGAGGCGGCGATGCGGTCGACGCGCGCGCCGGCGATGCCGTGGGCGGCGAACTCCGACGTCGCCGCCGCGAGGATTCTGGCGCGGGTGGCCCGCGCATCTCGTTTCACCATCAGACCTTCCGCCCTACAGCACTGCTGCCGACGATAGAGCCGGGCCACCGGCAATCTACGTGCGAGCGCCGAACACCACGTTCATCACCCGATCGAAGGCCCGGTCGGTCAGTATTCGGCGCAGGAACAGCAGGGGCTTCGCACCGGAGCCGGCGGTGTAGCGGATACGTGGACGCCTCGCGGTCGCTGCCTTCTCGATGGCCACCGCGATGACCGATGGCGCCGATCCGAGCCTGGGATTCCGTTCGGCCGAACCCAGAACGCGGGCCACCTTCGCCGCCTGCTTCGCATACGCACCCTGGCCCGACGTTTTCAGCAGATTGTCGGCCGCGATCCCGCCCCACTCCGTCCGGATGCCGCCCGGCTGGACCACCACGACCTGGATGCCGAACGGTTTCAGCTCCAGGCGCAGCGAGTCACTCAGACCTTCAACGGCGAACTTGGTGGCGTGGTACCAACTGCCCATCGGAGCGTAGATCTTCCCGCCCATGGAGGAGATGTTGATGATGCGCCCGCTGCCCTGCCGGCGCATGATCGGCAGCACCAGTTGGGTGAGCCGGGCCAGGCCGAAGACGTTGACCTCGAACTGATACCGGGCGTCCTGGATCGGCACATCTTCCACCGCTCCGTAGGACCCGAACCCGGCGTTGTTCACCAGGACGTCGATCCGGCCCACCTCGTCGAGGATCTGTCGGATGCCGGACGTCATGGATTCGTCGTCGCTGACGTCCATGCCGATCACCTTCACGCCCGCGTCGGCCAGAACCTGCATCCGCTCGACCCGGCGTGCCGCGCCGTACACCGCGTAACCCGCGTGCATCAGCCGCAGTGCCGTCGCCTCGCCGATCCCCGAAGATGCCCCGGTCACCACTGCAACCCTGTTGGTGCTCATGCTGCCTCCTCTTCCCGAGTTGACTATCTAGTTAGATAGTAACACTCCCGGGCAGGTGGCGGCGATGAGGGGGTCACCTGACTCCCGGACGATGACGGCCCAGGACGGCGGCGGGCGGTCCGCCCGCTGGACGAAATCGACGCCGCCGCAGGCTGGTAGGACGGCTGACCCGCACGCGGTGAGCGGACGGGGCAACCCGCGCCGGATCGGACACTCTGGGACACTGGGTGGATGACCGATCTGCAGAAGGGCGCCAATGTCCCCCTCGACGCGTCGAGCATCGACGTGGCGGTGACCGGTGCGGCGCAGGGCGCCGTCGATCTGATGATCTTCCAGCTGACCGATGCGCACCGGGTCCGTTCGGACGCCGACTTCGTGTTCTTCAACCAGCCCCAATCGGCCGAGGGCGCGGTCCGGATGACGGCACCTGATCGGATCACCGTGCAGTTGCCGGCCGTGCCCCCAGAGGTGTCGGTGCTGGCGGTCGCCGTCGCCCTCGACGACTCGGTGCCAGGATCGCTGGCCACCGTTCCCGGACTTGCGGTCACGGTCAACGCCGGTGCGACGATCACCGCAACCGCATCCGGGCTGACCTCGGAGCGGGCGGCGGTCCTGGTCGAGATCTACCGACGCGGTGATGCCTGGAAGTTACGCAACGTGTCCGCCGGCTGGGCTGAAGGCTTGGCCGCCCTGGTGTCCGAGCACGGCGTGAGCATCGACGACACCCCTGGTGGTACCTCATCGGCGTCTTCGACGCCCGCGGCCTCATCGGCGTCTTCGACGCCCGCGGCCTCCTTCCCGCCCCCGGCATCGACACCTGCAGCCAACCTGCCGCCGCCGACGTCCCAGCCGGTCCCGGATCTTCCGTCGCCGACCGGGAAAGTGGATCTTGGCAAGCGATCCGGGGCGATCAGCCTGACCAAGGGCCAGCGGGTGGCGATCGATTCGTCCGAACTGATCGTGGCATCGATCAGCTGGCCCCCGGCCACCGACTACGACGTCTACGCGCTGATCCGCTATCGGGACGGGCGCACCGAGACCGTCTCGGCCTTCGGCACCCAGCAGAATCCGCAGTTCTCGCTCACCTCGTCGGACGGGGCGGTGCGGCATGCCGGTGACGTCGGCAGGGCCGACCAGCCCAGGCTCTCCCGCAAGGAGAAGAAAGCCATGGCCGCGCAAGGTGTTCCGGCCGCAGGTGCGGTAGCGGTGGAACGCATCGAGATCCGGCCGCATGCCGGGATCCAGGCGATCGTGCCGGTGGCCTATTCCGCGCAGTCCAACGGGACCGGGTCGTTCCGGCGATACCAGGTGTCGATGTCCATCGACAACGGTCGCGGCACCACAGTGCGGATCGACGCCCCCAACGCCGACGACAACGACCTCATCTACAGCTGCGTACCCGGCATCATCCTGATCACCGACCAGGGTGTCGTCATCGATTCGCTGGAGCAGTACTCGCAGCCGACGTCCGAACGCCGTCCGTTGATCGCGCCCGACCTGCAGGTGACGATGGACGCCGGCGACACCAACCTCTACAAGTAACCGGCTCGGCAGCGGCGATTTCGCTCGAGAAGTCAGCGGGGCCGCGGCCGCCATCCCAGACGTCAGCGCATGGGTGTCAGCGCTGAATTCCCGGCGCGATCAACAACGTCGGCAGCTGCGCCCGCGCTGCCGCGGATGTTGTGCGCCGGAGAGTATGGGCCTACGTTGGGCGAGCGGTCACGTTCGACCCGGTCGGGGTCCGTGCAGGCTGAGCAAAGGAAGTCCCCGATGCGCCTGTCGCCGTTGCTACGCCCGAGGCCGATGCTGGTGGCCGGCGTTGCCGCCCTGACGGTGCTGGCCATAGGCGGAACCGCGTCGGGTTCGACGCCTCGCACAGACACACGGTTGACCAACGACAACGGAGCCGCCGCCGGCTACGTGTCCAACTACAACCTCAACAATCCCGGGACGCCGACAGCGAAGGATGCAACTCTCGCAGAGTGTTCGCGCTCCCGAGGTCGGCAGAACGAGCCGTCGGTGGCGCTCGACCCGCGCAACCCCAGCGTCATCGTCGGCAGCTCCAACGACTACTGCGGCGTCTACAACGACGGGGAAGACGCCGATGGGGCACCGATTCCGTCCGGTCCGACTTGGCTCGGTTACTACCGCTCGGAGAACGGTGGGGGCACCTTCCAGTCCTCGCTGGTTCCCGGCTACCCCGGTGACAACACCCCATACGCCTCACGCGCGCAGATTCGCACCGCCAGCTCCGGCGACCCGGTACTGGCCTGGGACGCCCAGGGGCGCCTGTTTGCCGGCTCGGAGAGTTCCGGTGATGCGGCCGGATCGCCGAAGGGCTTCGGTGACGTGTATGTGGCCACCTATGTGAATCCGGGCGGCCCGACCGCTGCGACGGTCAACGACGGCAAGGAGTTCGCCCGCTCGGTCATTGTTGCCAAAGGGTCCTCGGCCCCCACCCAGGGCAAGTTCAACGACAAGACCGCGATTGAGGTCGACCGCACGTCCTCGGCCTGCAGCGGCAACGTCTATTTCGCCTATTCCCGGTTCACCGGCAGCGGCGGCGTCGCCATCTACCTGTCCCGCTCCACCGACCACGGCGGGACGTTCTCTCCCCCGAAGAAGCTCAGCGCCGGAGTGCACGGCGTTCAGTTCCCGGATGTTTCGGTGACGAGCAACGGCCACGTCTACGTCACCTACCGCCAGTTCGAGGCTCAGGGTCATCAGAACGACGCCGTCGACCTGGTCAAGTCGGTCGACTGCGGCCAGAGCTTCTCCAGCCCCCGGGAGCTGACACTGTTCTCCCCGATGGGCGTCACCGACGTGACCACGGCTGGCGCCGGCGCCCGGGACTGCGGCGACGCCCCGCCGTGCCGGTCTGGCTACACCTTCTTCCGGGCAGACACCGGCCCCCGGTCGACGGCAGACCAAGCCGCGGCGGGCGAGGTCGTGCACGTTGCCTACGAAGCGATCGTCCCCGGCAGCCAGGTGTCGACCGGTTCCACCTTCGGTTGGGCCGACAGGCCCGGCGCCGGCGGCCAGTCCGCTATCTACTACCTCAACGTCAACGGTGCCACCGGCGCGGTGTCCACGCCGGTCCGGGTCGCCACAGCGCCCGCCGCCCAGCAGATCTTCCCCGACCTGAGCGTTGATGCCGGGGTGATCCATGCGCTGTGGTGGGACAGCCGCAACGACGCGAACAACGACGAGGCGACCTTCCGGCAGCGCCCGGTTGGCAACGACGCCGATGGCAACGTCGCCCCGGCGCTCGACGTGTACGCCGCCACCAGGCCGGCGGCCGGCGGCCCATGGACAACTGCGCAGCGGATGTCGGACGTGACGAGCAATCCGAACTACGAGCAGTTCGGCGGCCGGACGGTACCTTTCGCCGGCGACTACCTCTGGATCGACTCCAAGGCGGGGGTCACCTACGGGGTGTGGACCGACTGGCGTAACACGGTCGCCGGGGTCGACCAGCGGGAAACCACCAGCCAGGACGAGGTCGGCGCAGACGTCCTGCAGTGCCGCAGCCAGCGGCCCGACGGCAGCTTCACCGGTGACACCTGCCCGCGGGCCGGTGGCCTGGACCAGAACATCTACGGAGATCTTGCCCCCTGATCCGATGGCAAGGGAACGGCCCTCTCGTCAGCGCAGCCGAAAGGTCGCGTCCCCCGGGTGGAAGCGCACGGCCGGGGTGTCGAAGGATTCGCCGATCACCTTCTGCGCCAACGCGTCCACCGGACCCGAGCGGATAACACCGCGGTCGATCACCCAACCGTCCTGGCCAGCCCTGATCGCGGCCTCCACATCGTGGGTCGACACCAGTATCGGGATGTGCCGTTCCGCTGCTATCCGTCGCAGCACCGCCAGCAGCTCGATCCGGCTCGGCGCATCCAGGAAGGCGCTGGGTTCGTCCAGCAGCAGCAGCGACGGTTCCTGGGCCAGTGCCCTGGCGATCAGGATCCGCTGCCGCTGCCCATCGCTCATCTCGGCGAGCCGACGACCGGCGAGATCCTCGGCGTGGACGGCTGCCAGCGCCGCGGCTATCGCCGTCCGATCGGCCGGCTTGAGCGACGCGCCCGCGCCTTGGTGCGGATGTCGGCCGAGGGCGACCACGTCGCCGCCGAGCAGCAGGCCGACCTCGAACCGATCGGTCAGTACGACCGCCAGCTCCCTGGCTCTGGCCCGCGGGTCCATCGACAGTAGGTCGACCTCGCCCAGCCGGACCGTCCCGGCCAGCGCCGGCTGCAGTCCGGCGATGGTCCGCAGCAAAGTGGACTTACCGGAACCGTTGGGACCCAGCAACACCGTCACCCGGCCCGGCTGCGCCCTCTCGGAAACCGGTGCCATCACAGATGTTTTCCGGTAGCCGACTCGCAGGCCGGTCAGATCCAGCACGGATCCGGGCTGCGTCCCGCCCGGCCGCTGCCCGCTCACTGGCCGGCCGCCATGGTGCGGCTGCGTAGCAGCACGATCACCACCACCGGTGCGCCGACCACGGCCGTCACCACGTTCAATGGCAGCACCCCATCGGTTCCCGGTAGTGAGGCCAGCACCCCGCACCCCAGGCAGACCACCGCGCCCAGCAGAGCACAGGCCGGCACCAGGAGCCGATGATCGGCCCGACGCAATAGCACCCTGGCCAGATGCGGCACCGCGATGCCGAGGAACGCGATGGGGCCGCAGAAGGCGGTGACCACGCCGCACACCAACGCCGTCGCGGCGATCGCCACCGCCCGGATGCGCCGGACTCGCACACCCATGGACGCCGCGTACCGTTCGCCGAGCAACAACGCGTTGAGCGACGGCGAGATCCCCAGCGCCGCCAGCAGTCCGACGGCAACCACCGGCAGCAACACCGCCATGTCTCCCAGGTATGTGCCGTCCAAGGAACCGAGGCTCCAGAGGACGAACTTCTGCACCCTCGCCGGGTCGGAGAACGCCAGCAGCAGCGACACCAGGGCACCGACCGCGGAGCCCACCATCACGCCGATCACCAACAACGAGACGACGGTCCGCACCCAGCGCCCGGCCAGCAGGATCAACCCGAGAACGAGCATGGAACCGATCATCGCGGCCACCACGGTCCCCCATCTGCCGAACGACCCGAAGGCCGCGGTGAAGCCGGTGGCCGCCCCACCGGTGCCGAGCACGGACAGCGCCACGCCCAGGCTGGCGCCGGAGGAGACTCCCAAGATGTAGGGGTCCGCCAGCGGATTGGCGAACAGGGTCTGCATCAGCAGCCCTACCACTGCCAGCCCGGAACCGGCGGCCACCGCCGTCAGCGCCCGTGGCAGGTGGAACTCGACGAGCAGAGTGGTGAGCCCGTCGTCACCGGCGCCGTGGCCGGTCAGCCAGTTCCAGACGGCCGACACCGGAACGGTTTCCGAGCCCACGGACAGCGCCAGCACGAACATGGCGAGCAACATCACCAGTCCGCCCAGCAGCACGGCGACCGTTCGCCCGCTCACCAGTTCACCACCGGAGATTCGTCAGGTCGAGCACATTACTTGAGGTGCAGGTAGAAGGTGAACTCGTGGCCCGGCATGAGATCCGGGTGCAGGATCGCGACCAGATCGGCCAGCACCAGGTCGGGACGAGCGACACCCAGCTCGTAGTAAGGGTTCCCGCCGGCCTTGGTGACACCCTTCACCGGGTTCCACACGTTGTGCGCGGCGAAGGCGGCGAACTTGGCGAACCGCGGATCCTCGGCCAGCGCCTGCTTCTCGGTGGTCCAGGTAGTGCTTGCCAGCCACACCGGCGACCTCGCCGCCTTGGCATACACCGCCTCGAAGGTGGTCTTGATGGACGCTGCCGTGCTGTCGTTGGCCCACGCGGTGCTGCCGCCGGCATCGGCGAACAGCTTGGCATTCCAGCTCTTTCCGCCCGGCACGTACCAGGTGCCCTGATACGGCTGGCCGGGGACGATCTGCATCGGCTGGGCGGCGGCTGCCACCTTCGCAGTCGCCCGATAATCGGTGACGATCTTGTCGAAGATCGTCCCTGCCTTGCCTTCGGTGCCGGTCAGGGCCGCGAAGAACTTGATCCACTCGGCGCGGCCGAGCGGGTCGCTCTCGGCGAAGTCGACATCCTGCAATACCGGAACGCCCGCGGCCTTTACTTTTCCGTCCGACTCGTCCGGGAAACCGGACCCCACCAACGCATCGGGCTTCCCGTTGACCACCCGCTCCGCATCGATCGGACCGGTGGGCGCGAACTCCACGGGTCTGTGCTGGGCAAATCGGTCCAGTACCTGCTTCTCGGACACGAACGACGCCGAGGCGACACCGGTCAGGGTATCCAGCTGGTCCAGCGCAACCAGGCTGGGCAGGTGCGAGGTGGAGGCCGAGTACAGCGACCTCACCGGAGTGCTCACCACCTGCGCCTTGGCCAATTCACCGGCGAGCGGAGGCTTCGGCGCCCCGCAGTGCAGCAGGAGGTAGCTCTCGGCGGCGCCGCCGGGCGGTGTCACGGTGATCAGTTGGTAGGACTTGCGATAGCTGATGGTGAAGTTCTTGGCGAACTCCAGCTTCTGCTTGTCCGGGTAGTAGTCTGCCCTCGCGTCGAAATCGGCGATGCATCCCTTGGCGTCCAGCTGGGGCGTGCTCGGACCGGCTGTGCTGCTCGACACCGCTGTGCTGCTCGACACCGCTGTGCTGCTCGACACCGCTGTGCTGCCTGATACTGCCGTGCTGCCGGACAATGTAGCAACGGAAAGGGTTGGGCTGGAAGGACTTCCGGTGCTCCCGGAGGGTGTCGCAGCGCTGCCCGACGCACCCGATTCCGCCGTCGAGCCGGCTGCCACCACCGCCGGGGGGGAACCGTTGGCGACGCTGGATGATGGACTGCCGGCGCTGCCGGATCCACAACCGGTCAAGAGAACCATCGCGGTCAGCGGACCGGCGATCCAGCCGGCTCGGCGCGTGCTGATCAGGGTTGGACGAGTGCTGCGATGGACGAGCTGGGACACGGCGGACTCCAGAATGGCCGAGCGGGTGGTTCGGTTCTGCAGGCCCGGCTGGTCGGCCGATCGCCCACGACCGTCCCTCGCGGTCCCGAACGAGTGCCCACCGGTAGCAGGCACACCGATGGCAGGTCTTCGGACTCCCTGGCTCGCCCGGCGGACCCGAGGTCCATCGGACACCTACTGGCCACCGCTTCCCAGGCCAGGGCCCAGTGCTCAAATGGTGGCTGTCGTTCCTGGTCACCGCTGCGGGGCAGTCCCGGATTCCCACCGGATTCCCTGTTGTCCCGTCTTTCCGAACCACCGGAGCGACGGACCACCAGCACCGAGCAGACTACCCGCACCACAAGCGCGCCGGCTGCCACCAGGCATCGGCCGCCATGGTGCCGAGTGCGTGTCAGCTCCAGTCGACGATCAGCACCACGGCCGGAGCCAGCAGTACCAGCAGCGCCGCCAGATACACCAGCGTGGTTCGGCCGGCGCTCAGCGACCGCGGGCTGCGCAGCCGGGCGACCCGCCGGATGACGGCGGTACTGCCGATCTCCGGAAGCTCCGACCCGAGCTGGTTCGAGGTGCCCGGCGCGGCCAGCACCACCGTCGCCAGCGCCGAGGCGACGGTGCCCGGATCGACGGCCCTGGCGGCGGCGTCATCCGCGTGCATCTCGGCCAACGCGGCCACCGCGGCCCGAGCCGCGTTCACTCCGGGCAATCGGCCGAGCGCGGCCGACCAGGCCTGGAACGGCAACAGCAGGAGATCGTGGTGCGCCCGCAGATGCGCCCGTTCGTGGGCCACCACAGCGGCCAGTTGCCGACCGGAGAGCAGGTCGACCAGACCGACGGTGAGCACCAGCCGGGTGTGCCAGCCCGGAACGCCGTAGGCCACCGGCGCCGCATGGTCGAGCAGCTGGACCCCCTGTGGGTACCGACGGCCGCCCTCGGGTTCGGTCGGCAGCGTCAACAGGTCGAGCAGCTCGCGATGCGCGCGGCGGCGACGCACGGTCAGCACGCCGCAGCGGATCAGAACCGCCAACAAGGATCCGGCGATCGTGGCCGCCAGCAACAACAGGCCGGCCCGCCATCCAGGGAGGTCACGAAGCGCAGCGCCATCCAGAACGTTGCGCACCAACGCCGTCAGCGCCGCAGGTAGCCGCGGGCCAAGAGGTTCGACGGCGAGAACCACCATTCCGCCGATCACCGCGAGTCCTGCACACAGGCACACGGACTGCCAGAGCACCAGAGCGGCCGTCGGACTCCGCGCGGGCCATTCGGCTCTGGCCAGCAGCGCACTCGCCGGGCCGGCGGCGAGCAGACCGACAACGGCGAGCCCGCCGGCCAGCACCGGCGCGCTGACCGCGACGCTCACGGCGGTGGCCGGACACTGATGGTGGGTAACAAGGTTGCGTCAGCGCACCTCATCGACCTCGATGTCATCGCCGTCGCGCTGTCAGCGTTCGTCCAGCGCCCGGCGCAGGGCGGAGAGGTCGTCGGCGGACACGGTGTCGACGAATCTGGTCAAAGCGTCCTGCCGGTCGCCGGCGGTGTCCAACACCTGGCGCATCAAGCCGGCGGTGTGCTCTGCCCGGTCGGACACGGCCCGGTAGGTGTGTGCCCGGCCGTCTCTGGATCGCAGGACCAGGCCCTTGACCTCCAGCCGCCCGAGCACCGTCAGGACGGTGGTGAGGGCGAGGTCGCGGCTGGCGAGGGAATCGGTCACTGCGCGGGCCGTCATCGGGATTCCGCTGTCCCACAGCACCTCGATGACGGCTCTTTCGAGCTCGCCGCGTCGTGTCATGGCCGCCTTCCTGTCTGTCGCAGTCATTTTACTCTGTGTAGAACTGAACGTCTGCGCAGCACTGAGCGCAGCCCAGTGGGTCCGGGGCCAGCGGAAGGACTCCGGCAGGTGCCTGCAGAATCACATCATTGCTGCTATATTGCCTGCATGAGCATCGCGATCACCGTGCGCGACGTACCGACCCAGGTCAGGGATGAACTCGCTGCCAGGGCGGCGAGGGCCGGCAAGTCCCTGCAGGAGTACCTACGCACCATGCTCGTTGAAACCGCTGGCCGCCCCACCGTCGACGACGTCATCGCTCGGGCACGCGCCCGGGTCGACGCGACCGGAGTGCGAGCCCCCGCCAGGTCGATTCTGGCGGCGCGCGATGCCGATCGACGGTGAGTACCCGCGTGGTGTGCGACGCCTCAGCGCTGGTCGCGCTGTTGCTGGACGGCGGCCCGGACGGCCGCTGGGTCACCAGGACGCTCACCGGAGCCGACCTTGCAGCTCCGAGCCTGGTCATGTTCGAATGCGCAAACGTCATCCGGCGCCACCAGCTCGCCGGGCTCGTCGGCGCCGACCAGGCCGAGCAAGCACACGCCGATCTGCTCGATCTCCCCATCGAGGAGTGGCCATACCCCGTGCTGGCCGCCAGGGCCTGGGAACTTCGCACCAATCTGTCCTCTTACGATGCCAGCTACGTCGCGGTCGCCGAGTTCCTCGGCGCGACCCTGGTCACTCTCGACCGACGCATTGCTCGCGCACCCGACCTGCGATGCTCGGTCGCCACGCCGACCCGTGCCTGAGCGAGGACTTCTGGATCGGCGGTGCCCGAGGCGAAACACCGGCCTTCGCCAGGGCCAAGGGGCGCGGGTCGACCGACACCAGTTCCTACCTGACGTAGAACTTCTACAGCTTGTAGAATACCGTGAGCAGATGATCACCTCGCTGAGTCCACGGGAACACCAGGTACTGCACGAGATCGGTCGCGGCCTGACCAATCGAGAGATCGGTGTGCGCCTCGGGATCACCGAGAAGACGGTGAAGAACACGGTCACGGTGGTGCTGGCCAAGCTGGGTCTGCAGCGCCGGGCGCAGGCAGCGGTCTACATCGCGGTGTCGGAGGCCACCGGCGGTCGGGTCACCATGCTGGCGGGCTGACCGGGCCGGTCGGCTGACCGCGGCCGGTCGGATGGTCCGCAGCCGGATCATCCGCCTCGCCGGCGGGTTACTGTGGCTCCGGCAGCTGGAGCACTGCGTCCACCAGCTGCAGATCGTCGAGGTGATGGGTGACCAACAGCGTGCACCGCTGGGGATCGGGAGCCAGCACCGCGGCGGTGACGGATGCGGCAGTCTGTTCGTCCAGATGCGCCGCCGGCTCGTCGGCGAGCAACACGGGCCGGTCCGCCAGCAACGCCCTGGCCAGCGCGATCCGCTGCCGCTCGCCCCCGGACACCGCAAGCGCCAGCGGTCCGACCCTGGTGTCGATGCCAGCCGGCAGTCGGGCGATCCAGTCGGCCAGACCTGCTGCGGCGCAGGCATTGTCGACCTCGACAGCAGTGGCGTTCGGCCGGGCGAGACCGACGTTGCGCCCGATCGTCGAATCGAACAGATGGGGCTCGGCGGGCACCCAGGACATCAGCCCGAGCAGCGCGCGGCTGTCGGACAGCAACTGTCGACCGTCGACAGTGATGCTGCCGGACCGGATCGGCAGTAGTCCGAGCAACACCGCAACCAGTGTCGACTTCCCGGATCCGGACGGACCGACCACGGCCACCCGGCGCCCCGCTCGGAGCTCGAGATCGACCTCGGACAGCGCATCGCGGTCGGTGCCGGGCCATCGGGCCGATACCCGGTGCAGGCGGATCACCGGTGCGCCACCGGACCCGCACCGCACTCCCTCGCGCGGACGCTGGTAGTCGCTCTCAAGATCGGACTCGTCGAGCAGCTCGAGTACCCGTCCGGCGGCGGCCGCCGTCCGGCCGATGGCGCTGCCGCACTCGCCCGCGGTCGCCACCAGATCGGTCAGCGCGAGCGGCAGCAGCACCAGCACAGCCAGCAGGACGGGATCCAGCCGGCCGGCGCCGACCGCGACCGTTCCCCAACCGGCGGCCACGGTGGCGGCAAGACCGGTCGCCAGGATCGCGAGCGCCAGAATCCGACCGCCGTCCCGCGCCTGCTGCACCCGGACCCGACGTTCCGCCCGCTCGGCGAGTGCAAGCTCGCAACTGGCACCGACCCAAGCGCCGGTGACGACCAGATCCTCGGCGCCGGCGAGGATCTCGCCGATCTGCCGGTCACGCTCGCCCCGGAGGCGCACCGCCAGCCGTTCCCGCCGAGCCGTGGCCGCCGCAGTCAACGCCGGTAACACCAACACCGCGATCAGCAGCACGGCGGCCAGCAGCACACCGGCCGACGGCTGGATCAGCAGCGCTGTGGTCACCGCTGCGATTGTCACCACCACGGTGGCGGTGAACGGCAGCAGCCCGCGCAACACCGCGTCCTGCAGATCCTCGACATCGGTGGTGATCATGGCGAGCGCATCGGCGTCGCCGGGCCGCACCCGCCCGCTGCGCACCCGCGCGGCCAGCCCGGTCACTGCCCGTCGCCGCACGGCACCGAACATCCGCAGCACCGCATCGTGGCCCGCCAGTCTCTCCAGGTAGCGCAGTACGCCGCGGCCGATCCCGCAGGCCCGCACCACCACGATCGCCACCATCAGGGTGAGGATGGGCACGCGGCCGGCGGCGGTGGCGATCAGCCAGGCGGCGGTGCCGGCCAGCGCCACCGAGCACACTGCGGCTCCCACGGCTGCTGCGAGCGCCACCGCCAGCTCCCGCTTCCACGGTTGCACCACCTTCAGCAACATCCGAGCCGTCATGCCCGCCCTCCCTGGAATTGCCGCGCCGATCGGGCAGGGACCGGCAAGCCCGACTCGTCGACGTCCGCATCAGCTCCGGCCGAGGTGGCCGGCCGGGCGGGTTCCACGGCCAGCTCGATACACCGGTCGGCGAGCGCCGCCACTGCCGGACGGTGGGTGGTGATGACCACCGTCCGGCCGGCCAGCAGCGGCCGGATGCCTTTCAGCACATCCCTTTCGGTGGTGTCGTCCAATCCCTCGGTGGGTTCGTCCAGCAGCAGCACGGACCCGCCGGTGAGCAACGCCCTGGCCAGCGAGACCCGGCGTCGTTGGCCGGTGGACAGATCTCGGGCACCCGGACCGACCACGGTGTCCAACCCGTCCGGCAGCTCGGCCGCGGCTTCGCACAAGCAACAGGCCGACACCACGGCGTCGATCAGGTCGGCCGGTACCCGGTGCCCGGCGGTCAGGTTGTCCCGCAATGTCCCTGGTCGCAGCGCCACCCGCTGACCGACCCAGCCCAGGTGAGCATGCCAGTGCGCCCGATCGACCTCGGCGAGGTCCAGTGGGTATTCGTCGGCGCCGCCGACCAGGACCCGGCCGGAGTCCGGAGAATCCAGACCGGCCAACAGCTTCAGCACCGTCGTCTTACCGGCGCCGCTCGGTCCGCGTAGGACGGTGATCCGGCCGGCCGGTATCTGCTGGCTGCCCAGGGTCAGGCTGCGGCCCGACGCGAAATCCACCCTGACGTCCTGCCACCACAGCCCGGGAACTGCCGCCGTGTCGGTACGCCCGCCGCCGGCCGGCGGATTCTCACCGATGATCTCCAGCGCCCGGCTGACCGCGGCAGCTCCATCGGCAGCCGCGTGGAAGCCGGCACCCACCGCCCGCAGCGGCAAGTAGGCCTCCGGGGCAATCAGCAGCACCATCAGGGCGGTGGCGATGCCCATCCCGCCGCCGGACAATCGCAGACCCCCGGCGACGGCGATCAGGGCGACCGACAGGGTGGCAATGAGTTCCAACGCCATCGACGACAGGAACGCCACCCGAAGTGTCCTGGTGGCCGCCCGTCGATGCGCCTCGGCGGCAGCACCAACCGCGCGGGCCTGGGACCGGACCCGGCCGAAGACCACCAGTGCCGGGAGTCCCGCGACCACGTCGGCGAACCGACCGGCCAACGCGCTGATGGTGGCCAGCGAGTCGCGGGTGGCCGATTCCGTGTAGGAACCGATCAGAGCCATGAACAACGGGATCAGCGGCAGGGTGAGTGCGACGATCAGCGCGCTCAGCGGATCCAAACTCAGCAGCACCAGCACAATGCCGGGTGGAACCAGCACCGCTGTCACCAGGGCCGGCAGGAATCGTCCGAGATAGGCGTGCAGGCCGTCCAATCCCCGCGTCAACAGCGGCTGCAGTTCGGCCATCGAACTGCTGGCCCGCCATCGACTGCCACCCTCGGCGACAGCCACCAGCAGATCCCCGCGCAACTGTCCGATGGCTACTCCGGCCGCGCTGCCGGCCACCCGCTCACCGGCCCACCCTGCTCCGGCACGCACCGCGATCGCCGCCACCAACACCAGCAGATCGGTGGTCGGGACCTCGACAACGCTCGGGCCTGCGCCGATCGCCGCCGACAGGATGTGGGCGATGGCCGCCGCCTGCCCGACGATCGCCGCCCCGCCCAGGCCGCTCAGCACCACCGATACCGTCAGCAGCCACCGCACCGAACCCAGCCGGCGGATCAGCGCCGGGTCAACGGGTTTCACTTCCGTCCCCCGCCGGTTCCGGGTCCACTGCCGGCCGGTTCCCCCGTTCCCGGCTGCTCGGCCCCCGACTGCGCCGGGATCTGCCGGGTGGAGATCCGTCGCCGGAACACCCAGTACGACCAGGCCTGGTAGCCGACGACGAACGGCAGCAGCGCCAGTCCGATCCAGCTCATCACGGTGAGTGTGTAGCGACTGGATGCCGCATTGCGGACGTCCAGGGTGCCCAACGGATCCGCAGTGGACGGCACCACCAGTGGGAACAGTGCGGTGAAGATGGCTGCCACCAGGGCGACCACCGCGACAGCACTGGCCAGGAAGGCCCAGCCGTCACGGCCGATCACGCTGAGCCACACCGCGGCCGCCATCGCGGCCGCGCCGGCCAGACCGACGGTCAGCGAGATTGCGCCGAGCTGCAGATCGCTGACGCCGCCGCGGATCTGCTGCATCCAGATCACCACGACCAGGTAGCCGACGGTGGCGATCGTGCCCATCGGAATCGCCAGCCGGCGGGCCCGCTCGCGCACCTCCAGCGCGGTCTTCAGGGACAGGAAGACGGCGCCGTGAAAGGTGAACATGGCCAACGTCAGCAAGCCGGTGAGCAGGCCGAACGGCGACAGCAGACCCCCGATACCACCGGCGTACTCGTGATCGGCGCGCAGTGGCAGACCGTGCACCAGCGCACCGAACAGCACGCCCCACAGCACGGCCGGCAGCAGTGAGCAGATGCTGATCGCGACATCCCAGTTCCGTCGCCATCGTGCTGTCGTGCCCTTCGCCCGGTACTCGAAGGCCACACCGCGGACGATCAGGCAGACTAGGATCGCCAGCATCGGCAGATAGCCACCGGAGAACATCGTGGCGTACCACTGCGGGAAGGCGGCGAACATCGCACCGGCGGCGGTGATCACCCACACCTCGTTGCCGTCCCAGACCGGGCCGATGGTGTTGATCAGCACCCGTCGGCCGGGTTCGGTGCGACCGATCGGCCGGAGCAGGATCCCCACTCCGAAGTCGAAGCCTTCGAGCATGAAGTATCCGGCCCATAGCACGGCGATGAGCAGGAACCACAGTTCATTCAGAGACATGGCGGTCGCCCTTCGGGATCGGTTCGGTCAGTAGGCGAAGGTCAGCACGTCGTCCGCCTGCTCGCCGCCCACACCGTCGGAGTCCTGATCAGGCTTGCGCTGCAACGGGTTCCGCTTGCCGAGCATGGCCACCACCGTCGCCTCGTCGGGGAGTCCCTTCTTCACCGCGCGGGAGAACAGCCGGCCCTCGATCACCGCGAGCACGCCGTAGACGACCGTGAAGATGGTCAGTGAAGTGAGCACAGATCCGGAGGTGACGGTCGGCGACACCGAGTCCTGCGTCCGGTAGAGGCCGAAGACGGTCCACGGTTGCCGACCCATCTCAACGAAGATCCAGCCGGCCGAGTTCCCGACGAAGGCTCCGGCCACCGACCACATCGCCAGCCGCCATACCCATGGCGATGAAGGCTCTCTGCCACGACGGGTCAGCCAGAGTCCCACCACCGCGACCAGCGCGAGGATGAATCCGGCGCCCATCATCAACCGGAACAACCAGTACGTCAGCGGAATGTTGGGTCGATAGTCGCCCGGGCCGTACCGCTGCTCGTACTGCCGCTGGACGTCGTCGATGCCCTCGACCGTGCCGTGCACGTTTCCGGTGGCCATGAACGACAGCACGCCGGGCACCCTGATGGAGAAGGTCTCCTGCCGGCCGTCCAGGGTGCCGATGGTGACCAGAGAGAACGACGCGGTGTCGGTGGTCGAGTAGAGCGCTTCGGCGGCCGCCATCTTCATCGGCTGCGCCGGGGTCATCTGCTTGCCCTGCAGGTCGCCGGTGACGATGACGGCCAGCGCGGTGACCATCATGACCCACAGCCCGACGCGCAAGACCGGGCGGACCGTGGACACCTCCCGACGGTGGACCATGAAGAAGGAGCAGATGCCCACCACCACCACCGATCCGGTCAGCCAACAGGCCGCGATCACGTGCGCGAACGTGGCCAGCTGCAGTGGCTGGAACAACACCGCGCCGATGTCGACCAGCTGCGGCCGGCCGGTGGCGGGGTCGATCTCGACCCCGACCGGGTGCTGCATGAAGGTGTTGGCCGCCAGGATGAAGTAGGCGCTGGCCGTGGTGCCCAGCGCGACCATCCACATGCAGGCGACATGCAGGCGCGGCGAGAGTTTGTCCCACCCGAAGATCCACAGCCCCAGGAACGTCGACTCGATGAAGAAGGCCAACAGCGACTCCATCGCCAGCGGGGCGCCGAACACGTCGCCGACGAACCGGGAGTAACTCGACCAGTTCATCCCGAACTGGAACTCCTGGACGATGCCCGTGACCACCCCGATGGCGAAGTTGATCAGCAACAGGGTGCCGAAGAACTTGCAGGTTCGTAGGTGTGCCGGGTTGCGGGTGCGAACCCACGCGGTTTCGACGATCGCGACGAACAGCGCCAGCCCGATACTGATCGGGATGAACAGATAGTGGTAGACGGTGGTCAGCCCGAACTGCCAGCGAGCCAGACTGAGTGCGTCCATCGATTCCTCCGAAGGTGTTCGGCCGCAACTGTTCCGCGCACTACCCCCAGGGTCGGTCGAGACCGCCGGCCCGACCAGGGACGAAGGTCCCGGCTCGGTTGTGCCGGCCGACACACTCAGGTCAGCTCCGCCTCCGCCACCACTGGACGGTGTCGGCGGCCGCCTGGGCCAGGGGCGACGGCCGCTGCCCGAGCAGGTGTTCGCTGCGGCTGGAGTCCAGGACGAACGGATGTTGGAACTGATACGCCGTCTCGGCCAGCTCCCTGGACTGGGTCGAGAACAAACCGGCAACCCTGAGCAGCCGCACCGGAATCACCGACATCGTCGGCACCGGCACCCCGCCTGCGCCGGCGAAGGCCTCGATGAGCTGCCGCTGGGTCACCGCCGGGCCGGTCGGGGCGTGCAGCACGCTGTTCCACAGGTCCCGGTTACCGGCCGCCGCGATCATCGCTGCGGCGAGGTCCGGTACGTAGGTGAACGAGTGCGGGGGTGTCCAGACTCACCAGCACCCTGATCGTTCTGCCGGCCAGGATCGCCGGCACCATCCGCTCGCCGGCGTGTGCGGTCAGCACGTGCGGGCCGAAGAAGTCGGGGTCCCCTTAGCAGCGGAGCGAATCTGGTCCCTTTGCTCGCCGGGCTGCGTCTCATTGAGGTGACGACGCAGGGCTGTGATGCTCTACACTGGAGGCCGTCCGCGGCACTAGCTGCGGAAAGTGAGCCCGAGACCCGGCCGGACGACCGTGGCGCTCGGGCTTCGCGCTTGTTCGGACTCGTTCAGACTTCGCGCACGTCGGTGACGACCGGCTCGATGCGCCGTCGCCAGTCGCCGCCTTTCGCCCAGCACCAGGCGATCGCGTCGGGTAGCGCGAGGAGTTGTTCAACGGCGGCGCGTCGGTGCTCATAGCGCAGATCGGGGCAGCCGGCCTCACGCGTGGCGCGGTAGAGCAGCTTGCGGTCGGACACGACGAGCGTGTCGTCTTGCTCGAGCACCCACATCGCGTCGTCGCGGGCAGCCGCATCGACGACGAGCGCGGTGAAGCAGGCGGCTCGCCGTTCCCGCTCGTTTTGGTGGCGACGGCCGGCGTCATAGATCGTCGCCGTGACGCCGCTGACAGCGACCGCGGTAGCGATCGAGCGTTTGCGCGAGTCGCTCTCGTCCTTCATATGCAGCCGTCGTTGTCCAGGCAGCACGAGGCCGCGCAGCATCCGGCGTGTCGAGTCGAGATCACCCGGTACGACGGCGCTGGCGACGAGTAGGTAGCCACGGCGTTTCGTTTCATCAACGAAAATGTGGCTGCTCACCTGCGGCGAGCCCGTGCAGGTGCGGGCTCGCCGGCACGTTGAACAGCGCGGTACACGGTGGAGCGGGCGACGGAGAACAGCTCGGCGAGCTCGGCGCTGGTGTGCTTGCCTGCCCGCCAGAGTTCGACGAGGTGCGCCTCCTGCGCGGGTTTGAGCTTGGGCTGCTTGCCACGCAGCCGGCCCTTGGCCTTGGCGACCTTCATGCCCTCCCTCGTCCGCATCCTGATCAGGTCCGACTCGAACTCAGCGATCATCCCGAGCACGTTGAACAGCAGCCGTCCGACTGGGTCGTTCGGGTCGTGCACGGACCCGCCGATGTTCAGCTTGACCCCCGACGCGGTCAGTTCCTCGACGATGTTGCGGGCGTCGGTCAGGGACCGCGCGAGCCGGTCGAGCTTGGTGACCACGAGGGTGTCGCCGGACCGGCATGCAGCCAGAGCCTCGCGCAGCCCGGGCCGGGCTCGGTTGGTGCCGGTGAGGCCGTGGTCAACGTAGATCCGGTTCGGCTCCACACCGAGAGCGCTCAGCGCGTCACGTTGGGCGGTGAGATCTTGCTGATCGGTCGAACACCGCGCGTATCCCACGAGCATTCTGGCCATCCGATGACTGTAGCGGTTAGGCAACCTTCACCGGGCATCATCGCGGGCGGGTCTTCTGGGAATTGGCGAGGCCGGAACCCGCTCGCGGTATGCCGGTTTGGCCTCGGCGTCTGCAGTGTCCCGCTCACCGTTCGGTCTACGGAACGCCCCGGATCGGCCGAGTCGAGAACGTTGCGAGCAACCTGTGCATCGCTTCGGCCGCGCGATATCCGCTGTGGATATCGATGTCATCCAGCCAAGATGGATCCATGGTG
>JAABUT010000678.1_pt1 | contig 49604 bp, 48 predicted proteins | sample 5559281 | NCBI WGS metagenome assembly JAABUT01 (sample SAMN10711880, study PRJNA513359) | rock metagenome | isolation source: Antarctica rocks | place: Antarctica: Victoria Land, Ricker Hills nord | collected 2016-01-04
GCTGCAAAGTTTGACTTGTCTTTTTAGAAACTTGGAAGTCAGTTTTATAAATTGAAAAGTCAGCTGCAAATGTTGTTTGTACCGGTACAAAGTCCGCTTGCAATTTTATGCCGATAAAAGCAGTATGGTAAAAGTCGGCGCAAAAGTTGAAGCCGCTTTTGAGTTTGTCCAGCCGTGTAAGTCGGTCGCCGTTTTGCAGGTCTTAAATTGCTTGCAACTCGTGTATTGACGCACCTTTTGGCATGTCTATTACAAAGCTATTATATTAATCGAAAAGTCAAACAGCAATTTGTATTTACAAATAACAAGTTTAAAATCAGAACTTTGACTGAACTAACTTGATTTAAAAAGTAAGCCTTTTGGAAACAGACAATACAAGATGCGTACTTCGCTTTTTTACATGGTCCAAATTAAACAATACAAAATACGCAATCTGTTTTTAAGAATATTTAACCGTTCAACTACAAAAAGCTGTGTTTTCATCTGCTATTTACAAATGAAATTAAGCAGTCAGTTGTGCCGGGATTTTTAGGTAAAATAAAAAGCTTACCAGATACTGATTTTAAGAACAATCCTACAATTTTCTTTAAAAGAAATATTTCGACTGTTCATCTAAACTAAGGTTTAATTTATAATTTAGGAGGACTTAATATTGAAGAATATTGCCGTTAATACTCCAATAGCGAAGTCGTGACGGATTTTGTACTTTCTTTTAATTTACTTCATATTTAGATTAAACAAGAAGGAATAGTACCTTTTGGTATTTTAATTGGCTTTGATTGGCTTCTCGTTATAAGATCACCCGAAAAGGAGGATCGTTTAAACGCTTTATTTTAAACTTCTTTTTCGGGCGGCTGATTGTTCATAACAGCAATTGAATCAGGTTTATTATCTCAAAGATATCCCAGGTTAACTGTGCATTTAGATTATATATGTTGATCTATCATAACCGGAAATTATCAAAATCTAACATTGCATGACTTAGCAATATAGAATATGGGTAGAGAATAGTTTCTTAATGGGAGTGTTAAAAATATAGTGGGAATTCTGATTTTAGTAATCAGAAAGGGAATAAAAAAAAACATATAAGGATATCGAACTTATATGTTTTTCTAAATATGCCTAACCCATTTCCAGCAGCAAACCACGTCAATAAATTAATTGACTTATCCTGATTTGCTACCAGTTATACGGATTGAACGAGATGTTTAGGGATCACGAATTTAGTGCTCCGGCAGGTTCTGCAAACGTGCTCCACTGTGCTACACCTTGAGGTTCAGCACTTTTTACTTCAGCACTTTTCAATTTGCTCATCTGCTTGTTCACTTTTTCTGTTTCTGCTAATTCATTCGTCATCGGATCGGTATTCACAGTTAGTCCTTCCGTTTCTTTAACATTAGCTACCGGATCGGCAATATACTCCCAATTTTTACCCATGCCTGGCATCTCACCTTCGTTCCATGGCCCGCGTACGCTGTTTGCAGGAGATGTGTTGTAATATTGCTGTGTGAACCTTGGATCTCCCTGCAGCACGCCCGGAGGAAAATTGTTGGAAATGCTGTCCAAGGCGGCCTCAAACATTTTATAATGGGCAACTTCACGGGTCATCAGGAATGAAAGTGTTTCCTGAATATAAGGATCATCTGTAAACTTCATCAAGTGCTCGTAAACAATCTTAGCACGGGATTCTGAAGCCAAATTACTGCGCAAATCGACAGTTAGATCGCCATTGGAATGTATATAAGAAGCGCACCATGGAATGCCTTGACTGTTTCTTGGCGTTACACCACCACCGGTAATAATAGCAAATTGCGGATTAGCGGTAATAGCCTGGTGAATAATACTCTCTTTGGCTGCTTTTCCATTCATCACCTGCATGATCTCAGAATTATCAGCGGCGTCTTTCAACTCGCCATTTACTCCTTTTAATAACATTTGTATGGTTGCGCCCACAATTTCAAGGTGACTGAATTCTTCTGTAGCGATATCCATAAGCATATCGTATTTGTCCGGATGTGGTACTTTAGCACCAAATGCTTGGGTAAAATATTGCATGGCTGCTGCCAATTCTCCATTTTCTCCTCCAAATTGCTCTAATAATAAATTAGCAAAAAAAGGGTCAGGGCGGGATACCCGTGCATTAAACTGTAAGTCTTTAACGTGATGGAACATGTGTTTTTGATTTAATAGAAGTTAATATTTATGCAACAGCTTTTACCTTTAATTGTTCTGTTAACAGGTTTAGTTAAAAGATAATTTCAAAACTGACGTCCTCCTAAAAAACTCGGGCGATGTAAATTAAAGAAGTCGGGCAATTATTATAAAATTTGGTTTGAGCGATCACTTACTTATACCCCTATTTTGCTTCAAAAGAAATATTGGGAACGTTCATTTAAACGAAGGGATTTGTGTAATCAAGGTTTTTACTGGTAAAAAATGATTTTTAAACGTTTTAAATTATCCTTCACCTTTATTAACCACTGATCAAGGTTCTTTTTATATTTTTGCAGCAATGGGAAAATCAATTGTGGCAATTTTATTAGCATGTTTCTTTTTAGCAGGAAGCACGTTATTGCCGCTGGGTGATTTCTCCCTGATGAGGGATATTCCTTCGATGTACCGTTCCTATTGTAAAGTCAAAGCCGGAAAACCCGACCCGGCCGATTTTATTGGCGATTATTTGTTAGGCGGTAAAGACCTGTTAGGCCATAACAGCAACGATGCCTCTGCAAAGTCGGATAATTCTCTTCAATTTCAGCACCAGGCTGTTTTTTCTTTAATGGTACTGTTTCACTCAAAATTACAGTCAAATTTATTTGCTAAATTGCTGGACAAACCGATTATAAGCCATTTGCTTACGGTTACGACTGCTTACAAGAGGACATTATTCCGCCCACCTCTCGCTTAGGTATTTTTTCTCTCCATTTTAAATTGTGTTCATAAAGTAGTCCCGTCAGGGTTTGTACCGCTTTGTGGCTATCCCGTTTACATACTTCTTTTGGGAAGTAAATAACTCCACATGAAAAAATTTCTTTTCTTACTGGCCATGCTGCTTTCTACTGCCGCCATGTCCCAAAATACATTTAAAGCCGTCATCCGAAATGACAAAACCAAACAGATTTTAGCAGGCGCGACAGCTCTTATTCCGGATTTAAAGTTAGCTGCTACAGCTGATACCAGCGGACTGATCATCATTAAAAACATTCCAAACGGAAAATACGAAGTTGAAATCAGTTATGTAGGTTACAACAAACTGGAAAAAGTATTTATTTTTCCCATGAAAGTATCAACCGGAATTTTAGATTTAACGCTTGAACCAAAAGGCGGTGAATTGGGTGAAGTAGTGGTGCAAAGTACGCGGACCAATCAAAACCTGCGCGATGTGCCTACGAGGGTCGAAGCTTTGCCTTTAGAAGAACTGGATGAAAAAGGCACTATGCGGCCCGGGGATATCAAGATGTTGCTGGGGGAAATTACGGGCATCAATGTGCAGCAAACTTCTGCCGTCAGTGGTTCTGCTAATTTTCGTATCCAGGGCCTGGACAGCCGCTATACGCAATTGCTAAAAGACGGTATGCCGCTTTACCAAGGCTTTTCAGGAGGGTTAGGCATCTTGCAGATCAGTCCGCTGGATTTAAAACAGGTGGAGTTTATAAAAGGTTCTGCATCTACCCTTTATGGTGGCGGTGCTATTGCCGGGCTGGTCAACCTGATCAGCAAAACACCGACAGACGAACCTGAACTCTCTTTTCTGCTGAATGGAACCAGCGCGAAAGGGGCCGATGCAAGCGGCTTTTACAGTCAGAAATGGAAACATATTGGCACAACCTTGTTTGGTGCTTACAATTACAATGGTGCTTATGACCCTTCGGCTACCGGTTTTTCGGCTATCCCAAAAACCAATCGTTTTACTTTCAACCCAAAAGTATTTTTGTATCTGAATGACCACGATTCGGCTTGGTTTGGCGTAAACACCACTTATGAAAACCGTTACGGCGGGGATATGCAGGTCCTGAACGGAAATGCAGATCAGCTTCACCGGTATTTCGAGCGGAACAAGTCTTTCCGGTTCTCAACCCAGTTGTCTTTTTCACACAAAATCAATGAAGAAAGCAAGCTCAATTTTAAGAACACGGTTGGTTATTTTGATCGCGGTTTGTCGCAGCCCGGGTTTAATTTTTCAGGTAAACAAAATGCTTCTTTTAGCGAGGTAAATTATGCGGTACACGGGGAACGCTCTGATTGGGTTACCGGAGCAAATTTAATTACCGATCATTTTACAGCTGCAGCCCCGTTTACTAATCTTGGTTATAGTTTAACGACCGTTGGTATTTTCGGGCAAAACACATTTAAAGCAACTGACTGGTTTTCTTTGGAAAGTGGTTTACGGGCAGATTATAACACGCCGGGGGCAAACAATAAGCACAAAGGCTTTTTTATTTTGCCAAGGATCAACGCCTTATTCAAGCTGAATGAACAATTTACCAGCAGGATTGGTGCTGGCTTGGGCTATAAGATGCCGACCCTGTTTAGTGACCAGAGCGAACAGGAAGGCTACGAAAACATCAGTCCCTTATCTTTTAGTAACACCAAAGCCGAACAATCTATCGGCGGCAATGGAGATATTAATTTCCGTAGTGCCATTGGTGATGCTTTTTTAAATGTTAACCAGTTGTTTTTTTACACGCATGTAAATAGCCCGCTCCTGCTACAAAGGGGCGTTTTTACCAATGCACCGGGAAACATCAGCACACAAGGCACGGAAACAAATGTAAAATTAAGTGTGGACGATTTTGGCTTCTACTTAGGTTATACTTATACCAACACCAAACAGCATTTTGCAGGACAAACCTCCACTCAGCCACTCACCGCTAAAAACAGGTTAAACTTTGATGCGACTTACGAAATTGAAGACCGGTTCCGCGCCGGTGCGGAAGCTTTTTATACGGGAAGCCAATTGTTAAGCGATGGCACAACCGGCAGAGGGTACATTACTTTTGGTTTGCTGGTACAAAAAATGTGGAAGCACCTGGACGTTTTTATCAATACTGAGAACTTAACCGACAGAAGGCAAACCCGTTGGGACAATATTTATACCGGAAGTATGACCAGTCCTGTTTTTCGGGATATTTATGCGCCTTTGGATGGCGTGGTTGTAAACGCAGGGATTCGTATTAAATTGAGCGTGGATAAAGACTAAAGGGTCTGTAAAATAACTGTGTCACCCCTATTAGGAGCCATGGGTCCTAATAGGGGTGATTGCTAATTCAAATATGATTTTTTTGTAGACATAACTATAAGTAAAACCAGGGCAGTAAGGACAGCCAGGATACTTGCAAGGGTTATCAGGAAATTCATGCTGTGTTATTCATTTGCTTTATGGTTTCTTATTGGCGTTCAGCTTTAAGTTTTCACGATAAATATAAGAGCCTGTTTAAATTTTGTCCGATTTCTTTTAGATGCTTCTTTTATCACTTAAAAAACAGGAAATTTCAATGCTCTTTTTATCGATGTAAAATTCAAACACAAAATTTACAGGCATAAAAGAAGCACGATGGGTATTTTTGATATTAATTTAAACAGGCTTTAAGAGATTGCTTCCAGGATTACTATTATTGAAGATTACCATTATTTATATAGTCCATCATGACTGTTATTATTTGTTAAATAGCGAAAACCTGGATTGACCACTCTTTTTTAAATTAAATTATTGTTATAAAATCATGTTTTTATTAACGTGCTTTTTATTAAAAAAAATTCAATTGTTAAGTTTAGATTATTTTATCATCAATTCTCCTATTTTTTTAAAATCCTACAGAATTCCTCCCAGATTCAATACCCTTTTTGCACCATAATTTATTTTATTTTATGGTCAACAAATATTATTTATTCTCATTTTTTATATTTTTCACTTCGCTCGCATTAGCACAAAATGCAACCATAAAAGGCAGGGTATCAGATAGCAAGAGCCACGAGCCACTACCGGGTGCCTATGTTTATTTAGATGGGTTAAATAAAAGTTCGACAACAGATGCTTTTGGGGATTTTGAGATTGGTAAGCTTACAGCAGGTGGATATAAAATCAAAGTTCGGTATATAGGTTTTGGAGAATTTGAAAAGGAAATAGATATTAAAGAAAATCAATCCTTTATCATTAACATCGCCTTAACAGAAACCCAGGAAAGCCTAAAGGCGGTAAATATATTTGGCAAGCTAAATGAAAGTAACGAATCCTCTTCCAGAAAATCAGAAAAAAACGCCGATAATATCACCAATGTGCTTTCTGCCCGTGCCATGGAAAGGTCTCCGGATATTAACGCAGCTACTGCCGTTAGCCGTGTTTCGGCAGTAACTATTCAACGTAATAGCGGATCAAGCGACGCTTATGCTATTATCAGGGGCATGGAGCCTCGTTATAATAATACCTTGATCAACGGCGCAAAAGTAACCAGCCCTGACCCGGTTTCCAGGTTTGTTTCACTCAGTATTATCCCGTCCGACTTGTTAGACCGTATCGAAGTGAGCAAATCCCTTACTCCGGAAATGGAAGCTGATGCCATAGGCGGTACGGTTAATTTGATTTTTAAAGATGCACCGGATCATGAATATTTTAAGGCAGACGGTTCGGTAGGTTATAGTGCTATATTTTTTAATCGGAAATATGATGCTTTTAACCAAAATGCTGTTCAAAGGAAAAGCCCGACAGAAAGGTTTGGTCCGAATTATTCAGCTTCCCCAGGTTACTTCAGCAGATCTAATCTTGATTTTACAAAGAAGAATGCCCTACCAACTGCATTGGCCAGTTTTACTTACGGACGTAGATTTTTCAATGATAAATTAGGGTTTATTTTTTCAAATAGTTATCAGAACCAATATTACGGCACCAATTCACAATTCAACGTTGCCATACCTGACCCTACTGCAGGAGCCGGTTATAAGCCTGTCATATCTGACGTTGCTAACCGTGCCTATTCAACCCAGCAGCTTAACAATGGTTTATCAGCCCACTTGGATTATAAATTTAACGATAGAAATAAGATCAGCCTGAACAATGTTTTCCTATATACCTATATTGCACAAGCGCGTTTAAGTATAGATACCTCTATTATCGGTGGCAATGGTGGCAGGATAGGCCCTGGTACTGGTACCGTTTTTAATGATAACCGTTCTTATGTCCAAAACCAATATGTCGAAAACCTGAAACTGGATGGTAAACATATTATTGCTGAACATTTCCTTTTTGACTGGGCAGGTTTGTATTCAAATGCTACCGCTAATTCGCCCGATAGGGCTAATCTTACTTTGAACCACTTAATAAACCCTGATTTTACCAGTACACCCAGTTATTTTGACGCGATATCACGTATCTGGCAAAAAAACGGAAACAAAGACCTGTCAGCCTATGGTAATTTGAGTTACAGGGCCAGCTTGGGCAACCAAAATTTCTTGGAGTTGAAAGTGGGTGGGCTATACAGGCATAGTACCCGCTACAATAATCAAAACCAATACCAATTGAAACCAGCAAGCAACGCTAATGGCGTAAAAGCGGCTTTTACAGATATATACAGTACAGATTGGATTGTGTACAACCAAACAGGCAGTTCGTTAAGTGATTTATCAAATTACACGGCCTATGAAAATATCACTGCCGGGTATGCTGAATTAAAGTTAAACCTGGATAAGCTTGATGTTATTGGCGGGGTACGTGAAGAAGCGACAAAACAAGGTTATGACACTAATCCTGTAGTTCTAAACCCTAAAAGTAATGCCAGAAAAACATATACCGACCTTTTGCCGAGTTTGCAATTAAAGTACAGGCTGACCGATAAATCAAATTTAAGGGCATCTTATTTCAAATCAATTGCCCGGCCTGCTTTATTTGAGCTTGTTCCTACGCCAACTTTTGGGGCAAGTACCGATGTTACCGGCAATCCCAATGTTTTGCATACACAGGCCGATAACTTTGATTTACGCTACGAGCTTTTTCCAAAAAATGAAGAACAGTTTTTTATAGGTGGGTTTTATAAAAATATAAAAAATCCAATTGAATTTGCTTTAAACAGCCTTTTAGGAGGACAGCTCCAAACCAGCCCGCAAAACTTTGGTACTGCGAACGTTGCCGGTGCAGAAGTTGTATTCAGCCGTTACTTTGGTAATTTAGGTGTGTCCGGTAATTATACTTATACCTATTCAAAGGTCAATTCACCTAAAATTGTACCTGAAGCCGGTGCAGTAAACGGCCAGCCGGTAATTCAATATCAAAGCAGGCCTTTACAGGGGCAAACAGGAAATGTTTTAAACCTTTCTTTGTTGTATAAAAATGATCTGCAGAAAGCCTTTGTGCAGTTGGCTTATACTTATACCAGCAAAACCTTAAGCCTTGTTTATCCGGATTACGGTTATGACTACTATCAGCAGCCGCAATCCTTTTTAGCCTTGTCTGGCGAGAAACAAGTGAGCAGGCACTTTATTCTTACTGCCAAAGTAAACAACCTGTTAAACACTCCTACCACTATAAAAATCAATAACCTGATTCAATCTAAGGATATTTATAACGTGAGTTTTAATGTTGGTTTCCGCTATTCCCTATAATTCAAAAACGATCACAAAATGAAAGTAAAATATATTTATTTCCTGTTTGCAAGCCTTTTAACAATAACTGGATTTGTATCTTGTAAAAAAGCTGAACTTACAACGTTTACCAATATTACCATACCCAAATCAAACCCGATTTCGCCTGGCAACATCAGCGGGTTTGTTAAAGGTACTTTATTGTCTGGCCAAACATATACCGTAACAGGAGATGTAACTGTAAAAAAGGGAGATACCTTAGCATCACAACCAGGCGCTATTGTGACGGTAACCAACAATGCGCAATTTAACATTCAGGGGGTTTTACAGTTGTTGGGTTCAAAAGACCAACCTATTTATTTCAACTCCAACACTAACAAGCCAGGCACCTGGGGAGGCTTTCAGTGCGATAGTGCACAGGCTGTAACCATTAAATGGACACACATAGATAACACAGGAGGCCCGGACGCCTCGGGAAGTGCAAGAAGGACCATTTTTGTTAATAAAGCCATTCCTGTAGATATTGAAGATTCCTGGTTTACCAACGGGCAGGACGATTTGATGGGGTTATTTCATGCTAAGGTAACCATTTTAAGAAATACCATTAGCTCATCTGGCAGTACGGATGGTGAAGGTATTAACCTGAAAGCAGGCGTTACGGGTGTAGTTGCCTATAATGTTATATTTAGCCAGGCAGGCAGCGGTGTAAAATTAGAAACCGATAAAAATGCGCCTAAACCCCAAACAATAGTTGATGTGTACAACAATACAATTGTTTCTGTTGGCTGGAGAAGAGGTTCAGCCGAACCGGGGCGTGGGGTATCCGTTGGTGTCAACGCTATCGGCCATATCTTTAACAATATTTTTGTAAATGATTATCATGGGCTGGAACTCTTTAACGATGCCGATTTAGTTAATACCACTTATGGCAACAACCTTTTCTACGCTACTGTTGATACTTATACTGACCTGGTGGACCCTACACTGAAAATTAATATCAGGGCTAACTTTTATACCCCTTCCGGTCTGGGCAAACCCCAGCCTTCTGATCTGATCTCTAAAAAAATCGGTGACTTAGACCCGCTCTTTGTTAAGTTCGACGGTACGATAGCAGCACCAAATGGGTTTCCCAACACCAATGATTTTAGGTTACAGTCTGGCTCTCCTGCTTACGGGGCAGGCAATGCAAAGTATAACCAGGATTTAGGGGCCTACACCACGGATGGAAAAGGAAACCAACACTGAGAATTAAGATTTTACAGCTAATTCACTTTATATGGAAAAGAACGCAATGCTTCTTTTATCACCTAAAAAATGAGAGCTTATAGATCCAACACTTAAAAAACTTATACTACGAGCCTGTTTAAAATTTGTTCAATCTATTTTATATGCTTCTTTTATCACCTAAAAAATGGTAAGTAGTTGGTTTTTAATTTGTTTAAATTGATGCGAACACCAATTTTTATAGGGTAAAAGAAGCATTGGCATTCTTTCTTGTATAAATTTAAACAGGCTCTAAGAATGATGGTTTTTACCCGATAAAAGAAGCATTATGATACATTGTACTAAATAAAGCGACCCTTCAGATTTAAAATAAAACTTTCAATTTAAGACCTTATGATAAACAGAATATTACTACTCTTAGCCTTTACTACTTTTTTTATATTTAATGCCTTCGCCCAAAACAATTATGTGCTTGATAAAAGCATTTCTTTACCAGGAAACGGAGGTTACGATTACCTGTATATTGATCAGACAAACAACGCTTTATATGTTTCACACGGTACAGAAGTAAATGTGATTGACCTGAAAACAGAAACCGTAAAAGGCACGATAAGCGGTATGCAAGGTGTTCATGGCATTGCAGTATACAACGAGCTTGACAAAGGGTTTATAAGTGATGGTAAAGCAGACGAAGTTGTCGTTTTTAACCTAAAAACTTCGGCTATCATTGGTAGAATTGCTTTAGACCACAAGGGCGCTGATGCTATAATTTTTGATCCGGCTTCTAAAAAGATATTTACTTTTAATGGTCACAGCAGTAGTTCTTGCGTAATTGATCCTGTTGCTATGAAACAAATCACAGCAATAGATTTATGGTCTAATTTGGCATGGTTTCAAACAAAAAACGCCTAAAATCAGTGATTTTAAGCGTTTTTGAACCATTTGGTAACTACTTGGCGGAGAGCTAGGAACTTGTACCTACCTCTAAAAACCGCCTTATTTTGATATTTTCAATGGTTTTGATTCTGCACTCACCGAATTACTCACCACTTTTAATTGTACTGGCATAGCTGCAAATACTATGGTACAAATATACAAAATAAGCAGCTTTTACAAGTAATCTTGTACTTTTTTTAATGATGTTATAAAGCGTCTATACGGTCTTAACAGCACTTTGAAGGAGTTAAAAAGCACTTAAAGCGCGGCAGATAATAGCCTCGTATCCCTCCTGCTGCTTCAAACAAGGCGATAGGAGGCTTTTATTTTAGAAGAACATATCCAATTTAGGTAAAGCTATAGCAGGCCTTAAATTCGATTATTTAACCGTTATTAACAATGCTTCTCATCCTGTTTTTTGCTGAACTGATTTCAAAAATCCCACGTCTTGGTTATTGCTGATTTACCAGTCTTTGCAGGAGTTTAAGCGATAGGGCTATGATTTAGTAGCCCTATCATTAGTTTAGTTGCTTAAATAACTATCAGGATTGTGATGGTCTATAATTCGACAACAAGTGCGTTTTGGCAATCCGAAGCTTCTGTTTCGGCAGCTTCGCAGGTTTCAAAAACGAGGTTGTTCCCCTCCTGGTCGGTCACAATGGTGGCATACTCCGGGCCACCAAACATTTCTATGATGATATAACTCATTGTGTAAGCTTTTAATAAGGGGATTGCCCCCCCTATTTTTGATTCATTTAGTTTAAGGCATTATCACCACTTTTAGCATAGTCTTTACAAAGGTCAAAAGCAGCCTGGCTTCTCTGGAACCCAGTCCCGTACATGATCGACTTAAACTTTGCTTCCCCGTCCTTGTAATCCCTCACATTCTGAAAGTACCCGGTAACGGCATTATAAGCACCAAACAAAGTGCCTTTTGTGGTTTGCTCCTGCTGGGTAGGGCTTGTCAAAGCATATTCCATTACGGAACTGACCATATTGTTATAAGTGGTGGAAAGTTCATCCTGCTTGCCTGCTCGCAGGTTTTCCAATACTTCTTTCTTTGGTGCCATGGCAAGCTGTACCAATCGTTTTACATTGTTGTCGGTTATCCTGACCCTTGACCAATAGTTAAATGTTTCCTCCAGTTCGTTTGCCAATTTGTTTGTTATGCCCATTAACTGGTGCGCCTGTTTCAGCCTTTCGTTTGCACTTGCCGTATGTCTTATCTTGATAGAATTACCCTGATTACGGATTGCAGCATTAAGGGTATTCTGGCAAACCACCCGGACAGGGGTAAAAGCTGCCATAATGCTACCGAAACCGTCGTGCGAGGTAGTTAAAAATAAATACTGCCTAATCAGGTCATCCCTTCCCACTTTGATATAATCAGGCAGTTTTGCGGTAATAAATATACGTTCCCCTTTGCCTAATGCCCCTGCCGTTTCGTACAAAATGCCCTCCTTTCCTCCTACTATGGCATCAAAAAACGCAAAAGCGTTTACATTTTGTACCACTTCATAGTCTTTGCCCACTACACCTAAAACCTCGTTGGTATCGGTGCGAACGGTAGCATAATAATTAGGGACTTCAATTTCAGGAACGGTTAAACCTGTGTTGCTGTTTTGGTTTAGGGTATCATAAGTAAACAAATGGCGCTTTTCTACCTGGTAGTTTAGCCCTGCATGGACGATTGCTTCTGCGCTTGTCGGGTGTTCGCTTATTATTTGCCCTAAGCCATGCCAGGCTTTTTCTTTGACTGAAAAGAAGCTGTTTTTGCTTGTTTGCCCGTTATAATTGATGTTGGTGCCATGGTTGTTTTAATTTAAGTTCATTGTCGTTTAAGTCGCCTGTGTCCAGTTTGATGATCTCGGTTTCCAGTACCTGCACGTTTTTTGTGCTGCTTATGGAATAAACTGTTTCTGTTTCCAGTTCTTTGATCGCGTCCCTGATGCTTTGATGGCTGGTCTGTATGGTTACTTTAATAAATAAAAAAACGGTGTCTTTCATCTGCTTGGTTGTTGGTTATTAATGTTGTAGGAATTCATAAACTCGTTCAGCTCTTGCTGGAAAATGGCAGGGTTTTCCCCTGCCAATTGTTCTGCATAACCTTCCCAGAATATTTGGTCGGTCAGCTCCATAAATAGTTCTATCATGGTTTCCCTTTTTACTGCTGTGATCATGAGTGGTGCTTTAGCTTTTTGGTAAGGGTTTAAAATGTCCCCTGTACTGACCGTACAGGGGAACATTTTATTTACCCAGCCTTTCCCTTTAGGCAGGTATAGTAATACCTGCTTCTATTTCTGATAGTTTATCTATGCACATCGCGTTGACATACTGGCTTACCGCTTGGATAATGACCGGGTTTTTGGTGATGAACTTTCTGCGGCTGTCGTCCTCAATCATTAAAGTGCAGCCCTGAAAATGGTTGCCGTCGGTCTCATCCCCATCTTCAATTTGTGCCACTTCAAAGGCTTCCAAAGTGTTAATGGTGTCCAAAAGCTTGTCCCTTTGAATTTTCCGGCGGTGCAGTTCTTCCACTAATTTTAAAGTGGCCTCAAGGTTCAAGGCAGGCTTTGCAGGTTTGACCGCTGGTTTAGGTTGTTCCGCTGCCTTTGGTTGTTCGTTTTCCGCTGTCGGTTGCGGTCCGGTCTGCGTAACCTCCTTTTTAGCTTCTTCGGCTTTGGCTTCCACTGGTTTTACAGCTTCTTTGTTGACCGGGTTGTTATGGACAAATGCAGTTGCTGCCGCTGCTGGCAATTCTTTTGCAGGTGCCGTGGCTTCTGCTTTTTTCGGTTCTTCCTTTTTGTTATCGTTATTAAAAGCCGTACCAATAGGTAGGTTATTTACTTTTTCAGTAGGGCTGCCTGTGTTGTTTGCTTTAATATCTGTTGCCTTGTTGGCGGCTTTGTTATTGTCCGCCTCTGTTGTTTTTACTTCTGTGGTTTTCATGATTTTTGATGTTTTGAATGAATTGAATGAATTAAATACTTGCCCGGATGGGCGTTTGCCTGTGTCTGGTGGGGATGGCTTGCCGCCCTACTGCGGGCGTGTGGCGGGCTTCTGCCGTTTGTTGTTTTCATGGTGCTTTTCTTTTTTAAGGTCAGTCGGCGGGGCCTCCTGGCTTTTTGTTAAGCACCGCACCTGACCACAAGCCCTTTGTAAGGCAAGGCTTTGCGAAAAAAAATACGCTCTGGAGCGCAGCGGAAGAGGAAGATTTTTTTTTGGCAAACCCGCAGGGCCTGGCCTTGACGTCAAAGGCTTGTTCAGAAATTTGCTAACCAAAAAGCCTGGGGGAACTTTAATTGTGAAGCTAAAAACGCCTTAGCAGAAAGTATGTGCCTTGGCAGTGGCGGAACAGGTGGGCCAAGGGACGATGCCCAATGTTCAATTGCAGGGAAGCGGCTGAATGAAGGAACGAAATGAAGCGGCTGTACCTGCTGGGGTATTAAGCGTTACCATAAAATATTTAAAAACTAAAAAGCTTGGTTGAAATATCAACCAAGCTTTTTAGTCCGAACAATAATTTTATTTTTTCTTTTTCCTCACGGTTACATCAGCACGTACACCCTGCGCTAACGCCTTACTTTTTTGTAATGCGATGCGTAGCCTGATCCCGGCAGCTTTATTGCCTTTTTCATAAAAACTTTCCGCATCCTTTTCAATTGAACCGATTAGCACTTTTAATTCTTTGAACTTTTCCATGATGTTTTAAATTATGTTATTAAATAATTGCTTTGATATAAATAAACCGTATGTCCTTTAAATCACCTGGCCATACCCTGTGCTTCTTCCAGTTCTTTGCCCTTGCCTTTACCTAATTGCAAAGCTTTGTCCATAGCCGGTTCTTTCAAAAATTGTTCACGTTTCTCCGGTTTACCGTTTTCCCGGTATAGATTGATTTGGCTGTAACGTGGAACGGCCTCAATAAACATCTTGACTTCCTGCCCGTCCTTGACCGTGGTGATCAGCGGCCGGTTGCCGTTTCTCAATGAGTTTTCCAATACTTCCTTTTTGGCCGGGTCTGCCAGTTCTTTAATATTGAACTTATCCAAAGTTTTATCCAGGTTAAAACCATAGGACGGGTCATGGTACTGGTTAGTTAAAAAGTTTTGGTGGCGGTCTTTTTGCGTGTCCATGTCCAATTTAATCCACGCTTTATAAGGTTGCCCACCCAGGTTCAGTAGGTCATCACGGTAAACAGAACGGCCCTGTATCAAATTAGCAGCTTGTCCGGCAGTGAAACCCTTGCCGTGGTCTACATAAAAAGTTTGCGTTACCGCCGGTGTACGAAAAGTACGCTGAAAGTCTTTGGCCACATAGTTGACCTTTCCGTTTTCCGTAGTCGCCAATTTTTCCTTGTGCGCAGCATCTTTACCGACAGCTAACTCGCTGTTTCTTTTTTGTTCTTTAAAAAAGGTAATGGACTCTGTTACGTTTTCAAACGCCTTCACCATGTTTTTACCTGTTTCGCCCGGTGTAATGACCATGTATTTCTGGCCCTCTTCCAATGACTTTCCGGTATTGTGGGCAACTTCAAACTTGTTGAAATAATAATGTTCAGATTGCCCAGACTGTTTAAAATGCAGGCTTAGGTCAACCTGGCCCCGTGTTGCTGCGATCTTGTCGTTAAGGGCAAATTCAGAAATGCCCTTTTGCATGTTCTTTTCCATTTCGCTGATGACTTTATCTTTAAAGCCCAGCCTTTTCAGTTCCTCTTTGAGGTTTTCTAAATTGTTTAAATTCATGACTTTTTGAGTTTTATGTTTAATTAACAGTAATAGATTGTCCCTGCCCTTTTTCAGGTTCTTTTTGTTTAATAAGCGTTAGTGGTCGCCCTACTTCTGGTTTTTTTGACTGTTCCACTATTTTAATCAAGTCATCAATATGGACCTGGTTTTGATCTTGATTACGGATTAAAAGACCTAATTCGCCCGGGTTAGCTTCCAAGTACATCATTTCGTTTACAGGATGGCGGCCGGTAAAGTAAACCTGGTTGCCCTGTTCGATACTTTGCAATAATTTTTCTTTGCCCAACCCAGTTGCCCCGATTTTTGCCGTCAGCTCTACTATTTCTTTTTTAAGGTCATAATCCGTATGAAATTCTTTCATTTTATAGTTGTCGCCAACCATTGTTGACCCGAAATCCAATTGCAGCCATTTATGGCCGATACTTCCGTCTGCCTTTTCATAACTTTTTCTTACTGCCCTTCCCTCTAAGAGATTGACGGCCTCTCTGGCGTTGATAGAAGTATCAGCATAAAATGTTTGTGTCCTTACCGGCAAGCCATCATGCGAAACAGTTGCATGATAATCATGAAAGCGGTACTGACCAAAACCATTACGTTCCAAATGTAAAAGAACATCCAATGTCCCCTTTACAGGAAGCTGAGTGGTCATTGCAATGGCTATATCCCGGCTTTCATAATCCATAAAATTTTCAAGTTTTCCGGTGTATGAACCTAACCCTAAAACATTAAGCTTATGCTTTAGCAGTTCCACGCTTTCTTGCTTTTGCTTCTCAAACTGGCGCAAATGGATTGGTTTATCATACAGGACGGCTTTCACAAGATGGATTAACCGGGCGGCACGATTAGGATACAGTTGCTTGTGCAGCCTGGCAGTAACAAGGGTTATAGCATGCAGGAACAACTTTTCTTTTTCAGTAGGTTTAGCTGACAAGCGGTATAACCCCTCGCGCATAAAATCATACTTGCGCTGCTGTATAGCAAGGGTGCTGTCCGGGCCTGTTCCCATCAGGCGTTCAAGTTGTTGTTGCTTTTCTTCCCAATTGTACCAAAGCTGTTCTGCCCTGTTCAAATCCTGATCCATACCGCTTTATTTGAGTTGATTGTTGCGTAGTAATACCACTTGATCACCTTTCAGCTTTACCCTGATCTTTTTGGCCTTTTTGCCCAACAGGCCCTTGGCCGCGTTAATGCCCGCTGTGGCCGCCTGGGTTGTGAACGACTGGTCCATGCTCAAAAATTCCATGTTTGCCAGTGCGCCGTTTGCCCCGTTCACAGCTGCTTCGCCTAATTCTGCTTCGGGCGCATTGATCCCAGGCAAACCATCCAGTGCAAATACGGTGAGGTTGACCGGTATAATAGCTGTGCCTAAACGGATATTCTTAATGTCCAGTAAAAGCCGTTGATTGGTAATTATGCATGAGCCGGACAGTGATTGCCCTTTTGGAATAGTGATACCATTTAAAGTGATCGTATCCCTTAACCGCAAATTAACCACACCGCCTGGGGCAACTTTCTGGTTGCCGTCAATCATTGCAGGAATAGCTTTAAAGGCGCTGTCTTTGACGGCCGTTTGACCTGTTTGCTGTTTTTCCTTGACTAACGAAGGGTTTTGGATCTGCATGATCTATGTCCAGCATCGTACCCAGTTGCTTCATTTCCGGGTCTTCGGCATTGCCCTGTGATTTCTGTTTGAGCAGTTTTTCTAACCTGTCCATATCCGGCGACGCGGAATTGGCATTGGGATAGTTATTTGCATAACGCGTTGCTGTTGCAGGCTGACTGATCTGCCTATTAATTTCGGACAGTTTCTGGTTGATCCTGACTTCATTGGTTCGGGCATCGTTCCCCTGTTCCGGTTTGATCTGGCTGACCGTATCCCAACCCAAAGCGGCAAAAGCATTACTGCCGGAAACGGAGTTAGCGGAAGCGAAATCACGCTTTGCCTTATCATAGAGTGCCATCTTATCCTGCGGTTGCTGGCCCTTCAATTGTGCGCCGGGCAAGTATGTGTTCAGCCCTTTACCTACTTGCTGGGATTGCGCTTGTCCGGCACCTTTGCCACCGCCTAAAGCATAAAAGCCAAGGGCCAAAAATGGCAGTAAAAGTGCCGGTAGGACTAGCAGCGTTTTCCGTTTTCTTTCTTCCTGTGTTTTCATAAAATATTGTTTTGGTTTGATAATTATAAAATGACTTTTAATAGCAGGTAAAAGCTGCCACCGCCTAAAAGCAGGCAAATAAATGCAAGGAACAATAGCTGATGCTTTAGCGTAAATTTGTTTGTCCGGTTATTTAGGTAACCGGCAATACGGATATGAAAGGCTGATGACACTCTACTAACCTTCATGGCAAATGGATGCGGGCTACAGGTTTTCGTCTTTCTTTTAAGCAAGTTCATGGCTAAATAGGTTTAACTTGTTCATCCCTGTTGGCCAGTGTTTCCCACCGCTCAATCAGAAAGCCATGGGGGTTATTATCGCTCCTGCCGACATTACGCAGATAGCCTTGTGTGATCAGGCCCCTGGTCGTAACGGATGAAGTCCTGATCAGCTTTTCAGTTGCGAAACATTTAAAAGCAAAGGGATAAGTGTTCATGTCTAACTGAATACTGTCCACCTGTATCTGCTGGCTGATATTACCTGAAATGATATTGGCATAATATCCTGCTTCCTTTAGGTCATCATATTGGCGCTTGGCGCTTTCGTCGGCTAAGTACAAGGCTTTATTGATGTTTGCTTGTATAGACTTATCATCAGGGTCAAGTGTAAAAAAATCTTCGTGGAACGTTTTAATATGATCACGGGCCTCTACCGGTGTGTTTTGTTTACGGTCGGATGCGATGGCTTCCAGTGCCTTTCCATTGGCCAGGATATAAATATGCTGTTTAAAATTATCTGAGGACTGATAGCTTTTCCAAATTGCGAAGCAGGATATGGCAATACAGGCAAAGATCAACAGGTAACTAAAAAGCTTGATATGCTTAACTGCAGTGTCGATATTTTTGAATTGTTGAAACATGATAATTGGGATTTCTCTGATTGGTTAATGATTTAACTGATTACTTCCCCGATAGCCTGTCTTTTTGATAATTACCGCTATCGCCGCTTTTATAGCCCTTTATAAAATCGCCTGGTGCATTTACAAGATTGCTTGCGCCATGTGCCATTCTTGAACTTGCCACAGAACTTGCAGATGAAGCTGTACTGATCGTGGTGTTCACCGCGGAAGTAGCTATATTAGTTACCCTGTTCAATAGGCCGTTACCACCGTGGGCATGGATAACATAATTGGCCACGCTTGGTACAGAAAAGTAGCCTACGATCCCGATACAAAGGAGTAGGCTAAGCACCCAACGCCTTTCCATATTTCGATGGTAGGTTTTCAAATGCTCGCCCCCGAACCGGACTTACACCTCTCAGCGTATCCGGCTCTCCATTAAAGGGTCGGTCTATCGAACCCGCATGTGTTTTGAGATGGCAACTTCTGCAAAGAGCAATTGTCTTGCGCTGCCTCATTATCATTAACTTGTCGGCGTAACCTTTGCCGTCTAAGTCTTTGATTTTTCTGACATGGTGCATATCCAGTTTGCCCATTGCTCCGCATATCTCACACTTTTCAGCTTTCAATCTGTCTATCAAACTTGTTCTCATCGAGTGATAGATTACTTCTTGGCTGTCCAAATTCACATCTGCGATTGGTTCTTTTCTTTTAAAACCATCTTTGTAAAAGGATTGACTTCGTACACCTCCTTTTTTGGTGGTGTAGCTAACAGTAAATACGCCATCTCGCTGATATTGGCGGAGAATCTTTTGGACGGATGTTCGATATTTACATGCGAAAGTCCTGTACATGCTGTATTCCATGATGTACCCGTAAGCATTCATTATGGCGCTGTTGTTTGCTACCGAATAGTAATTATAAAACCCTCTTAGCGTGTAGTTATACATTCGGAGGATTTCCAAATCATCATTATTGAGCATCTTTGTGTGTTCTCTCGGTTTCCACCACTCTTTTCCATTAACGTTATGTCGGATTTCGACTATCCCGAAATCGAGCAGCTTCTTCTTGATAATATCCATTGTGATGCGCAGGCATACCTTATTATTATATGTTCTGGTAAGCCTATTCAGAGTGTCCCGTCTTGGTAGATCGGATTGGCGTACTGAAACTTCATATCCAAGAAACTTAGCTGGCTTTTCCGTATGGGTTATCAGGGTCTTTTCTTCAGATAGTTCAAGTTTCAGTTCGGTTTCAAGGAAGTTCTTGATGTCGTTCTTTACCTGTTTACTATCTTCCTTGCTCCCGATTATACCTATCAGAAAGTCATCCGCATATCTCACGTATTTCAGTCGTTTATACCCACCGTCCATTTCATCGCAGCTGGGGAATGTTATCCTCTCTTTATCAATAACTTTGATTTGTTTTACTATTTCTCTACGTTCGTTTTCATCTTTTACATTTTTAAGTTTTTGCATTAGTCGTGCTTTCTTGTTTTCGAACCCATACCTTGTTTCATGCGGTTTCCGCTTTGTTCCCTTGTTGAATTCTTCTGCGTATTTTTCCATGTACCTGTCCAATCTGTCCAGATAGATGTTTGCCAGAATCGGACTTACAATACCTCCCTGCGGTGTCCCGCTAAAAGTGTTATGAAATGTCCAGTCTTCAACGTAACCTGCTTTAAGGAACTTCCATATTAGTCGCAGGAAACGGTCGTCGGAGATGCGTTCTTTGAGGATGGTTATCAGTATTTGATGTTCAATCCTATCAAAGAAACCTTTGATATCTCCTTCCACGAACCATTTTGCACCTGTGAATGTCCTTTTAACTTTTACCAATGCAGTGTGGCAGCTACGTTTGGGCCTGAAACCGTGAGAGCAATCCAAGAATTGTCCTTCATAAATGGCTTCAAGTATCATTCGAGTTACCTCTTGTACCAGTTTGTCGTCAAAAGACGGTATCCCAAGCGGACGCATTTTACCATCCTTTTTAGGGATGTACACCCGCCGTGCAGGTTGGGGCTGATAGGTTTCTGTTCGAAGCAAGTCAATCAGTTTAGAGATACGGTTCAAACTCATGCCGTCTATTGTTTTCCCATCGGAACCTGCTGTCATATTGCCTTCCTTTGCATAAATGCGCTGATAGGCCGTGTAGAACATTTCCTCGTTGAACAAAAGCCTGTAGAGCCGTTCATACCTGTAATTTGATAGCGGACTATGCTTTGATAGACCGTTTAATACTTTTGCAGAATTTCTCATAATGTCTCTCACATTGTTCTTTAATCGTATTAAAACCTTTAACTGCTTCCCTTCGCCATGTACAAGGCTTTCCCTTGCTCGGACTACTACGGAAGCTCCGTTACCATGTCGGATTTTCATAAGCCTTCGCTTAATAGCCGCGCCAGCGGCGTTCCGATTTAGGTAATCCCCGTTTATTGTGTAATAACTATGGCTCAATAGACTGTCGGATATGGTTTCCGTCCTTTCCCATTTACTATGGTTGCGTTACGATTTATTCCTGCTCCATCTACTAATGTTCGTTAGTGGAGTATCGTAATCTGACGAGTTATAGCTATCTTACGTCAAAGTCCCTACGCCGACCGCTCAGACTGCCATTCAATCAATTCGGATTTTATCCTCATGTCTATCATTTCATCTTGCCATTCAGTCGCAGAATGATAACTTTCTGACTTATGGCTTTTCCAACATGCTACACTCCCTGATCGATTTCTCTCAACAGATAAGTTGGCTGATGATAGGCTATTGGAATACAAGCCTGGTGTCTTGCCAAAGACACATTTATTACACAACCTTTACGGGCGCACATATCAGGTAGGCCGTGTCTGTCGGGCTAAAAAAAGTATCGCCCGCACTATGGATCTGGTTGATATCCAGTTTGATCATCTGCTCCTGGACTTTACCGATAATGCTGCCAAAGATGTTAGCTATAGGCAGCCACAGGAATATGTTGATATAACGCGTCAGCCACTGGGTCAGCGAATGCTGGAAACCGTCAAAAACCGAAATGCCAAATACAAGCGGACCGAGGATGGCCAGGACGATCAGGTAGAAGGTGCGAATGGTATTGATGCAAAGAATAGCTGCTGCGTACAAAACCTGTAAAATTTCACTCATCCACTGTTTGATGTTATTTTTGAAATTGTAGGAAGCCTTGTCCATCCCAAATTTCACATCATTGCCTATACCGGAAATTGCACCTTCCTCCTTGTCATTCGGATCGTCGGGGTGGGTGTATTGATACCATTTATCCCGGTCGCCGTTCCCATCATCGCCTACATACATCTGGTAACTGCTGCTGTTTTTTATCGCATCCTGTTTTTGCTTTAATAGTAAGGCGATACTGTTGTTCGAGTCTTTCACCATCTCGCCGGTTGCCGTCACAATCGGCTGCAACACACCATTCATTAGCGAAATGACCATTGGGAACAGCATCACCGCCATGCCCAATGCAAATGGCCGCAAGAGCGGATAGAAGTCCAGAGGCTCGGCGTGTGCGATCTGCCTCCATACCCTTGAGGCGATGTACCACAAAGCGGCAAACCCCGCTATGCCCCGCGCGGCATCAATCAACTTGCTGCACAAAGGGATCATCTCATTATATACGTTATCCAATACCGGCTGCATTCCCTGAAGGCCCGAAGTAATATCTTGTGCATTGGAAATTATCGGCACTTGCAGGAGCAGAAATATGCCTGCCGCACTATACATGATCTTACTTTTCATATTAATAAAGTGCTTTTAAATTATTGACCTCGTTTTGTTCTCTTTGCCTCTGCGCCTGTAGTATAGCCGTTCGACGGTTGAAGCTTCGCAGGAATTGCAGCTTATCGCTTGTATCCGCATAAATCCGGTCGATAGCTGATAGCCGTTCGTCATCAGACATCCGCAATTTGGAAGCCGTAATGATGTTGGCCAGGTCATTAATGTTTTGCAACGCCGCACCGGTCAAGCTCATATAAACGTTGGAGAGGTAACTTAATTCCGGGGTGTTGAAAAGGCCGCTGCGTTTAAACTGCCCAAAGGCGCTTTTATACTTTGATAACATGCTGGCCTCATCTGCGATAATATCTGCAACCCGTCCGTACCTGGCTACTTCAGGATTGATCTTTAACAGCCTGTCCAGAAAGGCGGAATGTAAATTGAAGTTGCCTTGTGATAAATCCTTCACCTGCCCGTATCCCTGGGTAAGGATGGTATAACCCTGCTGCATATCGGAAAGGATCGCTTTAAACTGCGTGAGCTTCTCGACATCAAGCAATAATTGCTGTATTTCATATTCCTGGGCGTTAGCCTTAATGGGAACCATAAGTACACTTGATATGATGGCTAAAAGGCTTAATAAAAAACGTTTTGGCAGCCTTGTCCCTAAACCTTTCCGGCTAAGTGAAACCCTTTGTTTGATTTTAATTATTGATTCCATACCATTGCTTTAAAGTTTGAATATTTTGTTGGTCCTGTGTTTTTTGAAGCAGCAGGGTTTTGACCTGGTTACAGAATGACATGGTGAACTGGTATTTGTCTTTCATCCCGACATAGATCTGGTCCAGCCGTTTCATGCGTTCATCGTCCGTCATTTCGGCTTTACCGAAAGTCATAGTAAGCTGTAGTTCAGAAATATCTTGATCGCATTCCGCTAAAATTTTTTCTTTCACCGCGCCAATGTATTTCCGGTTGGCCGCGCTTAAACCGTCTAAACTGTTGAGCCGGTCAAATTGCACAGGAATGGCGGCAGCATCAGCGACAATAGCGGTTGCTTTTGGACTGTCCCTGATTTCCGGGTTAACCGTCTTTAGTGAGGCATAATAGCCCGAATGCAAGTTAAATTCGCCGTTTGTCCAGTTCCTGATCGTGCCTAAACCGTTTTGAGAGATTTGATAGCCTTGCTTGATCGAATTGCCGTAAACCCCTAATACCGCAATTTGCTGTGTCAGGTATTTGATCTGCGTTTTCTTCTGGCTAAACCATTCTGCAAAGGTCTGCGCCTGCGTGAGCGTAGCAGTTGCAGTAAAAAGCAGTAGTAACCCTAAACCCTTGCAGGTGCTTACAAAATCTTTTAGCTTTCGCCCTTTCCCTTTCTCAATGAATTCCATAATAGCGCTTTAAAGTGTTTACTTCGTTTTCATCTTTAGCCCGCTGGATGCTAAGCAGGTAGTTCTGGGTATTAAATTGCTTGAGGTCGCTGAAATTGGTTTCCACCCGTTCAGCCGCTTTGTCGATCAGTTCCAGCCTTTTTGCATCACTTATTTGTGTTTTAAAAGAGTTGATGACCAATAATATTTCATCGAGGTTTTTTACACTTGCTTCTAGAATGCCTGCATAGACTTTTTGCATATAGGTAAGCTCCGCTGCCGAAAAATGCTTATCTGACCTTAAAAGGTTCCAAGCATAGTTGTATTGGCTAACCAAAGCTGCCTGCTTTTCGGTTATGTTTCGGATACGCCCATAATAACCGATCATGGATTTGACCTGCCAGAGTTCGTTATAATATTGCCCATAGAGGTCTTTTTGCTTTTGCGACCATCCGGAAATTTCGTTGAGCTTTAATTTAGACAACTGGTTTTCCAATGCTTTTTGGGCGTTCTGTAACCAGATGGTTTGGTTCTGCATCCGCTGTACTTTCAAATCTATTGCTTTGATCACTTTTGTGACCGCAGCCTTAATAACCTCTGCAATAGCAGTCTGTGCATCTGCACCTTTCGGCAAGGCCACAAAAATCGTTATTGCAGACAACGGTAAAATGACCATGTATTTTTTCATGACTTTAATTTGTTTTTTAACGGTACTCAAGGGCCCTTCAGGGGGGTTTATAAAGCACCCACTAAACCTCCCCCGCCAATTGGCGGGGAGACTTGTTAATTTTAACAGGTTCATATTTTGTTAATTGATCTTTTGATACCTGGCAGAGTTGACTTGCATTAAATGCTTATTAGGGTCGAACAGGAACTCCCGGCCATTTGTCGTTTCCATCAAAGCCTGCTTTTGCCCATCATAGATACCCGTCAGCTTTTGCGTTTTGTGATGTTTTGGCAATAGCTTATGGTCCCGGATGACCTGGTAAGTAGTTTGACGGGTGATGAGATAGGCATCGCCGCTAAGGTGGGTGATGATAAGGGTATCTGATGCCTGGCTGAATTCACTCTTTGCGGAATTGACGTAAGTTCCGGGAATGAAAGGTCTTACCTTGTCTGTATTGCAGGCGGCCAGTATAGTGGCTACCAGTGCGGTTAAAATGATTTTTGCTTTCATGTTCTTAATTTATTCGGTAATAGTCATTGTTGTTTTGGCCCTCACGGGTGCTGTGCAGTTTTGTTCCGTAGTTCCTGTGCCAGCATGGCAATACCTTTCTGCAAACTGCCGTACTGCTTTGCAAATTCCTGTACTTTGACCTTTTCGCTTTCCTCAGTGGTATAAGCCAGGTATTCTTCAAGCGATACTTCCGTCCGGTAAACTTTGCTATGTTGCCCGCCTAAGGAGATAAATACTTCTTTGTACCTGCGTTTCGGGTCATTGGCCTTGTTGAGCGAAAGTACCTGGGCCTTTTCCTTTTCGGTTAAGCCTAAAAGTTCCTGTATCTGGTCAAACTTATTTTGGTACTTGCTTTGGTCAAGCAATATTTTGCAGTCGGAATTATTGATAATGGCCTGTTTGACAACCGGGGAACTGATAATATCTTCGACTTCTTGGGTGACTACCACCGCTTCACCAAAGAATTTTCTAACCGTTTTAAAAAGGTATTTAATGTACTCGGCCATGCCTTCTTTAGCAATGGCTTTCCAGCATTCCTCAATTAAAATCATTTTACGGACACCTTTGAGCTTGCGCATTTTGGAAATAAAGACTTCCATAATGATGAGCGTAACAGCGGGAAATAAAATGGGGTGGTCTTTGATCGCATCAATCTCAAATACCACCAATCTTTCGTTAAGCAGGTCAAGGTTCTCGGTTGCGTTAAGCAAATAATCAAATTCGCCGCCACGGTAATAAGGATTAAGGACATACAGGAAGTTGGCCACATCAAAATCTTTTTCCTTTACTTTACCATCTTCCAATACCTGTAAATATTCTTCCATCAGGTATTCATAGAATGTATTGAAGCACGGGAAAATATCGGGATACATGACGAGGTGCTGGAAGTATCCTGTCAGCGCATTAGACAGTGCCACATATTCGGAACGCCTGAACGTTTCATCATTTTTTTTCCAAAGCGCCAGCAACAACGTTTTGATACTTTCCTTTTTCTCGGTATCCAGTATATCGCCATCGGATAAATAAAACGGGTTAAACTTGATCGGGTCGCTTTCCGAATAGGTGAAATAATAACCGTTTACCAATTCACAAAGACCTTTATAGCTGTGTCCGACATCAACTAAAACGATATGCGTACCCTGTTCATAATAGGAACGTACCATGTGATTGGTAAAGAAACTCTTGCCCGAACCGCTCGGCCCTAAAATGAACTTGTTGCGGTTGGTCGTATACCCCTGCCTGATTGGCTCATCTGAAATATCTACGTGAACGGGTTTGCCGCTCACCCTGTCGCCAAAACGGATACCAAAGGGGCTGATGCTGTCCCGGTAATTCGTTTCCATGTTGAAGAAGCAAGTAGCCTGCCCTACGAATGTGTCGAAAGTATCGTTCATTGGGAAGTCCGCTTCGTTGCCTGGCAAGCCTGCCCAACATACCTGCGCCGCGCCGTCTGTTTCCTGCTTGGCCGTGGCATCCATCTGCGCCATCGCGGAACCAACTAAATTCTTCAGGTCTTTGACCTTTGCCGTATCAGCAGACCAGGCCAATACATTGAAATGCGATTTTACAGGCAGCTTTTGCCCACCCATAGCCTCGTTCAGAAAATCATCGCAGGCATCCCGGCCAATTGCATTTTCGCGGCTGTAGGACGACAGTGATTGCAAACGCAACTTCTTTGCTTCTAAACGTTTGACCGTCTTTTGGGCATCTTCTATAAAAATGTATTGGTTGTAGATGTGGTTGCAGTTCAATAGCTGGCCCACAGGGCTTGCAAAACCAATACTGAATTTTGTTTTATCGGTACTGTACTTGTCGTAATTTATACGGCTGCCGCATAAAGCAGGTAAATCTTCTGCATCGGATAAAGTGTACAGTTCACAATGCTGGTCGCCAATCTTAATTTCATCTTTCAAATGAATATCCCGGATAACGGATTGCTGGCCGGGGTTCAGTAAAAAGCAGTATTGCTCGATGATACCGGGCTTGTTGGCTGTTCCAGCCAGTTTATCATCTGTCAACCTTCTTAACGAAACGAAACCACTGTCGGATAGTATACGCTCAAACTGGCCCGCATTATCTAAGAAATCTTTGTATAATACTTGGTTGACCGTTTGCTGCGGCACAATGGATTTGCGCAAGATACCGCTGTAAGCAGATGAGGACAGTTTACGGTCGTTGGGCTTTTTGGTGAGAAAAATATAACAGCGGTGTGCTAAATAGGGACGTTCGTTGAAGAACTTTTCGCTGCTGCGGGAAAGGAAACTTTTCCCGGCCTTCTCAAAATCCGGCTTATAACTTGCTTCCGTGAACCAGTCCTGTTTATGAAAAATGCTGAACTGTGGCAAAACCTTGATCGCTTTGATAAATGCCTGATGGTAAGCTTCATAATCCCTATCTGCCAAGCTAAAGATTTCCGGTAAAGCAGCTTCATAGGCAATGGTTATATCACCTTGTGCCGATATGATGGCATGATGCTCTACCTTGCTTAACGGCAGTATCTTTTCTATTGCTATTACAGATGACATACTTAGTTTTTTATTAAATGAATGAATAGCCGCCTTGACCGGAACTTTAGGGATTGTGGCAGTTGTTTCTTGGCAAAATATTTCATCAAACCATGTTCACCGTACGTGTGGCTCAACCGGAATACGATAAAGAACAAAGCTGTCCCTAAGCCAATTATCAGCGGCATGATGACCCAAAGGGTTACGCCACAGATATATAGGGCGGCAAAGCCGACCAACAGTAATACAAGGCCCACCGCCAGGTAAGCGATGTATTGTGCACGCAATCCTTTAAACTCTATCGGTCTGTTAATGCCTTTGTTGATATGATAGATGCTTGACATAGTAGAGAGCCTCCTAAACCCTCCGCCAGTTGGCGGAAGGGTTTTAATTTTAATTGTTTATAAGCCGAAGAATGATTTGAGTACGGTGGCGACTACGACTAAAAAGATACACGAGCCGAACCAGGCGGCAGCGACCTTGTTGGTATCCGGTTCGCCCGCGTTCCACTTGTTAAACACTTTGATAGCCCCTATGATGCCAACAACTGCACCAATGGCATACATCAGGCTACACCCGGTATCAAAATACCCTTTGACCTTGTTAGTGGCTTCCCTGATCCCGGCGTTGCCGTCCTGCGCAAAACAGTAATTAATGGTAGTCATTAACGCCGCGGACATTAAGGTTTTTAAAAGAGCTCGTTGCTTAGGGGTATTGGGGATATGGTTTTTCATATTTTTCTTTTTTGATTAAACTAAGTTGAAGTAGGATTACTGATTGCCTTAATCCGCTTTGGCTGATTTTAGGATCATATCCAGAGTTTGTCAAGCTCCTCGTCTGCAATTTCAAATGGTAGGTTTCCCCGGATATATTCGTTAAGTGCCTGCTGGTTCCGGGTGTTCCTTATTTTCGTATATTTGGAACTGACCATCTTGAAAAGGGAGATAAAATCTTCCTTATTCCCGTTTTCAGTGTGCAGGATATGAAAGATACTTTTCAATTCTTCCAGTACATCCGGCACTAAGCCCAATTGCTTTTCATTGTTTTCATCAGCATTGTCCCCCTCCCCTTGTTCGTTTTCCGGCGCTTCCATGATTGGTGCAAACCCAAATTGTGCCATGCTTAACTTCGTCACTCCGTCGGGTAAAGCAGATTTGCCCATTAGGTTTTCTTCATCCTCTACGTGTGTTTCATAGTCGTCGTCCCAAACATGCTGCAAAGGTTCGGGTGAGGCTCCTATGCTGCGTTTACCGTTTAAAAAAGCAATGATTGCTGCCTGGTAAAAAAGCAGGATAACACCAGCATACCAGATTAGGGTCAGGATCAGGGCAGCTACTAAAAATTGCTGCCAGGTGAAATGTTGTAACATATTGTTTGCTTTTTTCCTGCCGCCCCATTGCGGCAGGATTTACAAAAGCAAATATTCAAAGGCTGCAAATTTTTGGTTGAGTCATTTAGGGGTGCCCCTAGAATAAATATTAACTAATTGAAAAACAATACTCTAAACAAGTGATTTTAACAAGTTTCTTATCTTTTATTTACCTTTTGGGTTCGTACTCGTCCTCCTTATCGAGTTTTTGAACTACGCTTTCCTTCATTTCATCGAGATATTTGGTACGGCTTAGCCCTTTTCTCCTGCGGAGTTCTGCAAGACGCTTGGACGGAACACCGATATTTACCTGGAACTTTTCTTCCAGCCAGCGAAAGATATCAGATAGACTGGCAGTACCATTATTTAGCTGTTTGGTATGGTAAATCCCGATTCCAATTTCAGCCAGATTAATGGTGTCCCCTGTCCAATTCATTTCGCCCGTTTCATTGGCCAGTTGGTACGGGGTTGCCGGGTTTTTCTTTAAAAAAAGCAGCTTTTCAATTACCCATTCTTTTAGCCTTTCAAAAGCTTTGAATTTGGAAAAAAGATAATCGCAGTTTGTTGAGAAACCCGGATCGGCATCAGGTACAGCGGGTAAAAACAGGGTTTGCGATTCTGCGCCGCTTATAAAGTATAAACTATCCAGTTCATTGGCATCCAGCTTATAGTATTGATATAAAAAGGCATACTGCTGAAAAAACCGTTCAATGTAATGTAGTTCTTGTGTTAAATAATCAATTTGGTTTTCGGCATCACCAAAAGGAAAACCGTTTTCAATGGTATACAGTTCCGTGTAATAAATCTGCCATTGATAGACTGACGGTTTGGTGTACTTGAAGAAGATGATTTGTTCTGGCTGGCTTTTGAATGGGTACTCTTGTACAAAGCTTTTTAATTTGTTGAGTGCCTGCCTGATCAGCTTCAACGCTTTGGTAAGTTTTTCGAGCGGCCCATCGGTTTGGAATGACGATTGTTCCAAATCCTGCTCCAACTGCTTTAACAGCCGTGAATTTAGTTCTTGGTTCATGCTTCAGAAATCATTTTTGGTAAAACCTGCCCTCGCCCGTTCACTGGCAACAACTTTCACTTAAGCAGGAAATGCGTAAAATTTCTTCATAAACCGTTTGTTTATATCGTTTAAAGCTATTTAAACAGTTCAAAAGTATGGTGTTTTTAGATGCAAAAAATACCAATTAAGTGGATTTATGCTACTAAAAAAGTGGTATTTTTAGACAAAAAGAGCCAAAAACAGATTCAAATGAACGGATTGCAACTTATGAAGTAATGCTGCACGGTTCTTTACACTCGTTTTTTTGAACGTGTTATATATGTGTTTTTTGACCGTTTCTTCTGAAATAAATAGACTGTCAGCAATCAATTTGTTATTCATACCTTTTTTAAGAAGTTGAACAATTTCAATTTCGGTTTTTGTTAAACGGTAACGCAAACAATTTTCTTGAAAAACTTCTGGGGTTGTATCATCGATTGCAAGTTTTAACAGTCGCTTGTACTCACATCTGGCCTTTTTGATGGATCTCCAAATAAACAAGAAGCTGATAGCTATAATACCAGTGTTTGTGCATAACACTTCAATAAGCTGACTTTCTTCGACAATGCCAAACACCGCTAAAGCCGCCCAGGGGCTTATAGCAAAATACATGGCTATTTCTTCTATATATTGCTTGTCATTTCTGTTTGTTTCATGTTTTTTTCGGATTGCCTTAAACATGACCCAAAGCAATATAAGAGCATAAATAAACGGCACGATCATGCCATATTTCAAGCTGACATTAAGGTTGTCGTAGATGGCATAAACAATCACAAAAAAGATCACATAAGGCAGCAAAAGGAATAAAGGGACGCCATAAAGCGCATGCCACCGCAATGATTTAAGGCCACATGCTTTATAAAAATAAAAAGGGAAATAAGAAGCCATCAGAAAACCGCTGCCATAAGCTATCATTTCCTGTATAGAAATGGCCAGGTTAATTTTGAGGTCAGGAAATAAGCCTCCGGTAATGTTATAAAAAAGGAGCAAGACCAACAAGATCAGGTACAATAGCCTGTTCTTGTCCTCGGGCCTGAACAAGTAGTAGAAGAATTGGAATACTAACATACCGGTTTCCAATACTATAAAAATAAAGGTAACGATATGGATTTGTGTTCCAAAAACGAGCATGGTTATTGGGTTATAAGGTAGGCTATTATGTGGTGGAATATCATCGTTTTAAAAAATACAAGAGGTATCCCAGGTCGAGCTGGTCATAGATTTTGAAACCAAAACGTTCATACCAGGGTAGGTTTTCCAGCGTTGAAGTTTCAAGAAACACTGGAAGATTTTTTTGGTTAGCATAAGCGATGATGTCGCGGAGGAGTTTGCTACCAATCCCTTTGTGTTGCGCTGTTGGGTTAACGCCAATAAACCATAAATAGGCCATTGGTTGTTTGGGTTGCTTTTCTTTTATTTTAACTTCTCTATCAAGGGCTTTTTTAATGCCATCTAAGCCAATCGCTTCAAAAGTTAGCTTTATATCAAGCAAGATACCTTTGAAAGTTGTTCGTTTTTCATGAGGATACATAACCAGCGCACATGCTTTCCGATACTCTGAAAGCCATACATCACCAAACAAATTGCACATTTCATAAGAATAATCCATTAAAGCGGCAATACGCCTTAATCTTTTTTCATCTTGCCGAACGATATAATTAATACTTTGGTTTGCTTCAAAAGACTTGCTAAGCAATTGTATCACTAAATGCTTATCAACTGTTTGTGCTTTAATCATATAAAATAAAATTTTAGTTAATACTTTACCTGTACTGGAAATGAAATTTTCCTGTTTTAATATTATGGTTTGTCAAAATTTGCATAGTTTATTTATGAGGATTGATCATTAAAATATTAAAACGAATGTCCTTCCGATAATCAGCAAGGCACCCATCGCATTTTTCAGGGTCAATGGTTCTCCTAAAAAAATAACAGACAATGCGATAGCTATGGCTACGCTCAGTTTGTCAACCGGGGCGACCTGCGATACCTTACCCAGCTGCAAGGCTTTAAAATAAAATATCCAGGAAAGTCCTGTTGCACAACCAGACAGGATCAAAAATGCCCAGATAACTTTAGTCAATGAACCGATGTTTTCCGCGCTGCCTTTAAAGAGTACAATTCCCCAGGCCAGAATTAAAATGATCACCGTACGAATGGCCGTAGCCAAGTCAGAATCGACACCTTTAATACCGATCTTGGCAAAAATGGCCGTTAGTGCTGCGAATACGGCTGATAATAATACATAAATCCACCACATAGCTGAAATGATTAAATTAATTAGTTGACTGGTAATTATCTGACAGCTTCTTTTTATATTTCTTACTCAACCATTGGTTGGCCTTATAAGTCAGGAATGCTGTACCAGAGCCGAGTAAGGCGGCTCCTAATACATCACTGGGATAATGCACCCCAAGATAAACACGGGAATAACCTACTGCGGAGGCATAAGCAAATGAAGGAACGATCACGTACCACTTTGGAAAAGACAAGCTTAATGTTGTTGCGGTAGAAAAGGCAACTGTAGTATGGCCGGATGGAAAACTGTAATCCGTTGGGCTTTGCTTATTAATAATAATACCAGGATAGGTGATAAATGGCCTGTTCCTATGCGTTACTGCTTTGAGCGTAGTGCTTAGAAGTGCCGATCCCGCTAAAGAAACCAACGCAACGTAAGACTGTTCTTTCAGGTTCTGATTATGATCCAGCTGGCCCGCAGCATATAACGCAAAAGGCGTAACAATTGAAAGCGGGATAGCGCTGTTTGTAATTGATCTCCATACCCTGTCCGGCCCCGGATTAACTGAGCCGTTAATGCTTTCTAAGAGCCTCAAATCAAGGCTTTGAGATTTTACCTGTAGAGAAACAAGCAAAAGCATAAATAATGTGACTGATTTTGCAAGTTTCTTCATTTTCGATTTGTTAAAATATGACCGGTATAATACGGTTTGATTAATTGTTTCACTCCGGCCATTAAACCGCCATTAGTTTTTCCTTCGGTTTATTCTTATAGGCCAGTCTTAACAGACTTGGAAAAACGCAAAGCAACAAGGGTAATGCGGCCACAAAGCCGCCGATCACGGCAACTGCCAGCGGTTGCTGCATCTGTGCACCTAACCCAATACCTAAAGCCAATGGCATCAGTGCCAGTATCGCCCCGATAGCGGTCATCAGTTTAGGTCTGATCCGCAAAGCAATCGCATAATTGATTGAGGTATCTATTTCACCGGTGTCCCGTAGATTAAAGCGAAACTGGTTAACTGTAAAAATGGCGTTCTCTGCGATGATCCCGACTATCATAATAATACCGGTGTAGCTGCTCACATTTAGTGGAATGCCAACGATGAAAAGCGCTAAAATCGACCCGGCAATCCCTAACACAGATATTAAGATTACCAGTAAGGCGATAATCCATTCTTTAAACAGGAACAATAAAACCGCGAATACCAGTACGACTGCCATTCCCAGGATGAGCAACAGCTCACTGAACGATTGTTGCTGCTCTGAATACGCACCACCATAACTGATCGTATAGCCTAAGGGTAATGGCAGTTTTTGCGCAAACTGCTGCTGTATTTCTTTGACCGCGCTGCCCAGATCACGGTTTTCCAGCCGTGCTGTTAGTACGATATTTGATTTCAAATCTTCCCGTTTGCGTTCGATTTCACCGGGAATTACATTAACTGCACAAAAGAAAGACAATGGCCTTGTAGTGCCGTCCGGCAGAAAGATCAGTTGCCGCTTAATGTGATCAAGGTCGTTGTTCTGGAAATTGGTATAGCGTAATAGAATGCGGCGCATTTGTTCACCGTCCTGAAATTGACCGGTTTGTATTCCGCCAGTCAGTGCAGCTTGCGCTGGCGATGGCTCTGTAACATTTGCATTCATGCCGAGTGGTACACCACCCGTATAAGCCGCCAACTGTGTTTGAAAATCAAGCAGCGGTATTTTATATAAGCTTAATTTATCCTGGTCGGGAATAAATTCTAAAGATGGCCCTGCAGTAATCAAGCCATCATCTATATCTGCGATACCAGAGATGTTTTTAAGTACGCCCTGTGCATTTTTTGCCAGTTGGGTCAGAGTTTCATAGTCATCACCAAAGATTTTGATCTCTATTGGTGCCGGGGTACTCATTAAATCGCCTAATAAATCAGAGATCCGTTGTCCGAAGGAAATATGTAAAACCGGCACCCTGGCTTCAATGGTCTTTCGCAGGTCGCTAATCACTTCATCGGTTGTTTTTGACCGTTCTTTCTTTAACTGAATGGAATAATCGCCAAAGTTTTGGGGAACAGTTCTGAAAGCCATTTTAACGCCTGTCCGTCTGGAATAGGTTTCAACACTTGGATTACTGGTAATGATCTTCTCCATTTCCTTACATAAGCGGTCTGTTTCCTCTATGGCCGTTCCCGATGGTGAGAAATAGTCCAGCACGATGGTTCCTTCATCTAGGTTGGGTAAGAATCCGGTTTCCAGTTTACCAGATGCAAACCATGCAGAAAAACCCAATACAAGAATAAATACGATGGCAATAACCGGTCTTTTAAATGTCCACGTCAGCCAGCTTAACTGGTTAACAGTCATGTGCCCTTCGCCTTGTTTAAGCTTGTGTGGTTTATAACCGATCACGAGGTGCAAAACGGGCAATAAAAGCCAGGTCACCAGAAACGAGACCACCAAAGTAATTTGCATGGTATCGGATAGCTCCTTGAAAAAACTACCGGCAAGACCGCTCATTAAACGGAATGGGAAAAAGATGACAATAGTAGCTAATGACGACCCGATCATAGCGGGAAACAAATCCCTGATGGATTCTTTTACGATGAGGTATTTATCTTTTTCCGGGTGATCTTCATGTCCCCGGTAAATCTGTTCAATGATAACAATAGCATCATCGATGATCAACCCGATGGAAGCTGCAATAGCCCCCAGCGACATGATATTGATCGTAATGCCCGTGAGGTAAAGCAGCAGGATAGTAAAAGCCAGTGTAATTGGAATAGTAAGCATCACCGCCAAACTCGCCCGCCATGACCTTAAAAAAATCACCATGACCACGATGGCCAGGAAAAGCCCTTCGTAAATCGTCTTGATCACACTGTGGATACTGTCTCCTACAAACGCACTTTGATTATAATAGGGCTTTAAATCATAGCCTTCAGGCAGCAGCTTTCTTACCTCAACTGCTTCGGCTTCCGCATCTTTAGCAAAACTAAGCAGGTTAATGCCGGGTTGTTTAACCAGGTCTACCTGTACAGCATTTTGTCCATTAGCGTTGATCACCACAAATTCCTGTTGTTCCTGGATGTCCACAACCGCGAAATCTCTCAGTTTAATGAGGCGGCTACCGTCATTCTTGATCGTGATATTACTCAGTTCGTCCAAATCCTTTACCCGTGTATCTGTAAGGGTTAAATAAAGGCGGTTAAAGTCCGCGAGGTTCCCATTAGATAATACGAAATTATTGTTGTTAAAAGCGGTTATTACCGAAGCAGGTGTGATACCCAGCGAAGACATTTTTACCGGATCAGGTATCACTACAAATTCTTTGGCCTTTCCGCCACGGACAACCACATTGGATATACCTTTAATGCGGGAAAAAACCGGTCTCAAAATCAGGTTTGCCTGGTCTCGTAAGGCAATCTGACTGTGTACCTTACTGGAAAGGGTAAAGCCATATACCGGAAAAAGCGATTGGTTCATAGCCTCAATAGACATATTGACCCCGGATGGCAAAAAATTCTTAATCTCATTGATCCGGCTTTCAATCTGTGTTTTCTGTCCGTAGGTATCCAGGCCCCATTCAAAATAAACTTCTATGGTACAATTACCCCGGCTGGTACTGCTTTTCACTATGGTAACCCCGCGTACCTTTTTTACAGCGCTTTCAAGCGGTTTGGTAACTGTGATCATCATCCGGTCAATGGGCAATTGCCCTACATCGGCAATAATGGTGATGCGGGGGAACAATACTTCCGGGAAAAGATTGGTCTGCATCCGGTTATAGGCAAATATCCCTGCAACCAGCAGGATCAGTGCTACAAAAATGATTGGCCTGGAATATACCTGAAAATAATTTTTAACTTTTTTCATATCCGGGTGATCAGTTTTTAACAACATTGACTAAGGCGGTATCGGCTAACCCATAGTTACCGGTAACCAAGATCCGGTCTGTCGGTTGAAGATTGGGCGATATGATTTCAATTTCCTTTGTGTTTTTATTACCTGTTTGTACAGGAATTTTTACAGCTGTACTGTCATTGATTAATTTCATTACCCAAAAGCTTTTCATCATTTCATCACTTAATACGCAGCTCTTTGGTAAAATCTGATGCTTGCCATTTCCTGTTTTGCTGACCTGCACTTTGGCCAGCAGGTTTTCAGGCAGAAATAAACCATCTTCCGGTTTAGCCAGTAATGTCTGTGTTTGGGCCGTTACGTTCATGGTCGTTAAGGGTGTTGTAATCCTGGCCTGATGGCGGCTGTTATCCGGCAGGGTGATCAGGCATTCTTTTCCGGGTTTGACTATACTTGAAAATTCATAAGGGACATTCACCTGGAAGGCCAGGTCGCGGCTTTCCGCTATGGTACATAACTGCGTGCCTTCAAGGATATATTCTCCGGTCTGTTGCTTGTCAAAAGTAGTAATGAGACCGGAAGCCGGTGCTTTAACCTGTATAACACCAAATCCTGCCAATGATGGATCTACTTTGGATATATCCTGACCCAAAGCTTTTCTTTCTTTTGATTCCAGCTGATAAAGTATTTGTCCCTTTTGCACCCGGTCGCCCAGCTTAATATTTACCCTGGTTATAAAGCCGGCAATTGAGGAGGTAACACTATTTCTGCGCAGGTAAACGGAAGTAGCGGACAATACGAGGTCATCACTGATGGCTCCTATATGGATTTGTGTGACTTTGACGAGTGTTTTAGGCTTTTGGGTTTTTTCATTGTTATCCGTTTGTTTGGAATGACATGCGGATAGTAAAAGACTTCCGATCAGCAGTATATTTATTGTTTTCATAGGTTTACCAGTTCCAGTAGTTGTAGGCATTAATCAATAGTAGACGGTTTGATTCCAGTAGTAATAAGTCCCGCTGTACAGCCGAGCGGTTTTTGAGTACATTGACAAAGTCGATAATAGATAATTGCGCCTGGATAATCTGTTTGCGATAACTATTGATCAACGACTCATATTCATTCAATTGTTGCTGCGCATTTTTCACCCGGATATCATAAGATTGCAGTTCAGAAAGGATTTTCGCTTTCCGCACACTATTCTGGGTTTGAAAATTATCTTTATAAAAGCTGACGGATTGTAAAAGGGCGTTTGTTTTCCGGCGGGTGATCTGCTTCTGCTGTCCGTCCAACAGGCTCCATGTTAGGCTTAATCCGGCACTTAAACCGAAGCGGTTAGGTATGGTCGGTGCGTAAACGGCGTTCAGGCCGGTATTGGCAAAAGCATTCAGCTGTGGCCTGTATTTGGTTTCAAATGCTTGTTGTGTGGAAACCAGGTTTAAACTGTCCAGCCTGTATTTATCTGTATAACTTGAAACCTGGTTATTTCCTCTAATGTTCAGGGCAAGAGAATCAAGTATGACTGTTGAAGTATCTTTAATACCACTCAATATTTTCAGATCCATCAAGTCCCGGTGATAGTCTGCCTGATAGGTTGTCAATAAGCCCAGGTTATTTTCATACTCTATGTTCAGTAAAGTGAAATCGGAACTTTTTAGCAAACTGCTGTTAACAAGTTTTTTAACGATGAACCGCTGCTGGTCTAACAGTTTTAAAATACCCTGCTGATAATCCGCCTGATTTTTGTCCAGTAGGCAAAAGATATATTGGTCAGTTACTGTTTTTTCAAGGTCATGGGCGTTCAACTTGATGTTGTTTAGATTGACCTGCGCATTCACTAAAGCCTGTTCGGCCAGCAGTTCAGTTCTTTTGCTATTAAAAAGAGGCTGATTTACCGTTAACAGGCCCTGGTATGCTCCTCCATTTGTCGCACTTAGATCGTAGCCATAATAATGGTCGGCACCATGCGAATTGAGCTGCAAACGATTCTTACCATTGTCAGTTGAAAGGATAGGTGCGAATAAATAGTTGCCGCTCAGCCCAACCTGGGCTTTGTTGTATAAAGCCCTGATACGTTCTGCTTCTGCCTGGTTAGCTATGATCAGGTTCTTATTTTCATTGATCAATGGGCTGTTGGTTTTGGCAGCCTCGATATATTGCGAAAGAGAGGTTTGCGCCTGAACCGGCAAGAACGAAATGCAAAAGACACAAAGGCTAAAAAGTTTCAGCTTCATAAATTAAGATTGGGGTTGATAAAGCCTGATTGCTGCCTGCTGGCTTCCAATTTGCGGAACGGCCAGTATAAAAAAATTTAAAGCAGGCGCATAAAGTGAAGTTCCCGCGCCTTTTGCAGTAGAGATCCGTTCATGGAAGCGATACTGATCCGCGCTGCTTCGAGCAATTACGTTGATAAAACCTTCTCCGCAGGAAACATAGATTAGCGAACGTTTAGCATTATAATAAATACCATCGGCAGCTTTATTAATATCCAGGCTGGCGACTGATCTGCCTGTTGAGGTATTGAAAATAACAAGCTTGCCCGCGTCGCAGGCTACAAACAGCCTGTGGTGCTGCCTGTCAAGCGCCATCGGTACATTGTCTTTAGCTTCCTTTACCGGCCAGTTGGCGATTACTTTTTTTGCGTTGCGGTCTACAACCTGAATGATATTTTTGGCAGGGATATTTACATAGATGAGATTACCGTCAATTTCAAACTGTTTAGGAAAGTCAGCCAGTTTGATTTCTCCGGTTATTTTATGCTGCTTCAGGTCGATGATGCCTAAAGAACCAAATGTATTGCCCACACCAACGTAAAGTAAATGTGAAGCTGCGTCATACCGCAGGTTATTACATTTTTCCCTGAACTGATAAGTTTGCTTAACCTTAAAATCCGTGGCATCCAGCGCGGTTACTTTGCCGTCTTTTCCGGTGGAAACATAGATCAGGTTTTCTTCCGGACGATAAACTACCCATTTGGGTTCATCCAGATTAGGTATCGAGGTAATCAGCCGACGATTTTTCAAATCAATCACTTCAACAATATGGTTATCTTCAGCCGAAAGGAACAGGCGCTGACCTTTTATATCTGCTGCCATCAGGTCGAAACTGCCCTTGACATTGGGCATAGTTATCGTAGCAGTCAGCTTTAGACTGCCCAACGATTTATCAGGATAATTTGTTAGATGGGAGAACGGAAATAATAAGCCGGAGAACAATAAAATCAAAATTTTCATCGATGTTTCTTTTAATTTGGTAAAAGCAAGGCTTTACCTATCAAAAGTCATCGAACAATCTGAAAGATTTCTGAAAACTAAGAGCCTGGGTAGATTTTGTTCAATTTATTTTATATGCTTCTTTTATCACCTAAAAAACGTTGATTTTTAACCTTTTTTATATCAGTATGAAATACAAACACAAACTTTACAGGCATAAAAGAAGCACTGATAATTTTTAAGATATGAATTTAAACAGGCTCTAAAACATGACAGTAAAGCGGTGTTTATTTTGATAATGATAAGTAATTCTAAATCCGTAAAGCGTACAAATTTCTTTTGCAATGGCCAGACCAAGCCCGACACCATAGCGGTTGACATTCTTTTTGCCAAACCTGATGAATAATTTATCTTGTTCAAAAGGAAGCGGAACACCGTTGTTTTCTATAAAAAAACTTTCCTGCCCCAGGTACAGGGTAATGATACCTGATGCTGGAGTATGATGCACGGCATTGGTTAATAGGTTAGATATTAATATTTCCATCAGCACGGGGTTTCCCTCAATTAAGCAATCCTCCCTAATATCCAGTTTCAACTGCAATTGCTTATTTACCATAACTTCTTCCAGATGTTCCAGCACTTTTAAAACGATAGTCTTAAAACTGACCGTTTCCATTTCAACAAATTGCTCATTTTCAATCCGGGACAATAAAAGTAGACTACTGTTCAAATGATTGATCCGCTCAATAACCTCATAAAGTGATTGTAAATATCGTGCCTGCTCGGCAGTTAGCCCTTCAGATTGCATCAGAAGATCAAGTTTAGACTGCAATATGGCTACCGGCGTTTGCATCTCATGCGATGCGTTCTCTATGAAATTCTTCTGATTTATATAGGTAAGATGATTCTTTCTAACCAAGTCATTAACCGCCTGGCTCAATACATCAAATTCAATGATACCGGATTGCTTTACAACCAATTTCTGATTTTTATCGACCTCGTATTTTTTTAGCCATGCAATAATTTCATCAAAGGGCTGCCATATTTTCCTCGAAATTCTCCGGTTAATCATTATCCAGCCGGTAAACAGAATGACAAGTAAAATACCTTGTGCTTCAGCTATACCGACAATCAAATCCTGGCTCTCTACCAGTGAACGCCTGATGATCGTTCGATAAGTTTTGTTATTGATATGCAGTTCCGTCTCCAGTTCCCGGTAAGGCTCCATTTCATGCGCCAACGTATCTAAATAAAGCATTGGATAAATGGAATCCTTTATACCCAGTTTAGCGTTGGGCATAATCTTTACATCATTATCCATTGCCAGCCATAATTTAATGTCTTGCTCACTATGCAGCTTTTTTGTCCGCACTACCAATTCTTCTTTTTTTAGTCTCAGCGCATCGTCCACATCCTGGTAATAGAGCTGTTCAATAATAAAATAGAAGACCGGAACACTGATCAGCAGAACAACGATGGCATAGGTCAGTAAAATCCTTGATGTTTTATTTAATAGCTTCATAACAATCAAACTGATAGCCTACTCCGTAAATGGTCTTTATATAATCATTACAGCCCGCGTCGGTTAATTTCTTTTTTAGGTTTTTCATGTGCGCATAAATTACATCATACCCTCGGTAATAACCGGCTTCGCTTTGAGAAAGATGTTGTGAGATAGCTGACTTGGAAATGATCCGGTTCTTGTTAGTTACTAAAAACAATAAAAGATCCAGTTCTTTTTTATTGAGTATAATTGGTTTGTTATGCACAAAAACGGTTTTATCATCAACCTGAATGCGGAGTTCGTGGTGTTCAAAAATTTCAGTGCCATTAAAATTCCTTCTCCGGATAACCGAGTGGATACGGGCGCTTAATTCTGAAAGATGAAAAGGTTTCGATAGGTAATCATCGGCTCCTAACTTTAATCCGGTCAGCTTATCGTCAAGCGCGCTGTTAGCGGAAACAATGATAATGCCTTCGTTTTTTTTTAATCCCTTAATCAGTTTAACCAAGTCAAATCCGCTGCCACCAGGCAGTGAAATATCAATGATAACACAGTCAAATTGCGAATCAATGATTTTTTCGGTAGCCACATCAAAACTGGCGGCTGTCTCACAGCGGTAATTCTCATTACTTAAATAAGTATGGATACTCTTGGAGAGTTCCTGCTCATCTTCGATGATCAGGATTTTCATAGGCGGTCATTTTGGTTGTAAATAGACAAATATCTTTCTAATTATTAAGAGCCTGTTTAAGTTTCATTTGAAAAATCTTATAATGCTTCTTTTATGCCCATAAAATTTGTGTTTGCATTTTGTACCGATAAAAGAAGCACCTAAATTTTAGTGTTTTTAACAGGGTAAAAGAAGTATAGAAAATAAATTGAACAAAATTTAAACAGGCTCTAAACAACTTAGTTATCGCAATATTTAAATTAATATTTGATTAATATTTTATTTTCCATATCATTGCCATAGGAAATGGTGTCTTCCTTTTAAAAACCGCATTTGCTGATGGCGCCTACAAATATTCACAGGGTTTTCCTGTGGTTTAAATTATTGTAGGTGAAGTCATATCAATCCAAATCCAAACTTATTGGCATATCCTGGCTCTTAGGATTATTATTGATCTTACTATGTTATTTATTTGTTTCAGGACAACAATTTATCCTTGTCCTTTCACCAATTGATACCAATCTTTTTCTTTTCCTAAACCACCATCATAATGCCTTTTGGGACATAATTATGTACCGGGCAAGTGATAAGTTATTCTGGTTTCCCTTTTATGCCTTACTTATTTATATTTTATGGAGGCATTTTGGAAGGGAATGCTGGAAACCTTTGCTGACGATCGGATTGCTGATTTTATCGTCCGACCAGATCTCGTCCCACCTGATAAAAAATGCGGTTAAACGTCCGCGCCCATCTCACGAAGCTACACTGATCCACTTCATCCATCTAAGTAAAGCCGGCCCGGGAGGCTTATACGGGTTTGTTTCCTCGCATGCAGCCAATGCTTTTGCCTTAACTGTATTCCTGTCTCTTTTGTTGAACAGATCATATCGTTTATTGCATGTTGTTTTATTTTCCTGGGCCTTGCTTGTTTCGTATAGCCGGGTTTATAACGGGGTTCATTATCCTTTAGATGTGATAACAGCTGCATTGATCGGGATGCTTTTAGGGTGGATATTTTATTTTTCCTATCAACTCATCTTTTTAAAGCCGACAGAAAATGAAAGATGATCGGGCTGAGAACACGTATTTTCATCATCCGGGCCTTTTGATCAAAGCATCAAATAAATTCTTTTTGACAACAGCATTAAAAATCATGTTTAAAAACATGAAATGCATTCTTTTAATACAGTTATGTTGATTTTGAATGATAAAGTGGATTAGCGCTGTCGATAAACACAAATAAATAAAAAACAGGAATATGGAAATAAATGGTTTAAAAACTAGAAATGTCAATGTAAAAACAGCATTGCGTTTTGTCGTTCTTTTAGGCGTGGTCAGCCTTTTTGCAGATATGACTTACGAAGCCGCCCGCAGTATTAACGGGCCTTTCCTCGAACTTTTAGGCAGAAGCGGGGTCACCATTGGATGGGTTGCTGGCATAGGCGAATTATTGGGTTACGGATTAAGGATCGTTTCGGGCTATTTAGCTGATAAAACAGGGAAATATTGGCTCATTACCTTTTTTGGCTATAGCTTGAACCTTGTTTCCGTACCGCTGCTTGCCTTTGCCGGGTTTTGGCAGCTGGCCGTTTGTTTGATGATTGCAGAACGGATTGGAAAGGCGATCCGTACACCGGCAAGGGACGCAATGCTGTCTTATGGTACCCAGGAAATGGGAAGGGGCTGGGGCTTTGGCATTGCCCAGGCACTGGATCAGTTAGGTGCTACCATAGGCCCTTTATTAGTGAGTGCGGTATTGCTTTTACGGCACCAATCTTATCATGATGCTTATTTGCTTTTATTTATTCCCGCTGTATTGGCCATGATCGTACCTTTTTATCGCCTTCAGGCAATACCCGAACCCGGAAGAGCTTGAACTAAAAGTAGAAGCCACCACCTTAAAAACCAGCGGCTATTCCAAAGGGTTCTGGATTTATCTGCTTGCTGCCATATTTATTGCCGCTGCTTATGCCGACTTTCCGTTGATTGCCTTTCACTTTAAAAAAACGCATTTAATGGCCGATGCCACCATACCCATATTTTATGCCGTTGCAATGGCCAGTGATGCGCTTGCTTCGCTTGCACTCGGGAAATTGTTTGATAAAATCGGTATTCCCGCGGTTATCTTATCGGTTGTCATTTCTTTGTTTTTTGCGCCGTTGGTTTTCTGGGGAGGGTTTTACGCTGCGCTTGCGGGTATGATCGCCTGGGGAATCGGCATGGGTGGCCAGGAGTCTATTTTAAAGGCAGAGGTTGCCCGGATTATTCCGCCCGAGAGAAGAGGTAGAGCCTTTGGCCTATTTGATACCGGCTTTGGCATATTTTGGTTTTTAGGAAGTGTGTTGATCGGCTATCTGTATGATTATTCATTAACAGGCTTAATCATATTTTCAGTGGTCGGCCAAGCAGTTTCTATTGGGATATTGCTTTTCCTTAATTTAAAAAACAAAGCAGCTTAAAGAGCCTGTTTAAATTTTATTTTGAAAAATTTAAACAGGCTTCTTTTATGCCCATAAAATCTGTGTTTACTATTTTTTACTTATAAAAGAAGTATGTAATTTTAGTGTTTTTATAGGGTAAAAGAAGCATAATAAAATAAATTGAATAAATTCAAACTGGCTCTAATTATAACTGAAAAATGAAGAAACACCCTATAACAACAAGTAAACTTAGCGAACCTTCTTACTTCTTGAATTTCCTTTTATTTAAAGGAACATCACCACAATTTAATTTTAACTTTTTGTGTTGCACCTTAATTTGTATTTTACCCTTCTTTACCTCCTGCAAGCACAATTCAAAACCAGAGCAATACAATGCCTTGGCAGGCAACGCATTATTGTTTCATAATTGCTCAGAGCAACTTACCAATGTAATTGTATTTGATATTTTTAAACCCCCTGTTGCAAGCCGCATTTATACTTACTCGTATTTAGCTGCTTACGAAACGATGAGACAGCAATACCCATCTTATAAAAGCATGGCGGGTATCATCAATCAGTTTAAAATTGTACCAAAACCCAAAAAAGGTGTTGAATACTGTTTTCCTTTGGCCGGAATGGCCGCATTTAATAGGGTGGGTGAACAGTTAACTTTTTCGGCAGATTTGTGGGATACCTTTAATAAAAAGTTTTATCCTCAATTCGAAAAAATGGGAATACCGGACGATGTATATAAACGATCTGTTGAGTATGGGGAGGAAGTAGCCCGGCATGTCCTAAAATATGCCGATTCGGACAATTATAAGCAAACAAGGGGTGTTAAGTTTCCGGTTATAAATTTACCGGGAAGATGGGTGCCAACACCACCTGCCTATGCTGATGCTTGTGAACCCGTGTGGACTAAAACCCGCCATTTTTTAATAGATTCATCAAGCCAATTTAAACCTGCCACTTGTGCAATGTATGACATGAACCCCAACAGCAAATACTTTCATTTACTCAAACAGGTTTATGATATCAGTAAAAATCTTACTCAGGACCAAAAGAACATTGCCGCTTTTTGGGAAGATAACGGGTTTGTTACCCATACTTATGGCCATGCCATGTTTGCAACAAAAAAGATGACCCCGCCAGGCCATTGGCTGGCAATCGTAAGAACCGTTGCCAAACTCAAAAAGCTGGACATGATGAGATCTGCCCAAGCTTATGTAATTACATCTTTGGCTATGCACGATGCCTTTATAATGAGTTGGGACGAGAAATATAAAAGTAACAGGGTTAGGCCTATTACCGTTATTGAGCAATATTTTGATCCGAATTGGATGTCTTTTCTGCAAACACCCTCTTTTCCAGAATATGTAAGTGGCCACAGTGCCATATCAGCAGCAGCCGGAACAGTTCTGACGAGAATAGTAGGGGATAACATTGCATTTACTGATTCTACAGAAAATGCGTATGGTTTTAGTGTCCGTTCCTTTACTTCTTTTAAACAGGCCTATCATGAAACGAACGACAGCCGTGTATATGGCGGGATACATTACCGCGATGGTGCCGATGAAGCGATGAAGCAAGGTGAAAAGGTGGGCAATTTAGTTTTGAAAAAACTTGGCGCAGACAATGACCAATATCTCACTGCAAACACAAAAAGGTAAAGCATTTTAAAAGTATCAGGGCCTGTTTAAAAACCCCCTGTGTTTTTTATGCTTCTTTTATCACCTAAAAAACAGTAAGTTAATGCCCGGATTTGATAAATCAAAAAGGAGGGACAAACACCATTTTTATAGGGCTAAAAGAAGTATTATTGTAAATACAAAGCACAACAAAAGATCAGATATTAATTTAAATAAGGGCTTAACAAGCCTTAATCTTATAAATTTCATTTTTAATAAAAATGTTGAATCTTTCCATAGAAAAAAAGCTTCATTATACTTTACGGATAGCCTCGGCAATGTGCTTTATCGGCCATGGTGCCTGGGGCATCATTACCAAACCGATCTGGTGCAACTACTTTGCCGTATTTGGGATCGGTCATGAACTTGCTTACCGTATAATGCCATTTCTTGGCTCTTTTGATATATTGTTAGGAATAGTAATATTGTTTTATCCATTACGGGCAATTCCGATGTGGCTCGTGCTTTGGGGTATAACAACAGCGGTGCTAAGGCCTTTATCGGGCGAACCATTTGCTGAATTTATAGAACGGGCAGGAAATTTTGGTGCGCCGCTTGTCCTTTTGATTTTATCTTCTGGCACAAGGGAGAACAGGCAAGGGTTTTTTAGCACGCTCAAATTCAACTACAGTTTAGATGACAAGACATTAATGAACATGGAACTTAGTTTAAGGATTATAGCATTTCTCCTTTTATTAGGCCATGGATGGTTGAATTTAATTGAGAAAAAGGGCCTTATAAACCAATATTCAACCTTAGGTTTTTCTAACCCTTACTTAAGTGCACACTTGGTTGGTGTTTTTGAAACCATAGCAGCATTCAGCGTGTTGATCCGTCCATTTCGTTCTGTCGTGTTAGTGCTTCTCCTTTGGAAAATAGCCAGCGAACTGTTTTACCCACAACATGAGCTGTTTGAGTGGATAGAACGCGGTGGTAGCTATGGATCGATACTGGCCTTATGGTTTATACTTGATAAAGCAAATTATAGATCAAAATACTGGCTGTCGGCAAACAATTACTTCAATAAATCAAACAATTACCCTCCTGCAAACTTACAGTTATAACTTGGCCGCAAGTTATAACTGTTTACCGATTTCTAATCCTGTTTCCTGCTTTTCAAATCATGAAGCAAATACTGGATTTTATTTATACAGCTTGAGTTTGCCCCAGATAAAATTTCCAACTTCCTTTCCCTGATAAGCGCCAATTAAGGCGCCGCCCCGGCTATGGATCTCCCCATAAAAACGGCTTAAAGCTGTTTCATTTGCTGCCTGATAAAAAGAACTGAAATGGCGCTGCCTGCCAATATACTTCATTTCTGTGGTATCCTGAAAAGCAAAATGATCACCAAATTCATTCGTTAGCATTACTGCTGTTGCGCCGCTGATGTCGGCATGGCCGGCAGGATATTCCGGAAAAGGAGGCGTTTGTAAAAGTGGTTCCCAGTTTGGGTCGATCATTTCATTGATCACAGAAACCGGCCGGATAAAACTGTATTCATACTTGGCCTGCCAGCTGCAAATAAAGGAATCAAATAAAGCAATGGACGTTAGTGCATAGGCCTGTGCTGTTTTAACCGCACTGGCATTTGTTTTTTTGCAGGCGAGCATCGTAATATTTATCCAGTGGCCTCCGGGCGATATTTTTTTTAGCGCATATTGGGCATGGCCGTCATGGACAACCGCATACGGGTTATCGTCCCAAAAAAGGGCGGCATTTTTTTGGTCCGGCGTAATATGTTTGCTCAGCTGGTAAACTTCCATGGCTTGTTTAAAATACGGGCTGTTCTTATCTTTACTGTACTTTGCCGGGTGCGGCAAGGGAAACTGGTTGGAAGAATTGATTGCAAAAGGTTCCATCGTTCCCCAGCAATACTCCAGGCCATCAAAATAATCCGGCGGCGTAGGCCGCCATTCTGCATGGCCGTTATTTCCTAAATATTTCGGTTTTGAACGCGACTGCGGATAATTGTCCAGATCTGCCCTTTTCATGATCAGTTTGCCGATCTGTTCGCCAAAGTTCATGGAGCGGTTATAAGTAGAGTCGTCCAGCTGGTCTTTAAATCCCGCATAAACCACTTTTTCATATTTCGTAAGGCTATCAACCGAAAACGTAATATGATGGGCAACACTGAAAAACGCTTTGGTTGCCGCCAGGACATAATTATAGGGTTTGCCTTTTTCTGGTTCCGGCGGTTTTCCGAACCCTTTAAGCTGCTTGATCAATGAATTATATTTAGGGTCCGCATAACGCATAGCTTCGTAGGAAGCTAAGGAAGTATAACCATATATCCTGCTGGCCACTGGCGGCGAAAACACGTCATATACAATTACCTGGTTAAGGGCTTGTTCATTTTGATGCAAAATGCTGGCATCACTGGTGCTGTTTTTTTTCGACTGACTGTGGCAGGCTGCCAAAATACAGCTTGCAAGAAGGATGCACCCTTGTTTTAAATTACGGAAGAACTGATTATGTTTCAATTTGATTTTGTATAGATTATTATTTATACGTTGGGCTGATGGTTTTAACGGGTCTGTTTTGGCAGCTAAAAATCTGCAGAAATTTAGCCATTATAAAAAACAGCTGCAAATAAGGTTTAGCATCGACACGCCAAATTCCAAACTTCTTAAAGCTTGTTTAAATTTTGTTCAATTTATTTTCTATGCTTCTTTTATCGCCTAAAAAACAAGAAATTACCATGCTTTTTTTATCGGTACAAAATACAAATACAAAATTTACAGGGCTAAAAGAAGCATTATAAATTTTCTGACTAAATTTGAACAGGCTCTAAAATGAATAAAAATAAAATATGACTTGGTTACAAACCATATTATTAGCCATTGTTGAAGGGATTACGGAGTTTATTCCGGTATCCTCAACCGGGCACATGATAATTACAAGCACACTTTTAGGGATCAATGAGCAGCCTTTTACTAAACTATTTGAAGTGTGCATTCAATTTGGGGCTATTTTATCTGTCGTAGTTTTGTATTGGAAAAAATTCTTTGATTTCAGCCGCTGGCAATTTTATTTGAAGCTTTTTGTAGCTTTTGTCCCTGCAATAATTATGGGGGTTTTATTTTCAAAAAAAATTGATGCTTTATTAGAAAGCAGCCTTACAGTTGGCATTATGCTTTTAATTGGGGGGATAATATTATTATTTATCGATAACTTTTTTAAATTTCCATCAATTCAAGATGATAGGGAGATCAATTATAAAAATGCATTTGTCATTGGATGGTTTCAAACCCTTGCCATGATTCCCGGTGTTTCCAGGAGTGCCGCGGCTTTGATTGGTGGTTTGCAGCAAAAACTGACCAGAAAGTTAGCCGCTGAGTTTTCCTTCTTCCTTGCTGTACCCACGATGTTCGCCGCAACAGTGAAAAAACTTTATGACTATCATCAAGAAGGGTTTACCCTGCAAGGCCATGACCTGTTAATACTGTTCACAGGTAACCTGATTGCCTTTATTGTGGCCATGATAGCCATCAGGACTTTTATAACTTACCTGCAAAAACATTCTTTACGGATGTTCGGGTATTACAGAATTATAGCAGGTATATTCATTATCGCATTGATTTGCTTTAAAATCATTAAATAAATTCTACTTAAAAGCCTGTTTAAATTTATACTTCTTTTATGCCTGTAATTTTTGTGTTTATAACGTTCTGCTGATATAGAAAGGATAAAAACCTTCCTGTTTTTTATGTGATAAAAGAAGCATAGAAAATAATTTGAACAAATTTAAACAGGCTCTAAGTATAAAATATTCACTAAAATCTACAACGGAAAGCACCGAAAACGTTGAACAGAAAGGTTATTCTAAGTTATTCCATTTGCTATCCTTTAACCGTTTCAAGCCATGCCTGTGCAATCAATCCCTCGCCAGCTACACTGGGATGAACACCATCAATCGTCCAATATGAGCCGGGGGCAGCTTCCAAAGCTTTATTAAAAATCGTTTGTAAAGGAATGAATGCAGCATTAAATTCGAGCGCAATTTCTCTTGCTGCTTTTTGGTATTGATCAAAATCCGGAAACCATTTATCATCAACGGCTTTAACCCCTTTAATAGCGTAAGGCTCCATAACAATCAACTTTACATCTGGCAAAGCCTTTTTAGTTCGTTCTAAAAGCTTTTTGTAATCAGTGTGGTAAGTTTCGATAGTTCCTTTATAACCGGAAGTTAGCGTATGCCAGAAATCATTGACCCCAATAAGTATGCTTAACACATTTGGTTTTATTGAAATAGGCACTTGTTAAATACTAATAAAATTAGTAAATTAGCGGTATGGAAGAAAGGTTTAAAAGTCTGTCGCTATTTGAATTTCAAGGGAGGTTTCCCGATGAGGGAACCTGTGTCGAG
>JAABUT010000679.1_pt1 | contig 49465 bp, 51 predicted proteins | sample 5559281 | NCBI WGS metagenome assembly JAABUT01 (sample SAMN10711880, study PRJNA513359) | rock metagenome | isolation source: Antarctica rocks | place: Antarctica: Victoria Land, Ricker Hills nord | collected 2016-01-04
CGTCATCTGACGGATCATACCAAGCTTACGCAACGAAGCTCCGCAGCATCATCAAATTGATCGACGGTAGACCGGTGCTGTTAGCTTTGCACTTTCCGTTACATGGTGGACACCATCAAAAGCTACAGTATGCTTAACGCAGGGTGAGCACATTGAAGTGCTTGAGCCGTCCGTCAGGTGATGGGTGTGGTGCGATGGTGGTATCTTCGAAGCCAATCTTAAAGACCTCACAGATAGATGCTATTCCTGGGTGGTGGCTCGGAGCAATCTACCTTGAAATGATGAATTTGTCTCATGCTATCATTGTATGCTATCAACCAATGCATGTCTCTGAATGGCGGAATAGGCTGTGTGGTGAAGCGGCATGTTGTCCGCCTCCTCCATTCTAGTATCCCGAACAGCAAGAGGCAACAAAGGTTATCCATTTGACGGTTGAGCTCACTTCTTCTTGCAATGCTGGTCAGACTTTGGCTTCATTGATTCCTACAAAGCCGGTTTCTATTGCCCGTGCATAACGGGTTTTCGAGTTGTATATATGGTCGAAAGGGTTGCAGCTTGGTTGTTGCACTCAGCTTGAAGGAAAGCTAGCCTTCAAACCATCTGCCAGACTATTCGCCAGGTTCGCATCCGTCGCTTCTTCGATGAAATTGACCTCAGTACGCCATTCCAGCCAATCTTGCGCTCCTGCCCCACTATCGCTCCACAGCAAACCTACAGCAATGTCCCAGATGTCGAGGATACGACTGTCGCTGCGATAGAAGGCTGATGCTCCACATCCACCACAAAAATACCTATGCACACCAGGTGAGCTGTCGTACTGCTGGAGGGTACTGGCTCGGATATCGAAAGGTGCCCCGTGGGTCCCAAAGATATTGATACGTGGAATCACAAGCCAGCTTGAGAATTCGAAGCCAGTAGTCAACCTGCACGACTCGTCGGTCTCAAGGTAAGCGGTGTATCTGCGTCCATCATCTCCAAGCCACCACTTGCCGGATTCATGGTGACCCCTTGGTTCCCCTGACGGACGAGTAACGTAGAACTCCACACCTTTACAGTGGCAGCTTCCGTACAACCTATCTTCACCAGCGGTCTTCTTGGTCCCTTCGTCCACTTTCGCTGCCCGCTTCGACCATTGCGAAAACATTTCTTCCGTAGCTTCTTCGGAGTCTCTGGCCTCTAGATACCTCGTTGCCCTTTCGCTCCCTATTTCGGACAACCATGCGCTTAAGCCCCCATCCCTTGTGTCTGCGACCCACGGTTCAGCAATTCCCTGGTATCGTTAAGTATTCCGCTGCAGAATTCCCATTCTTCCGCATCAAACGTAGCTACGTGAGCTCCGCATCTTGGGCAGAAGTAGCGCGTCAAATGATCACTCGACGCGTAGGATGACAGACGAGAAACATCAGGTCTGGTGGCTGAAGGTATTACCGCAAAGGAAGCCGCTAACTGGCCAGTAACATGACGGCAGGAGTTGCAATTACAGATGGATGACTTGAGTGGAAAGCAAGAAGCAGGTAGGGTGTAGGTATACGATGCGCTTTTGCAATGGCAATTAGCACGGATAGTTATATCCATGGACGCGATGATTAGGGAAGCAAGGATTCGAAGTGGAAGGACAGAAATCGTGAATTTTTGTACGCTTCAATTTTCACATATTAGCAACGCAACGAGTTATCATGATTTTCGTTTCGATAGAAAGTTAGATTTATACATTCTTGTTTAACTTCCAGTTTAAAATATTTTATTTTCTCTGTGCTCAACGTGGTACGATTAGCTAGTTGGGTTAGCCTACTCTGATCACGTGGCAAAAAGTTGACACGTAGACTTTCCATCCAAATTCCGGAGTCGTTTGTCATTCGGCTGGAGCAAGGTTCAATTAGAACGTTCAAAGAGTTCAAGGTTGATCGTTCGCATTCTACAGATCTCCTGCTTATAGAAAATCATAACGGTGCCGCTGGAAGGCGTGCCATTATCCTATCGTCAAGTCAAAGGCAACTGTCACACTTCAGCATGAGCAGGCCAATCTCCCACCATGGGCTCAAACGTGTCCCAGAAGTCTGTCCATATATTCCCTTGGTCCCCAAAGGAGCCATAATCACCCGCTGCGGAGCACAATACTTGGGTGTCATGACTCGAGCGTACCGAATCTCCATCTTGCGCTCTTGAGTCCGCTGCCGGGTTTTCGATGTCACAAGGAGCAGTGATCCTTGAGATCTGTTCTTCGCATTGAGCAAGACATATGTCTCCAAGATCCCACAGATCCTCCTCCTTCGCCCGGTGCAGTCGTTCTCTGAGGCATATCAGACTTGACTTGCAAGACTCCTTAATGGCTTGATCGGTTTCCTCAATGGCACAACGAAGAAGCACAATTGCAGCAGAAGTCAAATGGTATGCGCTATCTGACCAGCCAACAACATTAATTAATACCCTGACCCTTTCCGCAAAGAGGCGGTTCTTAGGTAGGACTTACACGGGAGCCAAAATTCCTGTAGGTGATGTTTACTAAGTGAACACACATATGCCGTAACAGCCTGTGCAGCATTGCGCAGCATACTAAGGTGGTATTGGCGTCCTACGCTAGTGCCTGTGTTGCACTCTTGATTGGCTTCCTGAATTTCTCTTCAGTTGTGTCAACTTCGTCCAGGCGTTCCAGGAAGCTTACCCGCAAGGCGATACGGCAAAGGAGCATTCTGGTGGTAAGAAAACCAAGCCGCAGACTAGAAAATCCCGAACATGGTTGTAGATTGTCTGGTCCACTACACACTGGCCAGCCAACAATTGAATCTTCCCAATCATCTAAGCCGGCCTCCAGATGTCGAAGCTGTTTTGCTATGTCTTTCTCAGACCGGCTGCGCAAATCGTATACGAGTGGTAGTGCCTCTTCCAGTATTTCTGTAAGTCTGCAGAGGGAGAGAAAAGATTCCGCCGCTTTGACATGACCTGGGGAATCCTCGTCTATCTCAAGTGTTTTCATTTCTGGAAGTGGTATATCATACTGATCTCGACATATCTGTGTTGGTACTCCATGAGCGAAACTGGACCTACTCCGCAGCCGATTCAGCAGGAAAATCTAGCAATCTTTTGGCGACTAACCAGCAGTCGTGAACCAGAACTCCCCACCACAGTCGGACCCGCAATCGTTTCTCTCCATCTGTGATTCTCCAATGCCTCGGATCTCTATTAAGCCCTAGACTATGAGCTAGGGCAACTGTACGTCCACAATTAATCGTGTTTCCCGTGATTGAGCTTGTTGGCCTGCCGGTAAGGCTTAAAAGCGCAGCCTGTACGGTTGAAAGGCTGGGAGCCAGGAAGTCTTCGTGCAGTGCAGCTACAGTTTGGTTCCACGCAAAACATTTATCTGGACGCGGATGACCCCGAAGAACGTCAGAGCAATCCCAGTAGATCAGGGCAGAGCTGTACACCTCGCAGACAAGAGCAGGTGGAAGATCTTGGCGGCCACTTCTATATCGTTCCAGGAATGAATCTTCTTTCACTATAGGAAAGCAAGGGTTTACATGGTTGAAGTAACTGCATCACAAGGTCAGGAATACGCTTTTAATCATTTTCGAACCATGATGACACGTACAGTGCAACAATATCGCCAACAAAGGGTCGCAACACCTGTTCCAAAATCTCTCTTTGAGCCTCCCCTGGTTTTGCAGCCAGAATGAATCCTTTTCTTCGATTTGGGACGTCCATGTATAAGATCGGTTTCTTGGGTTCATCGGACATGATAGCATATCGCCTATGCTTTGCGTAGGCATTGATGTCTGTCTCTGACGCCATATACGTCTCTATTACCTGTAGATCCTCTGCCGCTGAGGGGCCTATAATCATTGAGAAGTTGGATCGCGCACGCTCGGCAGCAGGTGAGCTATCCCATGAAGGTTGAGGGTTCGCTTCAGCGCTCTGTTTGCCTCTTGGTTGAACTTCGTGATGTTCTCTTGGATACGAAAGTCGAGGCTGAATTTCATCAACTTTTGTAGACGACATCGAGCCTTCTAATTTTCGCCGAGGACGCTTCGACACTCTATTCGACAAGACTTCGGAACAGGGTGAGGCTTTAGAGTTGGCAGTATGAGATCTTGCGGTAAAGATGTGCTCATCTAGACGACAACAAGTCGCATTTTGCATACGGCAGAGCAGACAGGGCTGACCCGTGAGGTCCACAACACAGCGGATTTTGCGCCTTCGACACCTGTCGCAGGCGGGAATTTTGTGCGAGCGATAGGGTCTACTTGATATTGTTCCCAGAATTGGCTCCTCCGATACTTGAGCTGTCATTTGAAGATAGGGGGAGAGCCTCGACATTCTTCATTTGCCACCGCGTTTTTGACAGATGGTACAGCGGAAAGATGATGCTCCAGATGTTCAAGCCGTCAGAGTACAGTCGCGACAATATGAACACCTTTCAACGAGGGTAGTCCCCGAGTCGTTAAGACAGTCTACGAGTGTCCGGTTCAATAACTGATAGTCTTTTTATTTTGATCGAATCTGCAAGGGATTAACCGCCCCAGTGTGCCATTGGTCATCTGTCAAAGTGTCTTGGACATTCCGTCGGAAAAGTTGTGATAACGAAGCGCGAAGTAGGAGACGTGACTTGTGCGGGGTTTCTGTTGCTCACTAAAGTAGCTGGGGATGGTGATTTGCTGCTTCAATCGATGTGACAAATCCACGTTCCTTTACCCGTCGGGAAACCCTTAAAAATGCAGCAGATTGATTGGTGTGCTGCGGGATACTCTGAGAAGACACTATTGGCCATCGGGAACCTGATTTGCAAGCAACTGCTGTTCTCAGGCCCATTTCCAAAGGCAAGAGGTCCCTGTCTCCTCGGATCCTTTCTTTACGAAAAGACCGATACAAATTTCTACTTAAGCTTTCCGATGCCATGTCCTCCATCCGTTAAGAAAAGGTATTATCCTTAAAAAGAAATGAAATAGGCGATTGTAATGAAACCACCTTGTAACCTTTCGTTCACAACGTCCACATATCAATTTTTCTGTGGCCTCAATGGTGCAAAATGGCCGACCTATACGCCAACATTGATGAGGAGGCTTTGCTCAAAAAGGCCAAGTCCACTCTGCTGCGTTACGGCGGCAATTTCCTGCCAATGATCATTACAAAGGCTCAAGGCGTGTTTATATACACTGCCAATGGTCAAAAGCTCCTAGACTTTACTTCTGGCCAGATGTCCTGTCTCATCGGCCATGGAAACCCTGAAATCGTCGAAACAATAGCAGCTCACGCCGCCCAGCTCGACCACCTTTATAGTGGAATGATAAGCCCACCGGTAGTCGAGCTGGCTGATAAGCTAACCGGGTTACTGCCTGAAGGCTTGGATAAAGCAATGTTCCTAAACACCGGCGGAGAATCAAATGAGACGGCTATTAAGCTTGCTAAGATGTACTCTGGGAAATTCGAAATCGTTGGGTTGGCTGCGTCATGGCATGGTATGACTGGAGCTGCTCACGCAGCTACGTATCACGCAGAAAGGAAGGGATATGGGCCTTTTGTATGAAATATTCTTTCGAACTTTGAGTCAACTGATAATTTTCGTTAACGAATTGCGATAGATTCCAGGAAATCTTGTTCTTCCATCCCCCAATGCTTACCGGTCCGTCTTCCGCAATCTAGATGGCTCCTATGATTGGGAAGGCGAGCTCAATTATGGCTGGGAATTGATTGACCGTTCGTCGGTTGGATCGCTGGCGGCCGTAATCCTCGAGCCTATTCTCAGTTCAGCAGGCATTCTTCCGCTTCCGCCCAACTACCTTCGAGCAATGAAGGTGCACTGTGAGAAGCGCGGCATGCTTCTGATCTTGGACGAAGCGCAGACGGCACTTGGCCGATGCGGTTCAATGTTTGCCTTTGAGTACGAAGGGGTAACGCCTGATATACTAACGCTTAGCAAGACTCTGGGTAACGGCTTGCCAGTTTCTGCCGTAATTACTTCTACTGAGATCGAGCAATTTTGTAACGACCGGGGCTTCCTCTTCTATACAACGCATGCGAATGACCCTCTCCCAGCGGCCGTTGCTACGAAAGTCATTGACATCGTTATCCGCGACAATCTGGTTGATAGATCTCGCATGGCTGGGCTTGCCCTTCATAATGGCTTACGCCGACTGAAAGAGCTATACGAATGCATCGGTGATGTTCGAGGAAGAGGTCTCATGGCCGGAATAGAAATCGTTTCAAACCGTAAGACCAAGGAAGCAGCACCAGAGATTGGCAATGCCTTGACGATCCGAATGAGAAAACTGGGTCTGTCAGCAAATATTTCAAGGTTGAACTCCTTTGGCCGTGTGATCCGCATCGCGCCGCCGATTACTATTACGGATGAGGAATTGGCTCTTGGGTTGAGCATCCTGGAAGAGGCTCTGAGAACTACGCCGGGCACTATGCCGATGAAGACTTAGAAGGTCCAGCTGGTGGTCTCAAGGCCATCTATGTTGTATGCTTCTGCTTTAGTCGACTAGTATCAATCAATGTTGCCGATCAAGTTCGTAAGAATCCCGGGCCTTGGATTCGTTAATTCTTTTTAATGATTATGCAAAATCACCTGAAGCGAACAATCTGCTTTGTTCGACTTTCAAGTTTTCCAAACATTGTTTTAACAAAATGGATAAACATTTGCCTAGACTTGGTGAATCACCTAGCTACCAGGTTTCCGTAAAAGCCATGATTGCCATCTCAACAGCCGATTCTTCATAGAAGACATAATTGTCATATGGCATAGTAGGTAACAATTTAGACACCTGTGATAAATTCAATTGCTACCAACGTAGATGGTAGGGGTCTTAGGTAAACCCGTTGATAGTATGGTCTTTATGGGAAGCTAGTAGAAAGAATCGTGAGTTCTAGTCATCGACAGTTACCAGAGAAGTTATTCGTGATGATACATCAACTAGAATAAACTCTCGATTAAGTACTTTCCGATTGAGTAAGGGGAAGGTCAAAAGATGGGCATATCTAGGATCACTCGGTGATGGAAGGTGATTAGGTGAGTATTATGATACTTTACAGACTAGTATTAGTAAATCTGGATATATTACAGTACACTTTATGCCCTTGTACCTAAAAGTGCTTATCCCATCATGATCTGTCACTTCCGCGGGATAGGATAGCAGCTCACCTTCCCATTGGCATTTCTAGGGACTTACGAAGATGGCACCGTCCACGTCGACTTTACCTTGCTTGCTGCAACGGTTCCTTGACCGACCTTTACCAGTTCGAGCTCCTAACAACAGCGTCGCTATTTACCTCTTGCCGGATGCAGTGCAATTGCGAAGCCAGTGAAGGTCGCTGCAGTGCAGGCCGAGCCAGGGTGGCTCGACCTGCAAGCTTCAGTTGAAAAGACAACCTCTCTAATCGCTGAAGCTGGCAGAAATGGTGCCAACGTCCTAAGGTTCTGTTGTTTCTTTTTCCCTGCATACTGCACGTTCTGACATAACCTAGGTTTCCAGAGGTTTTCATACCAGGACATCCATGGCCTATCTGGTTTGACAGTGCAATAATTCACTTGTAAAGGACTCTCCAGAGATGGAAGGATCCAGAGGGCCGTTAAACAGGTGGGAATATCCGTGGTTCTGGAATACTGTGAGAGGGCTGGCGGGAGTATCTACATCGCTCAAGTAGGTGTCTTACTATAAGCCTGCCCGCGATCTGTGTGTGCTCAAACCTTCATTTTGGAGAAGTTCTGACTATACGTTACTGTAGTCATTTATCAATTCAGAAGGCGAGATCGTGCTCCACCGCCGCAAGATCAATCCAACTCGTGTGAGCGCTCGCTCTGAGGTGACGGTCAGGTAGACGGCCTGAAGTGCGTTGTCGATACACCGTATGGGAAGGCTGGAGGCTTGAATTGGTGCGAACCACTCGATATATCATCTATACAATGTTTTGCTTATTTATAGAGCGTTGGGATGGTTGCTAAATGTTTGCGACTACAGCTGGGAACATCTTCAGCTCTCTACTTCGTTACTACGAATATTCTCAAGGAGTCGAAATTCACGTTGCATGTTAGCCGCCTTTCTTCAAGAGACCTGAGGGTATACCCCGGCCATACCACATCACTGCAGAAGCAGAACAGCGAGCTTGTCAATCCATGATTATGGAAGGGGCTACCTTTGTTATTGCAGCCACGCAAGTTCTAACGACGGCAGAGAACAGGGAAAAGAACAAATTGACAGATGCCCCTTCATAGAGGTACCTGGTGACGGTTCTGCGATGATATTTGGACCTGACGGTGCACCACTCGTGGAACCACTTCCCGGGCGAAGAAGGGATCCTCTATGCTGATATTGATCTGTCAACTATCGAACTTAGTAAGCGAATGATTGACGTCCTCGGACACTACTCGCGGCCGGACCTATCGAGCTTGCTTGTGAACTGTGAGGTGGCAAAGCAAGTCACTATACAGCCGTGAGTTTGAGGGCGTTGTTCTATCTCTTTATACTCCGCTGAATAGTGTTGCGAAGTAGCAACCTCGACTTAGTATGTATTTAAATCTAACGACTGACGCAGATATGTAAATTAGGCTTTCATTCCTGGCAGGGTGTTCTCTAGTCGTGCGCGAAATTCGTTATCTCAGGTATCAGTTTCATCTGCTTGTGCTCACTCTCAAGGCCTTTCATGCATTGAAAGTCTCAATTTGACTTGTTCTTGCCACTGCATTCCGTGGCAAATGGGAAGGCTTCATTTCTTGTTCTTGGTGCATTGTTTCCTCGTGGTTCCTCGTCATCTTCAAAAGTTCAAGAGATCTTGGTCTTGAGATGGCTGAAGCACATCACCATGGCGCTAGTCTCCATGACAAACGAAGAAGACGAATCGTATCATCAAGGGAATTATTGCGCTTGTCGGCAAAACCAAAGGTACAAAGGTTTCTTCCATTGGCGCAACGTCAGGGTGCTACCCCTGCCGACTTTGGGTTTCTTACAGCAGTTTCTTTACGGTACTCTTATGTCGTATTGCTTGCGCACCCATCCACCGGGGTTAAGGGATTAAACCACCCCGCACTCCACCTCTTCCCCGCAAAGTGACCTTGCCAGCTACATCATACTGCCAGGAACGGGGTATATTTCATCTCTGATCAATGACAATGCCGCATCTTCTGTTCGCACAAAAACCAAGGGATAGCATTGACTATGGCTAGCGAGCAGCAACACAAAAATCGTACAGTCATTGTCACTGGTTCGAGCAGGGGCATGTACGTGCTGTGCATTTTGTGCAGAGCTCTTGGAAACAAGCTTACTGCTCAATCAGAGGGAAAGCCATTGCAATTCGCCTAGCCCATGATGGCTACGATGTCTGCATCAATGACATAACCGCCAACCACACGGGCATCGATTCTGTATATCTCCTCGCATGCCGCTCCTCTTAGACTTGACTGATCTAGCGACATCAATAGACAGTCAAGGAGATCGAGTCTCTGGGTCGAAAATCCATTGGCGTAGTCGCCGACGTCTCCTCCCTCAGCGAAGTTGAATCACTCATCGAGAAGTCCGTCTCCGCACTCGGTCCCCTGAGCGTAATGATTGCGAATGCCGGCATCGCCCAGGTCAAACCGCTCCTCGAGCTCACCTCCGAAGACGTCCACCGCATGTTCGACATCAACTTCCACGGTGTCTTCAACTGCTACCAAGCTGCCGCTAAGCAGATGATCAAACAAGGCACGGGTGGCAAACTCATCGGTGCTGCCTCAATCGTAGCCTTCAAACCCTTCGCCCTACTCTCGCATTACAGTGCTTCAAAGTGGGCGGTACGAGGCTTGACCCAGGCTTTTGCGATGGAGATGGCCGAGCACAAGATCACGGTGAATGCATACGCGCCTGGGATAGTGGGCACAGCGATGTGGGATCAGATTGATGAGAAGCTGGGGGAGATGCATGGGCGGCCGAAGGGAGAGACGATTAAGAAGTACAGCACGGAGTTGATTGCGTTGGGGAGGACGAGCGTGCCGGAGGATGTGGCGAAGACGGTTAGTTATTTGGGGAGTAGTGATAGCGATTATATGACCGGGCAGACGTTGGTGATTGATGGAGGGATTATCTTTACTTAAGCTAATACGAAACTGCCATTAGGAGAAACTTGAAAACATCGTGTCACTCCTTGATTTGACAGCTCTGAGACTCTGGGGCAAGAGTCCCTAATTCCTTAGTTGTTATCACTCGGAATTTCCTCCGCACTTAGAACTTTGCTCGCATGCTGTTTTTTTTGTTTGCCTCTTTGCATCTCTGAGAGACTGGGTCAAGCTCTCTTCGCGTGACTTGCCTCCAACGGGTTACATTGAAATTTCAAACACCTCATCAACACGATCTACTCTCTCACTATGTTGAGTTGACCAAGGATAGCCATGTCCAAAGCGTGTTGAAGGCATCCAAAATAACCACAAAAGCTGACTGCTATTACGGATCACACGCGAAGCAAGCACTGTAAATCAAGGCTCAGGTCTTTTGATGTTAATTTGCACCAGTGGCGCCTTCCTCGTGAATGGAAAAAACAAGTGGCTGTGTAAACAACCACGCGCAAGCGATCAAATCCTTCAGCAAACACTTTGTAATTATATCCGAGGATAACGCAAACAAAGCTCATCAAGATGTTTCTCTACCCAAGCCTATTACTGCTCCATCTCTTGTCTAGGTTTTTCAGCCGCACCTCAGCTACCGCAACAGTGACCGTGACAGCCTCAGCTCCCTGCTTCACCCCTACAGGCCCAGAATACTATCTAAAAACCCAGGTTACCAATGGCGGTAACTCGTCTAAGAGCGGCCTCTACTTAGAAGCCTACCACACCGGCGCCGCCGAAAACGATGCGGTGCTGGTTCCAAACACCCCGGATCAGACTATGGCGACGGGGTTCTTGGATGGCTCCTACCAGGTAAAGTTTTACATACTTCGCGTCTTTCTTGGCAGCTGCTACCTTGGGTAGAAAGAGACTAATACCAGAGCTACTAGCAATTCGATCTAGGCTCCTACTTCCCCTGGAGCATGACAATGGGGACAGACACCAACGATGCAGGTTTTGAGAGTACATACATCAACGCGGGCGTCGGACAGGCGGGTTTCAGTTTCAATGCCAATGGTCTACAGTGGAGCAGCGCGGTTGCGTTTGGGGGATCTGGTGGGGGCAATGAGTTCCAAGGATGGCTTGGTGAGCATGGTTGTGCCAGGCTTTAGATCCGTGGCTGATCGGGTGCCGTAGTTTGCGATTGGGTTCATGGTCTGCCACAGCTGTTTTGGTTGTCTGCAGGAAAGGTCATTGCGATACCGAGTAACTGCGCGCGAGTTGAGTTGCATCAGGTGGCGGTCTGAAGGATGAGGAAATGAGGTGGTGAGGCTCTAGAAGAGCTGCTGTATTATCAAATTTCTCTTTGCTCTGAGGATTTGCTTTGGTATCCTATGTATCATAGCGCAAAACAGACGTTGTTGAAACGATAATCGGGTTTTCTTCTCCCAGGACGCAGCACCCATCTTCTTCAGACAGCCATCGAAAGCCAAATTCACCCTCTTGCTCCTTTTGGTCACAGACGACGCTTGATAATTCCTTCTTGGTATCTGTCTGTAGAGGAAGGAAGTCTCGATTGCAGTATTAAGAGAGAGTGGGTTGTGCTAACCACGGGTTGTTCTTGCAGTGTTGATTCTTCTCCGTCAGACAGCATGTTCTTTGCTGTCGTGCCATCTATCATTACACAGCGTCAATCTTTCGTATTCATTATCATCAGAGCTAGTCTTCGAAGCCTACATATGGCTTATCGTATTTGCACCTCCGGGATGGTCTTGACGAAGATCTTATACAGTATCAGCCTCCGCCAGCCTTCCTTCGAGCACGCTCGTTCGGAGATCAAGCAATTCACTAGACTCTTATATAGCTTGTTGCCAAACGCATTCTCACTAAACCAAGCGTATGCGCGCCTTGTGAGACCGGAGCTTGGGCTACTTCTTCTGCATACACTTCTTTGGGATAATTTCGACGTTGAACTCCTACCAAAACGAAGTCTGGTTGTGAGACTAGAACAGCAGCAACCTGTACTGAGATAGAGCAATAGAAGAACTTGCTTCGTAGATTATGCGTTGAACGTTCCAGTAAGGGAGTTCCATGAGCTTGTGGTAGTTTTATTGATGGTGTGAAATATGTAGCATAAATAAGAACCTAAGGTGCAGTGGTCTGTTAGGGATCTGCTAATTCCGCTAGAGATTGTTATAACCCCAGACTCCCTAAATTGATTAACTCTGAGCCTCGAGCAAGTAATCTGCTATACTTCAAAAGTAGTAAATGCCTTATAAATGCAATGTAGGAAAACTGTTAAGACTGTTAAGGGAGACGTATGTACAAGACTTGTGGCTTCCGCCTAAGGTCTTGGGGACAACGGATATACCAGTTTTAAATCCGAGAGCAATCTCTTCTGGACCAATTCAACCTCCATCATCTTGAGAGTAAACCAACAATGCTCCCAAAATTAAATACAGGAATCGAATACGCCAAAATGCCGGCTTTGCAGTATTTGAGTATTTGAAGGACATCTTGCTGATCTCTTCCAGGGCACGAGCCACTGTGGTTTCAGCCGCCGAGCCTGGGTTCTTCCACTCAAGATTACTTCCTTATAGCCATCACCAAGAGTTCCCTGATATCGTTGGTCTCCTCGGCTTCTACTCCGTGTGTGCCTTAGGTCGTCATACTTTGATAAAATGGGGTACAGAAAGGCGAGCATGGGGACTTTGAGTGGCGACCATGCCCAATTTTCTGCTTACCTATCACTTCCCAAGATACATTACTACAACATAGACAAGAGCAACCACGAAGAGATGGGAGTACCGTAAGTCAAAAGCCACGTTTCTAGGCTCACCAACTTTCAAGCTCTCTTAGTACACAAGAACCGTCCGAACCGTAGTTTAACTAATTTACACAGTTCACGATGATTGGCATTTCTCTTGGTAGTTCCTAAGAGCTACAAGGAAACTTGCCATTAGAACCATGCACACCCTATCTTCTCAGAAAGATTCCTACTTACAATCAATACAAGCAGACCTATGGACTTCTTCTCCGTCAAATTAGCGCCACAAGGCAAGTATATGCTAGAACAAAGATCGAATCGCTGTTTTTATGCCACCAACATCTGCCAACCCCGAATACGATATATCAGTTTTAGTTTTTGTCCGAAAAGATGATAAAGGATACTCCAGTTATATCATGTTCGATAAGAACTTCCAAACAGATGAACTTACCCTCGCTGGAATTGCCTCCCAATGACAATAGTAATTTTCGAGTTTGGTTCATGACAAGAGACGAGTTTGGTTGGCGGCGAAAGCCATGATAAAGGAACTACTCCGCACAAACTCTAGCAAAATGCTGGAATCTCATGAGATGTCATTGATCGGATGCCCTCTTATTCTTTTCTTCATCGGTACCCACAATGCTGAGGGTATCGGCCAAGATATGGAAAAACTATTCTTATTTCACCCTTTCTATAACCAAACTAAGAGAGCTTCGAGGACCTGTAGATTCTCCCGCTACATAGGCTAGAGTATCGATAGACCAGGCTCTCCAGTAACCTCTCGAAATATAGAGCCAGAAATGTGACGTCGATGCGTCCACTTCGTATCCTCTATGGGCCACTATTTCGAGTCCTACGATTATTGGCACGCGATAATGTATATTCAAGTGTACTACGGTGGCGGTGGATTTGACCGAGAATGAGACGGCCTCAAGAAATGCAAAGGTAAGAGAGGGCACAATACTGCCAGATGTTTCTTGCGTATCAAACGGCCCCACAAGTGGCTACTTGGTCCCATAGCAACTTCTCCTCCATAAGCTGACCCATGCTTATCAAGTCAGAGCAAGTCTCGGAGACCATCCAAAGTATCGTATAAAACCCGTGTGCAGACTGCCACAACCGTTGCCATCGTTCTCTAAAATAACACATTCTATTAGGATGGGGTGTTCTATGTTGACTACTTATTACTTACAGTAGAGCAACTTAGCAAGCATGGGCATCAATCGGTGATCGATCTACATCCTGATACATAATAATTTCACACTACGATCAAGAGCAGTCACTGGAACAAAGAGCCCAATCTTGCCGAGATAAATTACCTATATGCGTCGTTTTTCTGCCGCTAGCACTATCAGCCTGAGGTCAATGCCGCTGTACGCCTCGCCTGCGTTCGCCTGGAAGTTGTTTAGCAGCCTCGTCCTCCTGGCTAGAGCCAATGACGGCACCTCAGTGACATTCTCCTTTGCACATTTCGTGTGTCACTACAGCTCGTTGGCAGTCGGTTTTGATCAGGCCGGTCTGTAGTTCACCTGCTGTGCGACGGACATGGGCGTGTAAAGGACGACCACTTTTCATACTCACTGATTGGCGACCATAAGCGCTCGTGAGAATAATTACAGCCGAGTTTCACAATAAGTGCCAGGAAATTGCACTGAGGTGTTGTGTGTTATGACGTTGGTCGGAGCTTGTGTGACTGTTGAGTGAATCGAATTAATATGGGAAAGTATTTACATTGGCAGCGGATCTACCCCTTAGCTATGACAGGGTCTATGCCTAAGAAAGACGGCCTTTGTGATGTCGAAGAGAGAAGCTGCACTCGCCTCCACTCGCCATAGGAAAACAGTAAGAGTGGCATGGACTCACAAATGCATCTTCGAGGAATGCCCACCAACAATACGGTACTTCAGTCTCGAAGCAAGCAAGCTTCCTTCATATAGCGGCTGTCACAAATCCTCAGTGCTGAGTGGGGCAAAGGGCTTGTGTTCAGGATGAGCAGGATTGAGAAATCCGATTGTGATGTGATTCCGAGCTGCTCAATTTCATGCTCAGGTTTATGGGTGCACAGGCCGTTCACTACTTATACCTGTACTTGACTTAACAGTGGTACCTGGCGGAAGTCAACAAATTCTGCGAAGCGATGCTGCACCTGTTCTGTTTGTCGTTGACTCTCCTGGCCTAGGTTCAGCTACGCAAATCGTCGATACGGAGGGCTCAAGAGGTAGCCGCCTACCTTGGCAACATTCACAAATTCTCCGACCCTGAAGGCGCCAAAACGCGCCCGTGGTTCATGAAATTTAGTAGAGCAAACGAAGACTGCGGATGCCGCACATTATTGTACAACGTCCAGACTCAAGTGGCAATGGTATCAAGAGCAGGTCATGACCAACGTGCAGAGTCCTTAGGACTCGAGTGGATATTCCCAACGTTCAATGGGACAATCCGACTTACAGAAGGTATTTCAACTCTCGATATGCGCACAGTATCAAGACTCAGAGGTGAGCCGCTAGAACGTGTTGATCGGTGATGAACGTGCGTCGAATTTTCACCCAAGTTGAGGGTCGTTCTCATCCGTATTGCGCGGCTAGAGTGGTCAAGGCTTGAGCGTTGGCCTAGAGGTATCATGCGCTTCGGCGCTTCTACACATCTTGAAAACAGCGCGTCTCTGCGACGACGAAACCTCGCTTCACCAAGTACGTCTGGGATTAGATTTTACTGTTGTCGACCTCGAGCGGTGCGCATCCTAAGAATTTTCCCTATTTGCGATGTCACTTTCGACGCGCCTTCTAACAAGGGGAGGAACGTCATGCTTCGAGAGCGCTTTATATATTAACAGCAATCTTCATTTAGATCTAGTCTTTCTCTATTCATTCACTTCTAACATCACAGCTATGTCTTTCTTACGCCTCGCATGCTTACTGAGTGCCACTGCCCTGCTTCGGGTGGGTTTGGCTCAGTCTGTGCAGTTCAACGGGACAATAGCGGTGGACTCCGATACAACCAACATTATCACAATTTCAATCACTAATGAAGGCGTACACAACTATTCGATTCTGGCCAAAAACAACATGTTCGACAATGGCCATCCTTACCAACCATTTACCATTCAAACTTCTAATGGGACACCAGTACCCCTTGCTGGCTCCCGCTTCGATTACGTTACCTTGAATGATGCCCAATTCATGAGTTTTCCGCCTGCCACAGTCTGGACACGTCAGTTCAACGTTTCCGAGTTCCTACTGCCAGATGCAAAACTGGCGGTGGCGACTTCGCAATGTTTTATCATTAGCTTACCAGGCTCCGTGCCGGCTATCCTCACCGACAACATCACCAGCGATCAGAAATTAGCCGACATATTCTTCAGCGGAGGTTTGGTTAACGTTCCGCTGGGGTCCATTCCACTTCATCACAATGTATCAGATCCAGCCGGGGCGGCTCTCGCGGTTAGTAAAGTCTCCGGCAGCAACTCCATAGCCAGCGCATTAGCAGCAGCTGCTGCTGCTTCTAATGCAACGGTACCTGCGCAACCATCTGGAGTTATCAGCACACAAGCTACAGATACATTCTCTCCTTTAAACATGCCGAGCAGGTTGGGGCAAGGATCCCAGGGATCAAGCCTAGGGGCATAACGTAGCAAGGCAGCTTGAATCTGTGCGCTGACCCCCGTGCCGGGAAGCATTGGCGAGGGGCATTCCGACTAGTGGCTCCTCCAACCTCCATCGGTCTCTACTCTGAGTATACGAGCATACAGGCTTCTCCTCCCAGCAAACATGACAGATCGAAATCTAAATGTGTTGGACTGAGCAGCCCGTTTGCACGGCCCTTGTGCTTATACGCCCAGCGCTCGGCCTACGACACGCTGTTCAGCACAGATCGGAATCGTGCACAGATAGAAAAGCGAGTGAAGTTTGAATTTGAATATTGACTCGGAATGGGATACAGCATGCGGCACGCTCGACATTGCTTAATAATTAGATGAGAGATCTTGAAATGTACATATGGGATCTGCGGCGTTCTGGGCATTGGGTTTGGGGGTTGTGGTTGGGACAAGTGGATTTGCATGTGCTGGCATCAAAACAAAGGTTGTAAATAGCGAATATAACGGCAGCAACGTAACCAGTTTGCTTCGCTCTAATTTGATGCCCACATAGTTGAACACTTTACGAGGTCATCGTAAGGCCATTGACCGAGTGAATGGGGATATCGCTTCGCTCTGCCCGAGTGTAGTTAGATAGAACTGCATGGAGTTCACTGTTTTCTACTTCTGAAGCACCCCAGCCACTGTCCTGAAGTACCTTGAATGAAAACTTCAATCTGTCCCAACAGCCATCCAAACACAACTCCCTCGGACTCAAAACCCCAGCTCCTCCCTTCCTCTCTTTTTCCCCCAACCAAACACCGCAACGCTCATCTCGCCTCTACAATCTTCCAGCAACATCAACGACCTATCCCTCCATCACCTCGAACAGCCCCCTACCTCACCCCTGCCCAAAATTCCACACAAAGTCGGCAGCAGCTCCAAATGCCACAGACCACCCAGCACAGGCGAATCCGGGGTACCTTATCGCCTGCGGCTACAGCCGTAAGCTGCATATGTCGACCAATGCTTACCATGTAGCTGATAGCGGCACTCGTCACCAAGCCTACCGGCGAGAACGAACACGTCAAATGATTGTCGAATGTTGATACACGGCTCCAAAAACTGAGCGGCATTGTTCCCCGCCGGCCATGTATATTCCAGACCTTCACGAATTGCAAGATCGATGATGTTACATTCCCTTGTAATCCCACATGCAGAAACGCCAAAGCCGGATTTCTAATGGATAGAGTGGACATGCATGCATTCCATTAGCGAGGGGAAAGCCATTGTGCGCCGACGTGGAGAGCCGACCACCGGGGAAGGGAGCTGGAGAGCCGATTAGGTAACGGCGAAGGTGACAAAGTACTTGGAGAGCTTGGACTTCAGGGTAATGGACATGGGGAGGGGGAAGATAGACGGAGGTACCACGCGGGAGTTCGGCTTTGGGGCTTTGATGGAATTGTTGATGTAGGGGTTGAGGACGCTAGATTATGGGTTGGAGATTGAGGAGTGCTGTGGCCGGAGTGTCTGCAGAGCCTCGATTTTGGTTTCATAGGTCGTGCGTCAGGGTCTCCTGGCTGCAGAACCCCATGGAAGCGAGGCTGACCACGCATAGCATTATCGCGCCAATATCTGTCCTGTCTGCCTTGGCGCTCTCAGACCCTTGCGTCTTATAGCTCCTGCCATGCTGAGTGGCAACGACAAAATCAAAATCCCTTCACTCGACCCTTTCAGTCGACAAGGAGCGCATTGCAGCAAGTACCAGGACATGGCCTTTGGATGAGAGATGATAAGCCTTTGAGATTGGTGGTGGGCTTTGCCGGGTAGTTGATGACCAGTGGATGTATGGCAACTCCGCCGTGGTAATAGAATCTTCAGAGTCTTGAACGGAGTGAGCATGATAGGGTGTAACAGCTCTAAGATATTGATCTACCTCAAGATTCCACGTTCAACCTGACTACCTTAGTGCTCGCAAGGAAACGCCCCCATTTCAGCCATGAACCCAAAAGCCAACAAATCGAGATGGATCCGGCAGCTTGGCGCATTGTCGCTCGATAGGCGCGGCTATCTGCATGTATAATGTCGCTTAGGTCCAGTGATTCGTCCATCCAACTCCAAGAGCAATCATTAGCAGTGCTTTGAAGAGACACCAATACTTCGATGACTAAGTAGGCTCGCCTTCAGATGGGAAATGTAGCTACCTGCTCAAAGATGTTATCCTTGAATTTTCCAAACTGAATATTTGGGGCGAGAAGCGCAGTATATACGATAACAGAGGAGATTAGAGAGATATGCCACTGCAGATCAAAGCCAGCAAGATAGGACAGAATATGATTGCTTCCAGACGCGAAGGTATTGATCTGAGTGGAGAAGATTGCACTTATTCCTAGCTCTGACGATCGAAAAGTCAGATGGATATATCGAGGAAAATACATATACAGCTTATATCTGACCTATAATTATACGTTGGCCAGTATACCGGGTTGAATGCTCTCTAACTTCTGTGATAATTCCTCCCATACTCGTTTCTGGGCCTTTGTACCCTCTTCGCTTCGTACCAATGGAGCTGGACTAAGCTACGGTCAGCAGCAAGATCTCGCCGCGAGCGTACGCAAAGGACAACTTACATCCCTACTCGACTACAACTCATGTATTGTCCGTGGCTCTCCGGGCCTGTTTCCACTGCATTAACCAGTGTCCGGCTTCCAACTTCGGTGGTTCTTGCAAGGAAGAACTTGACAATATGCAAAATCAAAGGCCCATCTCGAGCTAACTCTGAATGGCAAAGACCTGGGTTGGTGTAATTTATGATGACGTCTGGCTTGTTGTTCTGCTTGGTTCGGTCGGCAAGTTCGCGGCAGTAGAAGACTTCGAGTAGCTTCGAGACATTGTATCTATGGAGTTCAGATGTATAAGCTAACAGCTCAAATACTAAGTGCACGGTCAACTTACCTGTCTCCCATATTGGCTGTCTCTTTGTCATTCAAAGTCTTGAAGATGTTCGGGCTACTCTTCTCTGGGAAAGACGTAAACCCATGGACCTCGGAGCTAACGATTGCTAGATGAGGTGTGATGTTGTATCGGGTCGCTGTTTCTCGAAGCTTAGGCAGGATCATTAAGCCCAACAAAAAAGTGCTGACAACATTCGTTGTAATAGTCGACTCGTTGTCCTCGAATAGAGTATACTTGTTCGTAGCAATACCAGCGTTTTCGACCACGGCATCCAGGCGCTTCAAGCCTTCCGCCTTTCTCACAAACTCCTTGACAGACTCGTAGCTCGATAGATCAAGCTGCCAGACCACTAGGACACCCTGCCGCCCTGTTGTCTCTTCAATGGATCTTTTTGCTGCCTCGCCTTTTTCTAGGTTCCTGACGGCAAGTACGACTTTCTCTGCATTCAGACGTGTGAAATGGCGGGCTGCTTCAAGGCCAAGACCAGTGTTGCTGCCAGTGACAATAATCGTCTGCCCTGAGAAATTCGTTTCGGGATAGGGAATGGGGGAAAATTGCTCTTTGAGGAAGAGAAGCAATGCAGACATGGCGTGGGACTCGGAGGTTGTTCTCATGTTATTAGTTTTGGTAGTCTTCGCCGACAGCTGCTATGAGATTGAAGTCCAAAGCGAATATACAGAGGGGCTTAGAATGAGAATAACAATGGGGGAAGTAGGTAAATAAAGCCTGAAGGCTAAGTACTCTGAGTCCACTGTTTTCTTCCTCCATGCTTGGATACACCCACTGGTGACGGCATTGAAACGGGGTTAAGGCCAGTCGTAAGGCCGGTGCTAGTTGATCCAGCGAACTCCGTCGGGAATCGTCTTAAAGACCGAAGGCTTCGTTGAGTAGAGAGTACATCCATCGGCCTTGACAGCATGCAATGGCACAGGCATTGCCAGATTCGAGATTTCTTCTGCGTTGTCAAAACTTGTACACAGTAATCGAATGAGCCACACTAATGAGAAAGCCAGCTAGCTACGTTAGCTCTAGCGTCTTCGGAATAATGGAAAGCGCCGCTTTCACGTGATCGCTTCTGCTCATCTCAAAAACCGGTTGGTTGAACTCCTAGAGACATGTCCAAAAACGAATGGAAAGCTCCCGTTGATCTATTGGTCAGGACAATCTGTGAGACTATAAGCCCAAATGGAATATCTTCAAACTTTCAACAATAAAGTCTTTGGCTCAGATACGTGTTCCACCCACGAAGTCATAATCGTCCTCAACCTCATTACAAAGGGTCCTTTAGTGCTAAGTTTCTTGCTACTTTCTTACCCTACTTGTTATGTTCCGTCCTCGTCTTCCTTACCTACGACTACTACTTCAGCCTCCTCTTTTCTCGCCGTCTGCTTGGCTGCTTGATACTTTGTTGCAGATGATGATAATACAGCCGTCTTGTCACCTTGTTTGAGCGTTTCTACCGCAATGCCGGATACACTCGATTCTCCCAAAGTCGAACCCTGGGCCGAAAGTAATTGGGCCATCTTTTCTGAAAGACTCTCTGACGAAGCTTTCGTGGAAAGTTGGCGGCTAGAAGTGAAACGCTCGCTTGAAGTCACAAGACCTTGCATTTCGGCCACTGCGGAATTGGTCATTGAAGAATATATCTAGAGTTTGATCAAACTCACTAGGATCGGGAGTGCGAGCTAATAGATAGAGACGTTCACTGTCATGCACTGGTTGAAGTCGATTTGCGCGTTTGATTGCGCTTTGTGTGTCGATTTCTGAGCGAGAACGAGAGGAATGATGAACTGGCTCGTTTAAAAGCTGAAAATTCTTATCAGCTTGCTCGACTTGTCGTGCGATCAGCTGCTTGTACTTGAGCCTGAGATTCCTTGTCGACTTGATTAACCTGCTCGATTGACTTATCATTCCGTCTAGTTCCTCTTCTACATATGATGGCCTTGGGGCCTTGCTCTTCTAGCATATCGTCACGTCGACGTACTTTTACGAGCTGTTGAATGGATTTGAAGGCAAGCAGAGTAATGTTGAAGTGGATTGGAAAAGCTGACGCCGTAAGTTTCGTTTACGTGACCCAATGAATATTCTGGACACAGTGACTGGCAATCTATCGAGAACATTATATCTATACTCTTGTGATCCATGTGATACTGCACAATGTCAGACAGTGGCGAACAATGTTTGTTCAAACATACTGAGCTGACACATTTTACAATGATACTAAACTGTACTTCTCATGTCTCATCTGAATCTTATGACTAAACGTCAAGACAAGCTCGTGCTACTGTCTCGGCAGAGGCGCAGTCATCATGTTCGCTCATCTTTCCACTTCTATTCCTCAATTTGAAAACAAAGTCAAAGCTTTTCATTGGTTAAGGTACCTTCTCTTCTTTAAGTCACGGTCTGAGATTTTAACAAAGGTTAGAATCTAGTGAGTTCTCTGAACTGTCTTACTCACCTCAAAGGCTAGGTGATGGGTTTTACTCATCTTATTAAGCATATTGCTAAATATATCATCCGAACATAATCAACGACTGAAATTTAGGGTCGGTTAAGGTTTCTACTGTCCCAGTGATTCGCTATACCGAATTCTTAATACAATCCCGAACTCTGTCAGACTTCATTCTTCTCAGATAAAGCCCGAAGTTGTGGTGAGAAGTATCGCTTAACCATGCACTGCTTAACTGGAATGTAGATGAGAATTCCTCGCTTCTCGATCCGGAGTCTCAAACACAACTGCGAAATCAAAAGCGTTTCGATGAACTGGTACTGCCTGCCTTTTTCGCATCGCCAAATTCGATCTGGAATTTGTCCTTTTACGGCATCTGTTCTAGGGATTATATCATTGAACGTCGACAAGTACATTCAAACGGGCAATTGCAGCATCCGGTGCTGCAGGTTGGCTACAATGGGACCCTCATCGGTTGGTGAGCGATTAAAGCTGCAATTCAGTGGGATATCGCCACTAACATATAGATACAGGAGAATCCGGTGGCTTGACGGTAGATTCTGGAAGTGTTTCCACTAATCAAGCTAAGCGGTCAGTGCGACATTCCCGGATTAAAAGCGATGCTAAAAAGAAAGTCTACAGTTCTAGCAGCCATGGTTCCGGACGGACAAGAGCATCAACTTCGAGATCTGGCCCGCGGTTCCCTCCTACACTTACGCCTACAGTCGTTGAAGTTACCGACGACGCTGAATCAAATCAAGAGATTCCTCTAAAACCTTCCCTTACATCTAAGAACCTGCATATGCACCAGGAGGGACAAATCGAGCTGGATCCCGAAGAAGATGGCTGGGAATCGCCTCCTGCAACTGTGGAGGAGAGGCTTCTCCAGGCCAGGAACTTTCTGTCGGATGAGGATCCGGATTCACAGCGTGATTTCGCGAAAAGGCTCGAAGCAATAGGCAACTATTTGCGTAAATTGGCCAACGAGAAGGTGCCATGCGATATCAAAGTGTATAAAGAGGTACAAGATATGCTTCGCGTCCATCAGTCGCCAATGAACCAACAGAACGGCCAAATCTGGCCGCCTTTTGAAGAACGACTTCTCCCAAGACAGAGTGTGCGTTTGGCATTGTTTGACATGGATAGGGCTCAACTCCGTGGAGCTCCTTTACGAGACGATCACCCGCCTTTCACCATCAAACGCCCAGTCGACCACGATGCATTCATAGAGGCTTTACGAGCATATACGCCCAGAGGGCAAGCACTTCGAAAGATCGAGAACGATGCATACTCGCAAATACTGAACGATCCATCTCTTGTCCGTGAACACATTGAAGAAGAGAACCAGCAGACCGAGGATGAAAGATTTAATACTAGGGCGACGAACAGAGGTCGTAAACGTGCGGCTGTACAAATTGCACTTCGCTCTTTTGCTACTAATCACGAGCAACATTTTGAAGGTGGCTGGAAGCATCGGGTCTTGCGATTGCCGTCTGCACCTCATCCTGAGCCTTCGGATCCGGTAATGGCTATTACTGCGGAGGGAGGGGGAGGATCAGATCATGATGATCCGTTAGAGTGGACGAAGAAAGTATTGGCCTTCCAAAACAGCGCCAATAAATCAAGTCAGACCCGTGATGCAGGGCAACCGTCCCAGATCCGAGGCGTAATCAAAGCAGCCTGTCAAGCCCGCTTTACATTCCTAGCCACCCATCTCTTCAACCTGCTCTACAACTCTCCCATTTCAAGAACCGACTCCGTAGACGATACCCGGTATTTTGGCGAAGAATTCATCGAAAAGATAAATGGAAGCGGCCTCCCTTCTCCGTTGCCCGTGCAAGATCAGGTTCGAGAAGTTACTGAATATTGCGATAGTCGTGGGTGGTTCCTAGAGGATTGTTTGACCGAATACGCGAATTTGGATCTCAACGACATCGAACAGCTTGAAAAGTGCGTAGCGACCCCATCCCATATCCCAAAGCATATACAGTAGCTAACCAGCAAACCAGCATACTCGCAGAAACCATGCAACTCCACCACAATATCCAAAACGAACAATTCAGCCCCGCACCATCTACCATCGCGCCAAAATCCGCAAAAGCAAAAGGCAAACAAAGAGAAAACGCCGCACAAGGACAAAGAGAGCAAGCACTGCAAGAACTCGCCGAACCTCTAAACGGCACCAAAGGCCTCCCTTCCTACACAAAAGCCATCGACCTCCTCACCAACAGGATCCTGCAAGAAAACCACGAGAACAGGCCCTCTTCAAACCTCGACTACGACAGAATGTGGTCCTTCGCTTCCGACCAACCCGCCCAGTCAAAGAAGAAGCGATTCTTCTCTCGCGGCCAACGGCCTACCAACCAAAAATCACCAAGCGACGTCTCCCTGGGCAAAAGAAAAAGAGCAACCGACCCCCCCCCACCCGAACGCCCATCCAAACGCCCACAACACCACCCCTCAAGCCCAGGCCCCACCGCACCGCCGCACTCCAGTTCCCGCTCCTCCACCCCCGAACTCGGCCGCGGCAACCTCATGCCGCCCGAAATGCAAGAATTCGACGTTTCGAAACACGGCGAGGTGTTGGAGAACGCGCCAGACGCAAAGGAGAGGCAATGGCCCGGCGGGGAGGGGTTTCCGTTTGCGGAGACGGGGTTTCTAGGGGGGGTGGTGGGGGGCAGGGTCGAGAGGGATTTGGATGCTGGTGGGTTGGTTTTTTGGAATTTTGAATTTCGAATTTTGGCTCTGGGGGTTTTCTGGCATTGGACCAGCCGTGTTATGAATGATCCCACTAATCACCTCTCCTACAGGCTCTCCCAACGACCCCGCCCCCGCCCCCGCCCCCGCCCCCGCACCCACACCCCCTTCCTCCCTCGCCCTCAACATCCCCGCCATCCGGTTCACCCTCCCCAAACCTTCCACTTCCCATCCAGGTACCCCTTCCCCCCCCCTCTCTAACACCCGCAGTCGCACATACTAACACCGCACAGCCAAACCCCCCCCAAACCCGACCTCCTCCCCCCTCCTCCCCCTCGCTGAACCGCGTCCCTCGCGTTCCAAGACGCCTAGATTAGTCCCGCGCCCTGACCCCCACGCCCCCAGCGTCGAAGTTGGCACCTCGACACGCGCTCCCCCACCGCGCCCGGAACCGGTGGTTGGAAGTGATGGGTTCCGTCGGCCTGTTGAGCGTGAGGTGGGGAGTGGAGGGGTGGGATGGAGGGAAGGGGAGGAGGTGGAGAGTAGTGCGGTGGGGGATGGGGATGAGGATGGGGATGGGGATGGGGATGGGAATGGGGATGGGGATGGGGGAGATTTGTACGGGGTGAGTGATTAATGTTTTGGGGGTGGTGAAGTGGGTGGCGGTGATTGTGGTGGGTTGCTTTGGAGTTGGTCGAGTAGTCGTGCCGTGGGTCTTCTCTGTTGACTTGGTAAGATGTGGCGTTAGCTGTGCGTTTCCTGGAGCGGTGGGAGGTTAGTCGAGAAGTTTTAGCAGCTGTGAGGTCGTGTCTTGGGAAAAGACTAAAAGAGCGCTGCAACCTGGACGAGAGATAGGACGTGAAAGACAAAGCCACATCAATTGCTCTACCTCACACCACCACAGTCCACTACTGAACCCATTTTCCCAATAGCACAAAACACCCCCTAATACCTCTTCCCCTCCCTCAACACATCCCCAAACTCCTCGAGCGGACTCCGGTTCAACTTGTTATCCTTCCAAAGATTCGGTGTCAAGAACCCATACGTATTGCCGACGGCCACAAACGTCGCTTTCAGCGTATTCTCAAGGGTTTTGGTGCTGCCGGCTGACGAGGTGTAGACGTCTTGGACGCCGGCGAGTTGGAGGAGACGTTTTACGGCGGGGGAGGCCACGAGACCGGTGCCGCGGGGGGCGGGGATGAGCTGGAAGCGTGTTTGTTAGCTCTGTACGGGGATGATATAGGTGAGTGAGGGAGAAGACGTACTCGAACAGTAACGGAACCACACTTTCCACTCTCCTTTGTTGGCAAAGAATGCGGGTCACCGAGCGAAGTACCCCAGTATCCACGGCGGATGGGAAGTACGCTGAGCTTGGCAATGATGATGGCGGCACGGATGGCGGTGGCTACTTCTTTCGAGGTCTTGATTCCGAGCCCGACGTGGCCTTCGGAGTCGCCAATGACGACAATGGCCTTGAAACGGGTACGTTGACCGGCGCGGGTTTGTTTTTGAACGGGTTTAATCTATTTGGAGGAAGAGAATGTAAGCCATTGCACATTTCCAAGCCAAGAGTCATCCTATCTAGACATATGCAGGTACTGATGGCCCAGGTATACCTTCATAACCTCATCCTTCAACTTGGGCAAAAACCAATCCACAATCTGATACTCCTTGATCGGCAAGCTATGCAGATAAATCTCCTCCATACTCTTAATCTTGCCGGCCTTGACCAGTCGGCCCAGTTTAGTCACTGGCTGCCATTCCTTCTCTTCGTTCTTGTTGGCACCTCGTCGAGGTCCTCGGCGGCCGCCGCGCCCTCGTCCACGGTCTCCGCCTCGGTCACCTCGGGAGCCGAAACCACCGCCGCGAGCTCCTGCTGCTCCTCCTCTAGGAGCGTCAGCCATGATTGAGGTGTTGTAGTATGTGGTGTAGAGGTTGAGGCGTTCAAGAGGGATTTGGGGTTTGGCGATAAGGTGGTCTAGTAGAAGTTCGCGATTGTTGGTGGGGGATGAACTGCGCTAAGAAACTTAAGCGAGGGCTTAGGTTTCGATGTCAGAGTTATGGAAAATGACCATTGGAAGGCCACGGGTATGCAACGATCACGAGTGTTCTTCGATATGATTCCGTAGTAGTAGCCTCTCGTCATCTACAATCCAAGGAGAGCTATAGTTGAAACACATAATCGCAAGGATCTACGAGTTCAGTATCTGCTTACGCACGCAGCGAACCACAAGTTCTATCTTGCTATAAGCATGTCTGAATTTGGTATGAAGGACTGATCTATCACGTGCTCAGGGGCACTCATGGCCCTTGTTATCTCGTGGAATGTATTACCATAAGTGAATATGTTCTTGTAGCACATCCTTGCCATACCGTAGGAATTTAGCAAAACCTGCCGGTGTTACTTGATATATTTGGAGAATTGGGTATTGTATATCAATGATAACTCAAAAGGCATATCATGCATAGATGTTAGCGGAGCCAACCGTTTAGCGATGAAGTCGGATTGCCCATATCTCGAACATTTCCAGCAATCTTTCACAATGCACCCCTCTTGTCAGTAGCAGCATCAACTTCTAGACCGGGACTCTGCCCACTCGTGCATCCTCAGCATCAAGCTTCGAACTACGGCCACCAAAGTCTGCCATTGCTAACATTGCGCCTGCCTCTCCCATGTCCGAGAGTCTTTTGTTTTCTACTGACGGGGAAATACCGATTGGCAGGTTCAACAACCTAGAATAAACGAGATAGCCAGCTACGCCAGTCACGATAGTGCCAATGGCGAGGATCGCCGGAAGTATGGGATTTGAAGGCGATGCTGCGACTGCTTGTGCAGATTGTCCATCGGCTCCGACAACGGTCTCGGCAATATTTGACTCAAGAAGCAGATTTGACTTATGAAGCTGCCCCATGATAGGCATGGCTTCAAAGGCGATCTTTACCATGCTTGAGCCCGTTGAAGCCATTGCCTTTTCCTCTGGCTTGCTCCACGATAACGAAGTCTCCTTCCCTTGTCGGCTTTCATCTAGAGAGTCTGCCGCCGTGGTATAGCCACCAGGCTGCGAGCTTAGCAATGCATCCTCAACTTCGATGGGTCCACCAAAGAAACCGTAAACTAATTCTTTAACATATCTACACAACTCTGGATATCTAGCTTTCATAGACTTTGCCAGCCATGGCTGCGGGACTTCAGGCAACAGAGCGAGAGCTAGATATGCCAAGGCCAGGCAGTCCAGACTTGACGGGTTATCGTCGGAAAGGAGGAACCGCTTTTGACCCAGAAGCTGCTGTAGAGGTCCGAAGAAAGCTTCCGAGAGTGCATCGAGCCGGAAACGAGAGGCATGTTGTGGCTGCCTGACCAAGGACGTCACTGTTTGACGTGTGGTTCGTAGAGACGGGGGGATAAGGTCGGACCCTGGTTTCGTTGCTGTTCCATTCTTCGCTTCAACACTCGCGTTATCAATATCCAGTGACGACAGATTGAGGTGCGCGGTTCTAGCTTTGGCAAGCTTGCGGCGATGGGGAGTTATCAGCCACGGTCTCGGCCACTGCAGGATACGCGAATAGGCAGGGCGTGTTGCAGAATTATAGTTTTCACTCGAAACGTAGAGACTCAGATCCACCAAGGGTTGCCCATGGGCCTCAACAAAAGCTGAGAAGCTGTTTCACGCATCAGCTGTGCCCTCTCTCACCGCTGTTTCCTAACGACACCTGAACATACGCTGTGACGTTCGCTCTGCCTCGTCGGTCCAAGTTATGGTCCAGATCCCACCCCTTGTCCGAGCTCTTCCTCAGATGATCAATAATGTTGAGGAAGCCGCCGATCCATGTCGAGCCATCTCGAAGGGCTGGCAGCTCCTCTGAAACACAAAGCTCGTGTTAGCCATCGTGACCGCCGTGATACTTGATGCGACTGGATGCATCGGCTGGAGTATATTACAAAACGGGAAAGGAGCCTCACGAACTTGTTGGACTCAAGGTCGCGTCACAGCTCGCGACGAGAGCCCATTGGTCGCGAGGAACGACCTGAGTCAGGTAGGCTATGGCGGCAAGACAGTGGGGGTCAATGGACGGCAGAGAGAAAGCTGGACCCCAGATATGAAGCTCGAGGGCCATAATGATAATGATAAAGCCGAGGTGCTAATGAGACAGAACTCCAATCATGTTGCATAGCAAAGCTTGCAACATCTGGACGTTGAAGGCGAAGCGGGTTTGGCGTTGTTGGAAGAAGAATCAAGTGACGTGACCAAACAGGAAGCCGAGGTGCCGATCATGCGGATGTGACAGGCGAGTGTCAAGGCGTGTCAAGGCATTGGAGATTTGGAGATTTGGAGATTAGGGTTCGGCAATTCGTTCCACCGGCACAACCGCACACAACGCCAATAATGGAGGACAGACTCGGAACCGTGGTCTTCGGTACGGATACGAATGGGTAAAATTATCCATCCATCCATCCAGAAATTGGTAAATACGGTAACAGTAGTGTTGTAAGAAGCCATCGAAGATATTCTAATATAGCTTTCTTTACACCGTTACACGGATAATATTCGAATATATTTGTTAAGATTGTTCTAATTCTTAATATACATTATCTGACATCATGATCCATATTTCCCAACTCCACTAACTGCTCCGTATTGTATCCCCAATAGCTCAGGCCGTGAAAATCCAGAAAGTGTGTACCGTACAAGGGTATATGGTGTAGCTAGGCATAAAAGCGACCAAGAAACGGCATAGAACATGGTGACCCGAATGGCGGCGCATCACCCGACAGAATCGACCGTGGTTAAGCGACGTTGATGGGAACCGGAATAGCGGTTGAGCAGATAAGGCTGCATCCGGGTGGGTGGGCGAATCCCAGTGTTGATTCGCCTGCATAGAGTATTGGTAGGCCGTGCCGTGCTGATATGCAGGTGATGCGTAAGGTAGGGCAGCACCAGGTTGGAAAACGTGGTCGAAGCCCTCCAGTGTAGATAGATCGTCGCTGTCCTGCAGCTAACGAGAATGGAAAACCCAGCAGAAGTCCGTCCCACGCGTAGTATTTTCCGTACTCAGAGTACGCGAAGCCAATGTTTTGTATTCATTGTTTTGCCTTGCAGTCGAGACATAATGAAATATGTCCCCAACGATATAGATGATCCAGGAAGAACCGATAAGTGGAGGACCGGCCTCATTACTTTGGAATTTGGGGCAGAGGGCGGTTTGGGGGTGGTCCTGGACAGGGAGGGTATTGTGGTTTTGATGGGCCGTGGTATTGAGAAGGCATTCTGTGAATATCGGAGGTTTTGAGGGAGGGGAGGATGAGTATGTTGAGTGGGGCGCGGCAGAGTCTGCTCGAGGAAGATTCGGAGGTTAAAGGACGACTATTGAACTGAGTCTGCGATAGTGGACGGGTGATGACGTGAGGTGTATTAGATTATGCGTGCAGGTGCTCGAGATTTGAGTAGCGGTTGGGGGAGGTAACAATGGTAGTCGAGGTAGCCAACAGGTTGTTTCCGAGGAATGAAGGGTTAGGAGGGAGGGAGGCAGCTGAGGTATTTATGAACCGTGGTAGCAGGCCGTTGAACGTTTTGAAGGATGGAAAAAGATCCATGATTACCTTACCTTTACCCTTCCTCCGTACCGTTGGGTACAGTAATAATAATAACTAATTTGACTAGCTCAGCTGATGAAGTTATTCAGGGCGCGGAAAATCCAAAATGAGCATGACTGAGCAGTTTCGATCGACCAGGGTGATTGCAGGGAAACGACGTTACGGCTGCTTTCTCCAAAATGAAAGTGGAGGGGCCAAGCAGTGACGCGGTGAATCATAAGGAGAATAGCCCGGGTAAGGTAAGGTACCGTAAGGTACGAGGGGTCAGGTACAGTACCTACTGGTACCTACCTTACCTAGGTAGGTATGTAGCATGCAAGAGCCAAGAGCCAAGAGCCAAGAGCACAAGGCTGATGTACGTAGTTACCTAGGTAGTACACAGTACGTCGTACGGTACTTCCGTACCTACTTTTATTTCAGGGGCAGGGGCAGGGGCAAGGTACGGTATGACGGTATAATAATAATAATGGGGTTTTCTTTTGGAATTAGGAGATCCCCACGCTCGTAACCAAAAGCCATAAAGACCTGATCCCTGTCCGCCGTCGTCGTCAGTGCCTCGAACACTTACTCGTTAGACTTGTGGTCACACACACACACACCCTCTCTCTCTCTCTCTCAGTAAAATATACTCACAAATGGAACCATGTTATAAACAACTCCCAATTTAGGTACCTTGCTTTATCGCTCTAGTGTTCTACTCTCTAACCATGCTGGAACACTCCGCTGCAAACCGTCATCCCTTACCCAACTATCCCAGGCACACCTCGAACAATGTCATCTTACTGTTCCAACCTTCTATCGAATTAGAAACCATATTGCTACCCATTGCTGTGGATGGTTACGCAAACAACCAAGTCAATATCTGAACCGCGGCACTTGGACGGAAAGAGCCCATGCAACCTTACTCTATTAATGCATCTTACATACAGTAGGACTCACACAGTACTGGAAATCTAGACAATCGCTCACACCCTCCCGAGGAACAGCAATTCCGGGAGGGCCAATGATATCGGGCAGGAATGGATATTTCTAAACTGAAGACGATGGGTTGTGACTATATGCTATCATGGTCTGCCAGGAGCCGCATGTCCGAAAACTCAAACAGATTGCTCGCTTGTTTGAGCTTTGCTTTGATCGTTTCTAAAACTTCCCCTGAACGCAAATCCTGATGCAAATCATCGTCTCACACACGCCAAATTACAATCTCAGGGGGAATACGAAACTCTTGCGTCGTCATACCTCAACCATGATTGGCAGGCTTTCATTTGCCACCAAATTAACACCAAACAAACAATAGACTTGTGCAATCATAGTTTCCTCACGTACTCCGTAGGTACTGTGGTACTACACTACCTTACCTTACGACCGATAGTCAGCAAAGCGCCACAGCCGGGCTGCTCGCCTGACTGGTCAATGGCTAAAGTACCTTACAGCATTCCGTACCATCGTGCCTACCTCGCCTTACTCTCTTACGTTACGACTGTCACTAGCACTATCGACGAACACCACCCCGGAAGACATATTATTGTTTTATGACCATGACAGAATAGGGTAATAATACTCCGTACCAACAACCCATTAAGATAGATCCTTGCACAATACAAACATGTGTTACGTTACACATCGCACGGCCACCGATCTACAGGGGATGGCCACATGGCAGTTGCATTTGCTGCAGCTAACAAGGAGTCACGGACACAATCTGGGGGCCCCAATTATAATATGCCATCATGTCCAATTTGATTACTTATTGTTTGCTTGCACGGGGGGCGCCCAACACGCTCTCGTGTCCTCTTCATCTCTTACAGGACAGACGTCGCTCGCATGCTGCATGCACGACAAGCTGTTTCATTATTCCCTCCAGCAGCCATGCCGAGTGTCCGAGTGAAACAGAGATACGAGTCACGACCAACTGCATATGTACTGTGTACGGAATACTAGCAATACTTTACCATACGCTCAGCTCGTCCCAGCAAAGGGCCCATGCGCTCACGTGGGAAGGCCTCCAGAACCATGGTGCTGGGTCGGTGGCCCCTGTCAGGGAAATTCTAAGCGGCGTGGGTCGATGGCGTTAACATTTCCAGATCTCCCGAAGAAACAAGTGGGCCTGTGGCTTGAACAGAGAGTCCTTTGGGCCTCATTGTTGGAACGTCGGTTGGATTTCCACCCCCAAACAATAAGAAAACTAAAGCGCCTCGACGCTGGATAATGGAACGATTGGATCTGGATCTCGTCGATTGCTAACACTTGAGCAGGAAAGGAGTGCAGATTCCCCGAGTGCCAACATCGCGTTAACCATGCATGTCAAGTACTCTTTCGACGGACCCTGAGATACTTCAGGTATCGTACGGGCAGACCGCTCTCCTTCCGTGCTGCAAGATCCTTCCAATCAACCTGGTTGTCGGTTTGGGTGTGGATACTGTGCCACACGCGTACAACTCTTCTGACAGATGGGCTCAATAATGATGTGGAAACATCCACAGTGATCCCCATTGGGCACGCAATATGATGTGGGTTAGTGGGAGTGCTTTGGCGTTGCTTGGGCCAGGAAAGCAACTGGACTGCTGATACACAATATTTCGAACCTTGCTATCCCCAAAATAGATCCTCCGTCAACGAGATGGTCAGATACAAACCGACCTCGTTCGGTCAGCGCTGACGTCCAGCAGCTGTCGGGGCTTCGAAGAGTCCGGCCGAGCCAGCAGCCGGCAGCTAAAAGCCGACGCCGGAGCCGGAAGAGGGACACGACGAGCGACAGCATTGGATAGGTAACCATTGATTCACGCTGGGAAGCTTAGAAATGCAAAAGGTGTCTCATGCCAACGGGAGGATTCTTGGCCGTTTTTTCGACCGTACCGAGCGATATATATGATAACAGCTGAGGAAGAGACGGAATTCCACCGCTCGGTCTTACTTTGCAGAGTCGTGGGAAGAGGTGTGATCCACATAAAAAAACCAAGCTACTCTAGGAGTTTTTAAAGCTTTCAGCTACATGTTGGTAGATGAGGTGGTGTGCAACGCGGAAAGTGTGCATGAGATTGGTGCATCCGCTCTGACAGCTCCCACGTGAAGAGGGCTTTGTGCGTCTAGTGTACGACCGTGCCTCCCGATGCAGTAATGGAGACTGCCAAGTCAATTGCGCCTTTGGGTCGTATCGAAGGCTGAGGTTCAGCAGCGGCACGAAGCGAAGAGTACCAGGGGATGGAATAGGATCTGGCACCGTATTCATGCTACCTGTATCAACTTCTACGGAACTGGCATACGGTAGGGCAAAGAATTGAATACTCGATTTCGATTCAAAGAATAGCCCCCAACCTCTCGACTGGTGCTACGTTAACCACATCGGTCCACCAAATCTTTCGATAGATTAGCCCCCACGACTTTTCTTGGTTTCTGCTCGCATTTACGCCAAGCGCGCACGGTTACTGCACTGGCGTCTATATCGTCGCTTTGAGGTCTGCATGGTCCTGGTATAGACCTGCCAAATTATAGATTAATATTCAAATACCATCAAGGTGAGCGCCTCGGACATGGAACTTACCATACCGTCACACACCCTCGGATGTGATTTCGACTTCAGCTGCCACAAAACGGTATCAACAGCTGGACTTCATCTACAATTCGCCCCCATAGCCGTAGCGTTGTACCTTGGCACTAGCTTTTTATCAGTCGCCCATTCATTCACTCGTCCATCATCTGACCCTCTGCCATTTGCGTAGATGCAATCCAGTCCTCCATCATTGCTTGGCCAGCGCCTCCTGCCAACTCGTTTCCCTTGGCGGTTCCCTTTCTCGTCACCACTAGACATAGAATTCGACCGTAGATACTGAAACCATCGTACGTCGTGTGGAGAGCCATTTTTTTCTTGTCGTCTGCGTCTCCTTGTTGCTCCAAGCCAAGCTTCTCCTTGCCTTTCCTGGAAGGCCCCTGCTGGGACTCATCCTCAGAGTCCTCGGAGAGGAACAAGCCTTCCTCACTCTCGCCCCTGTCCTTCCGCGTGCTACCATCCATGACAGCGTCCTCAGCTCGAGGGATGTCTTCCAAGCGCACGCCTTTCCCCTCGTGAGACTCTTCGCGAACCAACGCAGGCTCATCTCCCCCACCGACCTCAACCGGCTCCTCCCTCGTTCCAGTTCCTGTCAACCTTCCAGTCGTTGTCCCCAGCCTAGCCTTCTCGCTCTTCGCCCTCCTCTCCTTCCTCAAAATCGAATGACGCACATTTGTCTCGGTCAGATAAATCGACACCACGAAATCATCTATCCCACGCCCCAAACCCCCGTGTCAGCCAACCAATAGCAGAAGCCCCAATCCCAACATCACCACACATACATACCCCTCTCCACCTGATTCTTCACCACCTTCTTCTTCTTCCCCCCCTTCGCCGCCTTAGCCCTCGCATTCTCCTCTTTCAACTTCGGCAGCACAAGCGGGCGCACAGCGTCGATGACGCGGGGAAGGACGGGCGAGCGCTCGTTCAGCAGCCAGCGCTGGGCGTCGGCGGGGTTGTCGGTGTAGATGCGGCATTCGAGGACGGAGTATTGGGTTATGCGGAGGTAGCGGCGGATGGGGGGCATGCTGGTGGGTGGGGGGAGAGGGACAGGGAGATGGGGTAGATGCTAGAGCCGTGTGGGCTTCAAGAACTAGAAGCTAGAGGTTGAAGCGCAATGGTTGCTTTCCATTCGCCCTATTCTGGCGGAAGCGCTTTTCCGCCCTCGGGACTGTTCCGCCGTCTTAATGACTTCATCCTACATCTCTAACGTCTGAAATTCCTTCCATCACGTCCACAATCAATAACGATCTTGTCTGTCGAGCAAAGTCCTCATGTCCTCGTCACATCCTAGATGCCCCCCCTCCCTCGCCTCCACATACGCACCTATACCACACCCCGCCGCCCCACCCGCATCCTCCCCCCCTCAACTCCCTTAACCCTCACCCACTTCCTCCAACGTCAACGTGTTCTCTCCCTCTGGCGTCGCATCCTACGCTCTACAAACAGGATTTCCAGCCTCTCGACCCGCAAGGAGATGCGGGATTTTGCCAGGAGGGAGTTTGAACGAAATCGAGGGGTAAGCGATTTGGGGCATGTGAGGTATTTGGTTAGTACGGGGAAGGCGGAGCTGGAGAGGGTGGAGAGGGCGGTGGGTGTGAGGTGAGGAAGAGGGTGATACTGAGGCGTAATAGGGATTCTGGGGGGGGGTGGGGCTGTGGGAGAGTGGGGATTCAAGAGACGTGAGCTACGCAGTTGAAGGTCAGACTATATTGAACCTGGAGGTATACGTATGCGGTGGCCTTCAACGCCTAGCCCTTCAATGGCCTCGACTCTGTGCTCCAGGAGTATACTATACCGGCTGCCAAGTCCTGCGGTTCTTGTTACCCACAAGAAGCTTGGAAGTTGAGCATATGCCTTAGATCGGTTTGCCAGTTTTCCAAGATGAGACGGTCCTAGAATGGCTGTATGACAGCTCAAAAGCGCGGTGCATGAGGGCGTTCCTGACGTTTGGCGGGAAATAATCACTGCTACAGCAGATAATAACTCAAAAGTAGACAAGCAAGCAATATTTCAACAAAGTACGACCGTTTAATTTCCGCCATGAAGCCTCAGTGCGACCCATAGCAACTATTATACCAATATTGCCGGCCAAGGGAAGAGCCTCCACACAACTCGCGGGTTGTTCGTCTGTATCGAAATTCTTTGTCCAGTACTTCTTTCGAAAGTGTGATGGTCGTATCCATCTGAGCCATCCCAGCATACCAGCATACAAGCATCTCTCATATACTCTGGTGGCTCCTCAACACTGGCCACGATGGCTCTATCCTTTCTTCGGTTGTGGCAACCGATCTCTCCAAGCCGTGTGTAAAACGCCTTGAATTTACTTCGCTATCAGAGAGGTTGATATGACCTAAGAAAATATACAACAGCAGGAGCCGCTCAGCCGCCAGCAGCTTACGTCGGGGTTGTTATCGGATGGGACTACCTTCTCCACCCTATATGGGAGCGGCCAGCCGCATAAGAGCCAATCTGCCAAATCATTTGAAAAACCTCTCCCCCCCTCCACCCCACAAACACAACACTCGAAACCCAACCATTACATCCCCCCCAAATAAGGTTTTTCCCCCCCCCCCCCCCCCCCCGAAAAAGCAGGACGCTCCAAGACTCCTACTGTAGAACCCAGTCCTACGGTACGTACCGGTACGCCCCCAGCCGACGATCATCGGAATCCTAGCTTCTGCCCATACCACCAGCACCAGTGCACCACAGCCAGCTGGGCTCAAAGAAGAGAAGAAGGAGAGACGGTTCGTGCTCCGTCCCGGGCGTCGGGAACAGTTTACCTTGTTGGAGGTTGCGGGTGCCTGTGGGTGTTGGATTGGTGGTGGTGGTGGTGAGCTAGTGTGGGGGGGAATTGGGGAGGGGGAAGGGGGAAGGGGGAAGGGGGAAGGGGGGTGAATGGATGATGCAGCTTGGGTTTATCATTCTCTAGTAGGTGGGAGAATAGCGAAGACATACTCATATCATAACCACAAACCGCTAATCTACACGTGGACCGTTCTGTTCCGACCCATCTTGATCCCGTCGTTATTTATTCCATTCCATCCCATTCCTTTCCATTCCTTTCCATTCCATTCCATTCCATTCCATTCCATTCCATTCCACCCCACCGCCAAAAGAATTCCCCCCACGCCCCCCTCGTCTCTATCTAGCTACCTACTACCTACCGCCCATCCCACCTCCCACCTTCCACCTCCCCGTCGTCATCGTCCTTGTCTCACCCCATCCCATCCCCATCCCCCATCCCCATGACACTCTCCCCCTTCTAACCGACCCCTCCCATCCTCGGGTGGAAACGCATTTACGGGGGTGATGGGTGTGTACTCGCTTTGAGCGTCGATGTCTCGAGTCGAAGGGAAGGAGAAGAGTGGGAGGGGGGAAAGAGACGAGGAAGGAGGATGGGAGGTAGAGGAGGAAGGAGGAAGAAAGAAGAAAGAAGAAAGAAGAAGAGAGAAAAGAAGTGAGACGGGTATAGGGAGTCGTTTAAGAAGAATCGTGTTATCGAATCTCTTTTTTCTTTGTTTTTTCAGAGGTAGCTGGGAAAACTTGCGGGTGCTGCTTCGAACCCACTATTATTCGTTTTTAATCCACTTATGTAGCCTCTTCGCGTTAATACCGTCTCTTCTCCTCTCCTAATGAGCCCAACCTACGCTGACGCAATTCGTTATCCCCTTCCCCCCCGGCTCTCTTCTCCTCCTCCTTATAGTCCCTCCCAGTCCCCTCCCCCCCCATTCTCGTCACCACACTCAGCCACCATCTCAGCATCCACACCATCCCATCCCCCTCCTCAAGCCTCATGCTTCGGCATCCCGTCGCGCTTTGCCTTTTTTCTCTTCGCGTCCAAGGGTGGGAGAATGCGTGTGTTTTGGCAGTGATGGGGTGGGATTGAAGTAGGGGGGGGGTTGGGCGCTGGGATGAGTAGGGTTTTCGAGGCAGGTTGGGTGGAAAGGGGGGGGAGGAGGTGGTTGATTTGTGGGGGTGGGGGTTTAGAAGGGTAGTTGGAGGGGATGGGAAGGGAAGGGGAAATTGTAAATTCGAGGGAAGAAGCAGGTTTCGAAACAGACGGAGAATGATGGAAAGTGAAAGCTGACAACGTGACAATGATGAAGGCGGGTTCGAGAGGAAGAGGAATGCAACGAGGGAAAGACGGAAAGAAAGCGAAGATGTATGAGCTCAAGAAGTGATAGTGTGGTCTTCTTCTCATCATCAGAGCAAGTCAAAGATCTGAAAACATCACATATCCCCCCCCTCAGCCATCTCGCATCCCCTCTTCCCCAACCCTTCCCCTTTCCTTCATTTCTTTCCCCACTTCTTCAACTCCCTCCCCCTCACCTCTCTCCCTCAATCGATTTCCTTGCCTCCTACTAACCCTCTTCTCTCACACTCTCCCCATGCCGTCTTCCCCCTTTTAATGCTTTTACACATTCAAACGTATGAAGAAGAGAGAACCATGAGTTTCTGAAGCGAGAAACGAAGATACAAAGTGGAGATTACGAGCGAACGGATAGGAGAAAGGGAAGTGACGGTCGGGAAAGGGATAGGCATGGACGGGACGAGATGGTGATGAAATGGAATGGGATGGGTTCGGGGAGAGAAGGGGGGGGGGAGAGATGCAAGTAGTTGGAGAACGCGAAATGAGGGAGCAAGGACATTGGGACTGTTAATACTAGCAGCGTAGCGCCAGAACCTGACTAACTGGCAATCTGAGTACTCCACCACTACCTCCACCATCCATCATTCGTCTCTGCACTTCATCGGCACGAGTGGAAATGTTAAAAAGTGATGAAGATGAAGGAATGGGTGTGGTTGGAAGGGATCGAAACGGGATGAGAATGGACAAAGAAGAGGCGAAGGTGTGGGTGGGATGGGATGGGTTGACGTAGGATAGGCAAGGGCGAGAGTGGCGAAGACTGGCAGAGGGAAACAGATTCGGCGGCGGCGGAGGGAATGATATTGTGCATGCTTGAGAAGGATGGTGGATAATCTTAGAGCCGAGGACGATGCGAGGGAAGAGGCGAACCGGCGTGATGAGAATGCGAATACTTTGGGATTTGAGTGTGGTTCGGATGCGGAACTGAGCGAACGAGCGCGTTGATTGAGATGGTTGCGGATCATCGATGAATGACTGACTGGTGGTGAAGATCAAGGTTGGTAGAAAACTCGAGGCGTAGACGTGGAGCTTTCGAGATCGAACAGATTACCTAAAAACATATATCGACCAACTGTGTTTACTACAATCTCCCAGTGCCACGAATGAGTTAGAAAGGCATCGGTACACTAAAACTCACGATATCGAGTAGAGGACATAGTTCATTGTTGATGCTGCTATTTTACATATTCGCAAGTGCCAGAGCCGGGCTGAGGGCTTGAGAGACAGGAAAAAGACATCGAAAAGCCTTGCGAAATTTTAAACCGCCCGTACATCCATTATCCACATCTCGCATGTCCGCCTCTTTACAATTTATGCCGATAGGGCCGATGGCCTTGAAGAAGTCGTTGATTCCAGTTTTGACGATCGTGTGCATTGAGAACCAGGCTGATGCAAAGGATCCAGCCCGGTAATTGTCATGATGAAATGTCGTCTACGCACCCTCGTCATCGTCGCCGATACGGAGAGTACCCTCCTTGCCGAGTCCGTGGGCCCAGAAGCCTTCGATGGAGGCGGAGCTAGTGCAGTATTAGATGGGTAGTAGTAAGGAATTGAAGAATTACTTACTTTGCCATGGTGTCATGGGTAAACAGAAGCCAGAAGCCAAAGACTGGCTTCGCAAGGACGTCAAGGATAGCATAAGATACGATCTCCGCATCAACGCCGATGTTTCGGGATCCGTCAGCGATACCCCAGATGCTGTTATCGGTTAGCGAGCTTCACAATAAGTCATTGACGAGTACGTACACAGGGTAGAGAGTCCAAAGGACAAAGGTGAATCCAGCAATGGCAGTAAAGAAGGTCTTGGTTTTATTATCCTTGGCCATAACGACGTGACGGCCATTGACAGCAAGCTGGTAGACGACAACGAGGTAGGCAATGCAAGACATGGCGTAGTAACCCCACTTGGGTCCTCCCTCGGAAGTAAAGGCAGCAAAGAGACCGGTGAGGATCATGATCACATCAGCGACAACGGCAACGAGAATGTTGGCACCGCTCAAGCCACAAAGGAAGCAAAGATCCAAAAGCAAGAGTGGGGTGGTAACACTCCAGTCGACGTATCGAGCCCAGTAGACTTCACGCTGAACGACATCGTAAGTGTCAGGGAAGTGCTTCTGGGTATGCTTGATCTTGGTCTCGTTGATGGCGATACCATCACCGATAGCCATGGAGAAGTAAGAGATCATGGCGAAGGTGGTGATGAAGGCAGTCAGAATGTGGAACAAGCGTTTTTGCTAGACCGAGTCAGTTCGGGAATCCTGCCAGGGTGCTGACGAGGTTTTTCCCAACTTACGACTGGGACACGGAAGGCCATGATATAGAAAGCAAGGGAGGAGATCATCATGATCACGAAGACAACCCTGAAGTACCTCAGTATGGAACACCATAGCTTGCTACAGTTTTACTCACCATAATGTACGATTGCCAACATCGCCGGCGGCTTCCAGAGTGGGAGCACTCGTGGGTACGACGGTCGGGATTGGAGCAACACTGCTCGAGCTCTTCATCATCGCTGCGGTGTTCTGCTGTGTTACCGAAGAAGGATTGATGCGTTAAAGATGAATGGGATCTTGCAATGAAGAATGCAAGAGAAGAGAGGAAGGATGAAGCAGAAGAGGCGTCGGGGGTTTTGTAGGAGAAAGAGGAGAAGAGAGGGAAGAAGCTGTTGCCTGTTAGCGCCGTTGCTTGGCTTGCGTCTTAGCGTCGAATCAATTCATTCTCACACACACAACATGCGGGGTTGGGTTGGAGTGAATCAGGGAATTCAGGGATATTTCGAGCCAATAAGTTCCGTCATCACTTTCTTATGCGGCGAGCGACTGCCTAAGCTTCTTGCCGTTAGACTCCGATCCGGCCCCGCCGATGCTCTTGTACTTCCGACCGGCCACTGACATCGGCCAGCATCATTTTGATAAGAAGCTGCGCTCTACTCTCGAATTCACCCTCACTGTCTTGGCCAATTTGAGCAGTCTCATCAATGATATAACGACAATCTACAATCCCCCATTCAGATTCCCATGTGGGGGGAGATGCTCGGAGGAAGGTCCGAGCGTCATCTGATCACGTTACTTGTCCTGCTCCATACGGAATACCTTACCGAGAAAGATCGACAAGTACGGAGTACTTCCGTAGAGGTACATCCACCTGCCACTTTGTGTAAACCAACACTACCGGACCGCTTAATTAGTAACATGCCGCTTCATCATTCTCTTAAAATGCATCTTGAGATTCTCTCCACCTTGGACCTCCAACCAAGGAACTCTCTTGGGTTTGATCTTCAGCTGTGATATCATGGATTTTTGTCTCTGTTGTTGATTAAGCGTGGGTACCTTAGTACTGATCATGTGAAGCAGCTAAACATGTTCGTGCATCACGCGCTGAAACCCGGACTCCGCATGTGAACCGCTCCCCGCCAAATCAAACCGACCTTTTGACCAATCAACTGAACGTGTCTTTGCCCTTGTTCAGGGCTCAAGCCCTGAATATAAACAAGGTAAGGTATATATATCTTCTTCTATCCAAAGCACAAATACACAATGCCTTCCTCCACATCGGTCGGAGCCATAGCCATAGCCATATCTCTAATTGTGCAGGAAGATTGCATCCACGATCTAATACCACTGTTTCAGTCAATCCTGTAAATCCGACGGTCACACCAGACATCCGACAGACCCGCAGCGCTTGTGAAACATGGAAAAGAATCATCGAGCGACGGACACATGGCTCAAAGGATTGAATCCGGCACGCCCCTACCATTCCTTCGTACAGCTAACTGCCAATTGCTGTGACGAAAGCTTTTCTCAACCTGACGCTGGTCCTCAGCCGCATTAAAGACCCTCCTGTTTGAACTTCACAGGCGTAGTCTCTCCTCTCGTACAAGCTGATAACCGGATGCCTGGCATACGGTCATCCTACCATAATATATGGCCCGGTCTTCGTCTCCACTTCTGGACCCTGCCCACCTACTCTATAAGGAACGGAAACGGCGTCGGCGACTTCAGCTTAGTATCGTCATATCTGACGTGGAGTTTTGGTAGGACATGAAACTGTGTTTGCAACTTCGTCACGATTTCGATCCAACCATCTGGACTTTTCACATGGTTGCGTCGGATTTTGTTGCCCCTCTAAGAAATTGGCCTCCCCCTCAAGTACCCGACGATCCTTGATTGTCATCCGAGGTATCTTATCACTCAGTCTTCCCTTCAAAACAGCGATGGCTTCATCCTAATCCTGATGAACGTCATGGTTGTATCTCCTCCCTTCGCCTATCGGCTAGGGTTTGGACGTTTACGTTGAGATTCAGACCAATTTGAGAGAGATTGACAAAACGGCGGATCGGAGACAATGTTACTCAGGCTGCAGAAAGGTTTTCTTCAAGATATGTCCCACTCTGGGCTCCAATTGTCACCACGCGCTGCTTGCGATAATGCCACAACTTCTCAGAAATTAAAACTCCACCCGGCCATCCCTATACGTGACAATGTAATGTATTTACCCATGTATAAGGATTGACTTATACATGGCTCTCCAGTCTCTTCTGTATGCTTTTGATGTTTGAACCGTTGATTTGCACTACCGTCGCGACTGATGTGGAAACAAACATTGCGGTGAGATGATGACATCGTTCCAGGGTTGAGCGACTGCCTGAGGTTCTAATGCCAAATTCGAGTAATCTTACATATTACTCCGTTGATGTTTTGACCTCTTGAACTCATCAGACTGTTAGTGTACTTCTTTTAAGGATTCTTATCTTTGGACGGAGTACGAGAAGACCGGAAGATTGCTCAGAAACCCAATCTCCCGGAAGTTCCATTATTGAAAAAGAGCTGCGTCCTCATGACATCAAAAAATCTATACAAACAGCATTATAAATTTGGATCCATACCTGGCCTCCATATTCCTATACAAAATGTACAAATGGTACAATAAAGCTTGTAATCTGATACAAAAACCGAATCGAAGCGAGCGACCAGCACTAACTTGACAGAAAGAACTCGAACAGTCTAGGAAAGATGACGGAATGTATCATAAACGATGGCTCCTGAAGAAATTTGTTGTTCTGGTGTCTCAATGACGGGTTGGGTGCGCACAGCCTCAGGCTTCGACAACCCGTGTTCCAGTAGCTCGTAGTTGGGACTCTGCGAATTCGAATTTTCGGAATGACGCTCGCCCTTCAATGGAGGCCGTAGCCCTTTACGGGGTCCAGCAAGTGAATAGTCGCTGGGCGGCGAGCCTCTCAGTGATCTCCCTCTCGACAGGGCAAAGGTCTGTTGTAGCTGTGCCTCAAGTCTTCTGTTGGCGTTTTCCAGCTGTTTGACATATTCCGTTGCTTTTTCTAATACGTCCGCCTTATTCACCTTCAGTGCGGCACTCGAGCTTTCCGTAAGATGGTCAGATCGACCTCGACGAGCAGCTTCCGACTCAACCTTTGCTCGAAGACATGGAATACTGTCCCGGAGCTCTGCTATCTTCTGATTCAACCTGCTACGATATCTTCTCTCGATGGCGTTGTGGGCTTTTCTCCTAGTCTTCTTCCGTTTGCCGCCTGGGATGGAGAGGGTTTTGCCCCCTCCAGGGTCGCTCGCGATGCTTTGCGTTGGCGAGGCTATTTCGTCAGGATAGGTACCGGGTATCTGGTCGTGTATCACAGGCCTCTGGCTGGCCGATGACTGCAGCAGTCGCACTTCAGTTGGTACCAGAACAGCCGACCTTGAACTTCCTTGGAGATTGTCCCCTAGTCGCCGCACAGAGCTCTCAGTGAATTCAGGATTCAGCGACCGTCTTGTCGACACGGATACTGGAGCATGAATTTGCGATCCGGTTTCAGAAGCATTACTGGATCTGGTCCGAGCACAAGCTGATCCCGTGGTGGCGAGAAATGAGTGAGGATCGGACACCCGCGTTTGTCTTTGGTTGCTGAATTGCTGAGCTTCATCGATGGGTACTTGAATACCAGGCCTTTCAGAGTCTCCCCAGGAGCCAAAGTGACCAGCTGGACCCGAACCTTCCAGTTCCCAGGTTCCACCAACATCTGTCGACCCGTTCCATGAGTAAGACTTCGGATGAGGAGAGAGTTGTAATTGAAAGGATGAAGGTGAGTTATAAACAGAAGAATTGAAGTCTGCAAGTTGGTCGGATGAAGCGTGGAAAGGCGCCCATCGAAAATCATGTACCTCTTGGCTCGGATCGTTGTGATCAACACGATTAGTGGTAAACACGGGCACCCCACGCTGCTGAAGACCATTAGGGGGTTATCAAGTTGCAAACACGAAAGGGTGCCCACCACAGTTTGCTCCTGACCGTCGGTAGGGGCGTAGTGGTTGAAAGAACTATCCATGGCTCTTGGCTGCTTGGGTTCCGTCAAGAGCCCACCGCATGGGCAACCGAAGCAAGAAAATCCTGGCAGAGGTTCTTGATGATAACGGGGAGTAGTTGCCTGTCATGTAACTGACCAGCGTCAGCTTTCAAATGCCAAGTAATCTATTAGTACAGCGCTTCAAAGTGGTAAAGTGACAAATCCTGGGCTATGGTGTACGTACAACAGGAGCTCGGCACCGACACGCACATGAGATGAAAATTTCGATGGTTCAAGAGATTGACCCTCGGGACTTGTGGCCTGCAGGCTGCAGGTTGCCTAAAGTCTGTGCCTGAGAACCGTGTCGCAGGGACGGGGGGGGTCCATCATCTCTGGGACGAACTCACAAGGCTCCTTTACCCCAAGGCTGTACTGGATTACGAATACCAGATGTTCAACAGACGGCCTCTGCCAATCGGAGCCGAATGAGAGCAATGCAACCTCGATCGAGGCTGTGAGATTCTAATGATTCTAATGCATAGTGAAGGCTCTGCATGAGGATTTCGAGGCAACCATTGGCTGCGCTGGTGTTTCATTGCTCCAAATGCAGGAGGACCCTGTCACACGGCAGCTTTCGTTGCTATACTGGGGGATCGTCTGCCGATTTCCAACATCGGTTGGGGCTTGAAATTGAAAAGAGGTCAACACGCAATCGGGGATGATAATCAACATCTCGGTGAAGCTGGAGGGTCACCAAGACCGGTATACCTTGGCTAACACGTATCTGGGCGCATTCAGCGTCCAAGAACATCGGTTAGTGCTTAGTCGTAGCATGCTGTTGGAAGGAGGGAGACTTCCCCGGAGTAACGGTGTGCTTTCGGTACGAGGTACATAACCGTCGCCCTGTAAGGCCTAAGGTAGGGCTTAGACCACTTACCGCATTTTACCGCCACCATGCAGACCTCAGCTACCTTACCATACCTTACCTTACTTTGTACTTTACTTACCTTACCTTTCCCCTTGCCCGACCTTACGATACCGTATTGGCCTTCATCTCTCATATCATTCATCACCTTAGCTTCCATCCTTTTCATCTCCGGCTGCTTGTTGAGTAGCAACAAGAACAGGTAAAGGTAATCAAACGATTCATCTTAGTAGCCAGATGGATTGGTCAACCCTTTCAGCTGTCCGTCCATACTCGGGGTTTGGATGGTGAATGCTATAGTGCAATAAAATGCTGTGCTCAATCCGAGGCACTCCCGGTTTTGGCACATAGCGGTATGCAGGTAACAAAACCTCACCGCCACAGAAAGCAAATCACCAACGTACCAGGACAAAGCCAATCTTCCAGACTTCTGTGCCTATCCGTTCTCTTTGGCCGTCAACACCCAGTAGGCCGTCAAATGATAGCGAGTTGGTGTCGCTCATGCAATTGATGGAAATGAAATGCAATAAGGTACGAAGGTAATTCCTTCGCACTCAGCCCCTGCTGTTTAATCTCGGACATTGTACCGAATGTATTGATATCATGTGATCAAACTGCTTCAACCTTCGCGCTCGCCGGATCAGTAATGCTTTTAGCTACTATTGAACGTTTTCCATTTTTGTTTGAGCTTCAGCAAGCAGCCCACAAAATTCGAATCAACATATTACCCCAAAAACTCTTGCGCAAAGACGTGACAGGATTTACGACCATGAGGATGTGGGTGCAATCAACGGCAAAGAGAGCAAACATTATTGATACAGGTATGGAGAAAGGAGAAAGGAGAAAGCCTGAATATGATTCCCCTAGCATACGACGTAAGGATTATACGAGGATACTGTAGTCAGATGAAAGCTAGAGACGCTGATAGGAAACCCTTACACACGCGTCAGCTAGAGGACTTATTCCGTTACCTTAGGATGATATCTGTTGCAACCGAACCATTGGTATCTTTTCTTCATGGATGAGATCACCTATTCCATGGATAGAAGCCTCATCGATGGATCGGAAGCCCGTTTGACGGAGAACCCCACCCGACGATTAAATCCCCATCGATTGAGGTCTTTAAGGTATCCATTGATGAAGCTATCATTCATAAATCACAAGATCATATAACATATACTCGGCAGTCGCTTCATCACTCTACCCACGTAGCTGACGCTTGCTTCGCTTCTTCGACGGTCTCATCGAGATCGAAGAAGAGAAACGATAGAAGGACTACATTAGTAAGCACTTATACAACGAAAATCTACCTGGGTAAGAATTACGTCAATGTAAGTTTTTCCATGAATACAAGGCTATATCGATGGATAAAGGCCCCAGAGTCATGGAATAATCGATGAGGCTGCTATCCATAGAACTCAGGTAACGACCAATGGGGTGCATCACATCAGCTAAAGTACTAGGTAAGGAGACGTACGTGATAGCAGAAGCGATACAGGCTCAGACAGGAGTAGTCGTCGAGCCGGTTGGATGCTTGAATACTTCCGTATGCAGCGTATTGTAGTGACAAGAGACGAAGGCTATTGCATGTACGGATATGAGGGACATGATGCTCAGGGGTGCTCGACCATACCTGCAGATGCTGACTAAGGTAAGATACGTCAGAGTGAAATGGAATGTGGGGGCTTCCAACTCTAGCCTGTTTCAGGCTAGTCTCCCGTCAAGCGAGCCAGAACAGAATGGAAGGGCTTTCTTTCCCCTCCTATTATCATTGATATTTGTGTCATTCTCGGTACCCCAATTGGTCTCTTGCCATTGTCGTTGTTCAGTCTACTATGTTGCAGTTTCTTACCGTGTTGTCAATCGCTCCCCTGTCAATCCATGACCTTTCCTACGCAAACACGACTACGAGTATCGCGGCGAGCAGTGGAGGGGAGTAGTTGAGAGAGAGAGGAGCAACCTGGTTTCCTTTTGTTCCTTTGTCGCTTTTTCGCCGGCAGAGGTGGTCGGCTTTGTTCAACTCGGACCTTGGACTCCTCACCATTGGACCCCAAAAGTATTTTATCCCCGGTTCCTCCGACAGTCCCATACAGTTCCTGAAGGCTACGGTAATAAGATGGTAAACCTTGAGGATGTTGCACAGCTCGTAATCCGACAAGCCGCATCGACAACTACAACTACCGCGGCGCAGTCGACCACTATATCATGTGATACTGGAAACGGCTATGATGGACGCATTGGCCTGCGTGTCTCTGCCATCTTCGTCATCTTGGTTGGCTCCTCATTTGGTAAGAAAACCGTATCTCTTGAGAACACGGACCTGACAATTAAGCATAGGCGCGGTCTTTCCAGTCTTTGCAAATCGTCACAAGGGCGTTGGCGTGCCAGAATGGGCCTTTTTCATAGCCAAGTACTTTGGCTCCGGGGTTATCATTGCCACCGCATTTATACACGTAAGTATGAGGCAGGCTGCTGAGAGGCTAGGCCTAGAGCTGCACAGTCACACGATGCACAACGACTCCATCCCCGTCTCCAGGCCTCCAGCAAGTGGCAGAATCCCAGCTAATTTATTCCCAGCTCCTCGCACCAGCCAGCCACGCCCTTATGAACCCCTGCTTGACTGGTCCTATTACACAATACGATTGGGTTGAAGGCATAGCTCTGATAACGGTATTCCTTCTCTTCTTCACCGAGCTCATGGCCATGCGCTTCTCCACGTTCGGCCATACCCACGATGACGACAACCATGACGAGCTCAACCCCATTGGAGAACGGGCACAGTCTAACTCGAGCCACGGACATGCGCCAGGCGACGATCACCTAAGTCACTCTAGAGATCATGTCGATCCTGATGTCGAGGAAGACAGAGGAAAACCTGTTGAAGACTTTGCAGCACAGATGACTGCAATATTCATTCTCGAATTTGGGGTAGTTTTCCACTCTGTGTTCGTAGGATTGACGCTTGCGGTAGCAGGCGCAGAATTTAATACCTTGTATGTGGTGCTTGTGTTCCATCAGACATTCGAGGGTCTCGGTCTGGGCTCGAGGCTGGCGGTGACTCCTTGGCCAAAATCAAAAAGATGGACACCGTATATCTTTGCCTTGGTATATGGCTTCTCAACACCGATTGCTCTTGCCGTAGGACTTGGAATTCGGAACACCTATGTACCAGGATCGCAGACTGCATTGATCGTAAATGGGGTTTTCGACTCCATTAGCGCCGGCATCTTGATTTATACGGGATTGGTGGAATTGATGGCCCATGAATTCATGTTTAGCAGTGTGATGCGGAGAGCAAGACTAAGAGTGGTACTAAGTGCATTTGGAATGATGTGTCTAGGAGCCGGTAAGTCCTGGAAGCCTTGGGCATAAGCCTAGAGATGCTAACTAGTTATAGGATTGATGGCTCTCTTGGGCAAGTGGGTTTGATCATTGCAGGGAGAACCTGGGACATATCAATCGCCATATCACGGCCAGACGAATTGCACATAGGCAGTGGTCATATGATAGGAAAAAATGATGTGGACTGTATATATGCGATACGGAGTGACGGGTGGACTACAACTATTTTTTTAGATTATGCTCTGAAAAGGGCTTCCGAAGGAGTTGAAGCCATTTGACAAATCAGGGTAATTTACGAGACTTGTAAGACGGTGGAGGTAGATATTAGGGGAACTAATAATCGGACTGGACACATAGTATGCACGGCATATTGATGAACATAAGAATATGTGGTGTCCAATGTTACCTTATGCATCCCTATTATTCCTTTAATTTTTTGGAAATAACAGATAGTCAACAACATGTCTGCGGATTCCAAGAACCTGGCCTATAATGAGTCAATATTGGTCCCCAGACAGACCCTGTCAACGACTCGACTCACCGTATCTGTAACTTGCATTTGGTCGCGCGAACCTTCCACAAAAACGGAGCAGACCACGAGCTGAGCGGAAATATCCTTACCACCCAAGTAAAACCATTTCTACCCTCGATCCCCTCATCTCTTATCAGTCTCCGCAATCATCGTCCCCCTCTCCTCCCTCTCCCTCGCAACCTGCCTCTCCTCTTCCTCCGGTGTCCTTGTCTTCAGCTGCAACGCATGAATCCCTCCCGCCGTCTCCAGCTCCTCTTTTAGCAACGCATACACCATCCGATGTCTCGCCGGTTGCGTCTTGGACCTGAAAGCCTCGGAGGTGATGACGAGGCGGAAGTGCGTTTCTTTCGAGACGCTGCCGGCCATGGCTTTGTGGTGGGCGTGGAGGCTCGAGTCGTTGTGGATTTCTAAGGTTGAAGGGAGCAGGACTGCTCCGATCTAGGGTTTGTTGAGTACAGGTGGTGAAGGGGAGGAAGTCTTGGTTCGTACCTTGATGCGCATGGCATCTTCGATTGGGGTTGTGGAAATTGTGGACATTTGCCTTGCAGCACGTAAGATGCTGCGCCGTAGCATTGACAGTAGATAGGTCGCCTGAAAGCTACAGCTGAGGCGGTTTGTTTCGCATTCAAAGCC
>JAABUT010000680.1_pt1 | contig 49435 bp, 34 predicted proteins | sample 5559281 | NCBI WGS metagenome assembly JAABUT01 (sample SAMN10711880, study PRJNA513359) | rock metagenome | isolation source: Antarctica rocks | place: Antarctica: Victoria Land, Ricker Hills nord | collected 2016-01-04
CCCTCCGCGCCGCGCTCGAACGCGAGGTCGCACAGCCTGTCGGTGCCACCTGTCATGATGAAGCCGTGAACGTGGCCTGATGCTCACTGGGCCGCCACCGAAGTTCCACGGAACTCGGGACATCCTCTGCTGCAGCTGCACCGAGGAACGCCGTACATCTATCAGGGTGAAGAACTGGGGATGACGAACTCCACCTTTCCAAACGTCACCGACTACCGCGACATCGAGTCGATCAACCATCACCAGGCCGCAACGGCGGGCGGCGCACCGCTCGAGCAGGTGCTGGCGGCCCTGGGCCGGATGAGCCGGGACAATGCCAGGACACCGATGCAATGGGACGGAAGCCGCAACGCCGGCTTCAGCACCGGCCAGCCGTGGCTGCCGGTGAACGCCAACAGCAGCTGGCTCAACGCCGCGGCCGCCGTCGCCGACCCGGACTCGGTGTTCCACCACTATCGCCGGCTCATCGAACTGCGGCATGCCGACGACACGGTGGTCCTCGGTGATTTCTCCATGCTGCTCCCGGACCACCCCAGCATCTACGCATTCACCAGATCGCTGCACCATCGGACGCTGCTCGTGATGGGAAACTTCTCCGGCGAAACGGTCGACGTTCCGCTGGACCCGGACGACTGGGCGGGCGGGGAGCCGGTGATCGGCAACTACCCCGAACCGAGCCGGAACGTGACAGACCCGTTGCGGCCCTGGGAGTCCCGGATGCACCGGTTCACAGCGCACTCATCACATGCTTGATCCTGGTGTAGTCCTCCAGGCTGTACATGGACAGGTCCTTGCCGTACCCGGAGTGCCCGAACCCGCCGTGCGGCATCTCGGCGACCAGCGGTATGTGGGTGTTGATCCAGACGCAGCCGAAGTTGAGGGCCTTCGACACCCGCAGCGCCCGGGCGTGATCGGCGGTCCACACCGACGATGCCAGCCCGTACCTGGTGCCGTTGGCCAGTCGGAGCGCCGCCGCCTCGTCCTGGAACCGCTGCACGGTGATCACCGGGCCGAAGATCTCCTCGTTGACCGCTTCGTCCTGCTCCTTCAGGTCGGACACCACCGTCGGCGAGTAGAAGAAGCCTGGCCCTTCGACGGCGGCGCCGCCGGCGACCACGGACGCATGATCGGGCAATCGGTCGATGAAGCCGGCGACCCGCTCCCGCTGAGCAGAACTGTTGAGCGGCCCGTACAGCGCATCCGGGTCGGCAGGCGGACCGGTGACGGTGCCCTTCGCCTCCCTGGCCAGCGCCGCCACGAACTCCTCGTACAAGCCCGGCGCCACCATCACCCTGGTGGCCGCGGTGCAGTCCTGTCCGGCGTTGAAGTAACCGGCCACCGCGATGGCCTCGGCGGCCGCGGCGATGTCTGCATCGTCGAACACCAGTACCGGGGCCTTACCGCCGAGCTCCAGGTGCACACGTTTCACGTCGTGACTGGCCGCCTCGGCGACCTGCATCCCGGCGCGCACCGACCCGGTGATGGCGACCATCTGCGGCCGCGGATGCGAGACAAGGGCGGCGCCGGTCTCCCGGCCGCCGGTGACCACGTTGAGGACGCCGGCCGGCAGGAACTCGGCCGCCAGCTCGGCCAGCATGAGCGTCGTCGCCGGGGTGGTCTCTGCGGGCTTGAGCACCACGGTGTTGCCGGCCGCCAGCGCCGGCGCGATCTTCCAGATCGCCATCATCAGCGGGTAGTTCCACGGCGTCACCTGCCCGATCACCCCTATCGGTTCCCGGCGCACCCACGAGGTGAATCCGGGCATGTATTCGCCGGCCGACCTGCCTTCCAGCACCCTGGCGGCGCCTGCAAAGAACCGCAGCTGGTCGATTGCCGGCGGCAGCTCCTCCGATGCGGTGAGCCCCAACGGTTTTCCGGTGTTCTCGCTCTCCGCCCGGACGAACTCGTCCGCGCGGGACTCGAGCGCGTCGGCGATCCTGAGCAGCGCCAATTGCCGCTCGGCCGGCGTGGTCCCTCCCCAAGTCTCGAACGCGGTCGACGCCGCGCCGTACGCGGAGTCCAGGTCGCCGGCGGCAGAGACCGCGGCCGTGGCGTAGACCTCACCGGTCGAGGGGTTGACCACGTCTGCGGTCCTGCCGTCTTCCGCATCGACGAATCGGCCACCGATGAAGTTGCGAAAGATCTGGCTGGTTGTGCTCATCCGATCAGCCTGCCATTCCGGTCCGGCGCTCCGGTACTGAATCAAGATGGGTAGCATGCGATGCCCGCTGCCGCCATGATGGGGTGACGCGCGCCGCCCGGCCGGCGTCCGAAGTCGATGCCATCAAGGAGCCCCAGAATGGCCACATCCGGTCAGCACTCGAACGACATCTCGGACGGCTCGGCGGAGCCGGGCCGGATTGCACCAGCCGCCGATGACTCTCCGGTCAGCGAGTCGACCAAGAGCGGGATGGCTGCTGCATTGGAGCGCAAGAAGCTGGCTGCCCAGAACCACGGGCAGCATCTGGACGGAAGTGCCAAGGTGGGCGGGGCCACCGAGAATCACAAGGCCACCCGCACCTTCCGCCGCAAATCCGGCTGATCGACGCCGCCGGCTGACCGCGGCCCTGTCCGGTTGAGCAAGGCCGCGGTCGCATGGACAGTCCTACCCATCGCCCGCTGACCGGTGCCGGCCTACCTTCTTGTCACCGGATTCCAGCGGGCCGGAACGAGCCCCGCACCGGCTGGGTACGGTGATGCCGTGCCATCGGGAGCGCAGCCGGCCGGGCAGCGGCGGACGGCCACCGCCCATGCTGCCCATCCTGCCCCTGCTACCGCTGCAGCCGTGCCGAGCGACATCGACCCAGGGCCGAAGGAGGCGTGCGCCGTGCAGGTCATCTGGGGCTCCTCGACGGACCGCGGCCGGATCCGGCGCACCAATCAGGACGCGCTGCTCGCCGCGCCGCCGGTGTTCGTGGTCTCCGACGGCATGGGCGGGCACGCCGCCGGTGACGTCGCCGCGGCCGTCGTCATCGACGAGTTCGGTGCTGCCATCGGGACCGACACCGGATCCGGGGCAGGGTCGGAGTGGGTGCTGGGCTGCATCCGCCGGGCGGGCGCGAGGATCAGGGCCGGGTCGGGAGGGGGCGCGACCGTTGTCGGCGCGGTCGTCACCGAGCAGGACGGGGCGTCCTATTGGCTGGCGTTCAACATCGGCGACTCCCGGATCTACCGCTGTTTCGAGGGTGAGCTGACCCAGATCAGCGTTGACCATTCCTATGTCCAGGAGTTGGTGGAGGACGGCCGGCTGGAGCGCGAGCAGATGCGGCGGCATCCTCAGCGGCACGTCATCACCAGGGCGGTGGGACTGGTCGGGGACGGCGACCCGGACTGCTGGTTGATCCCGGTACGCGAGGGCGAACGGTTGATGCTCTGCACCGACGGCGTCACCGGCGAACTGAGCGACGACGAGGTGCGCGCGGTCCTCGCATCCCAGGTCGATCCGCAACTGGCGGCCGAGGCGTTGGTCGCCGCGGCGCTGTCCGCCGGCGGCCGGGACAATGCCACCGCGGTGGTGATCGACGTGCTCACCGTCTCCGGCAAGGCGACAGGCGAAGTGACCCGGCGGCATCCCGAGCCGTCCAGGTCTCCCGCCGACGACCCGGACCGGACCCTGCGCCCGGGCGAGTCCGGAGTGGCGTGATGACGGCCGTGGAGTACCTGTCGGGTGACCGATGGCTGGTAGCCGGCCCGACATCAGTGGTGCAACTCGCCGGCGAACCGTCGGATGCGCTGCGCTGGTGGCCGGCGGTGCGGGCGGGCGCCGGCGCCGGCGAGTTGATCGGCCACCTCTACGCCGACGGCGTTCTGGGCACCGGTACTGCGCTGGCCATCGTCTGCATCGAGCCATCAACCGGCGACCGGGCTACCCCCGCCGTTCGGGTGCTCGCCCAAGGATCGGCGACGGTGGTGGTGGAAACCGTTACCGGAGAGAAGGTTCCGGTATCCGGCGCGGGCCTGCTCAGCTGGTCCGAGGTGCTGGTCGAGGGCGCCGCCACGGTGTACCTGGAATGCCCGACGACTCTCCCGGCGGCCGGTGATCTGCTGCCGATGCCGGCCGGCGTGGTCCGCGCCGGCGCCGTCCGCTGGCAACTGACGGACCGGCGGAGCGGGGGAAGCGGAGTGGTTCCCGAGATGTCCGGCGCCGAACCTGGACCCGCACCAGGGGTGCCGGCCCGGCAGGTGCCGGTCGGTGCCGACGATGCCACCGGCGATGACCCGAACGCGGAAGGGTTCGCCGGGCGGACCGGAATGACCCCGCCCGCGTCGGCGCTGGCCGCGCTGGCTGCCGGGTCCAGCACCGCCGTCCAGGACGCCGAGGTCACCCAGAGCGTTCCGGATCCGGACGACCAGGACATCGGCCAGGGAGATTCCGGTGACGCCGACCCCACCGAGGAGGACGACGACGCCGGCGCACCCGGCAGCGAGCAGCCCCCACCGGTGGACGGCGGAGCCGGTGACGCCGCCGATCGGAACGCGCCGGGCCGCATCGATGATCATCGGGGGGGCGCTGCGCCGGCGGCCACGGCTTCCGGCCGGCCGGCGGTGCAGGCGTCGTCGGGTCGACTCAGCCCGGACAACCCGTTCCCGCCGGTGGTAGTGCCGCCGTTCTCGCCGCCACCGCTGCCGCCGCAGGTGGAGCCGCCGCCGCTCACCCCTCCGCCGCCGTTCGTGCCGGCGGCCACCAGCCTGCCGCCGATCATCGGTGGTCCCGGCCGGAACGATCCGGTGGCTTCCGACGAGGACGGCGCCGCGTACCCGGGCGGCGCCGGTGACCACGACGGCCATACCCAGCTGGCGGAGGACCTGCCGGCCGGCTACCGACCGCCGCCCATGCCGCCCGCTCCGGCGCCGGGGGAGGTCTACGCCTCGATGTGCCCTTCCGGTCATCCCAATGCACCGCACACCGGCAACTGCCGGGTCTGCGGTGTGTCCATCGCGGCGGCAGAGCCGGTGCTCACCCGACGGCCGCTGCTCGCCCGGATCAGGTTGTCGACCGGAGCCGTGGTGGACATCGATCGCCGGGTGGTGATCGGGCGGGCACCGTCAGCATCCAGGGTGTCCTCCAGCGACCTGCCGCACCTGGTCACGGTGCCCAGCCCACATCAGGACATCTCCCGGTCCCACGTCGAGGTGCGAACCGAGGACTGGCACATCCTGATCACCGATCTTCACTCGACCAACGGCACCGTCGTCCGCGCGCCCGGCCGGCCCGAGCAGCTGCTGCACCCGGCGCAGCCGGTGGTGGCGGAAGCCGGTTGGACCGTCGAGCTGGGTGACGGCGTCAGCTTCGTGGTGGAGAGCCCTGCATGAACCGGCCGCCGGCGCCGCCGCCCGATCTGCCTGGGTACACGGTCAGCCGGCTGCTCGGGTCCGGCGGCTTCGCCGACGTCTACCTGTACGAGCAGCATCTGCCGCGCCGATCGGTGGCGGTGAAGGTGTTGATCCCGGGCGCCGCCGACCGGGAATTGCTGTCCCAGTTCGACGCGGAGGCGAACCTGATGGCCGCGTTGTCGACGCACCCGGCCATCCTCACCATTCACCAGGCCGGGATCTCCGGGGACCGCCGGCCCTACCTGGTGATGGAGTTCTGTTCCCGGCCCAACCTGTCGGCGCGGTACCGCGCCGAGCGGCTTTCGGTGGCCAAGGTGCTGCGGATCGGCGTACTGCTGGCCGGCGCCGTCGAGACAGCCCACCGGGCCGGCATCCTGCACCGCGACATCAAGCCGGCCAACGTGCTGACCACCGATTTCGGGCATCCGGTGCTGTCGGACTTCGGCATCTCGATCCAGCGTTCCAGCAACGGCGGGCCACAGCCAGGTGGATCGGTCGGGATGAGCATCCCGTGGACCGCACCCGAGATCTTCGCCGAACAGGTGGGGGGTGACGAACGGGCCGACATCTATTCGCTCGCCGCAACGCTGTACACGGTGCTGGCACGACGCTCGCCGTTCGACCGACCGGGCGGACCCAACGGCTCAGCCGATCTGATCGGCCGGATCCGCAGCGCGCCACTGCCGGGTCTGGGCCGCAGCGATGTCCCGCCAACCCTGGAACGGGTGCTCGGACGAGCGATGGACAAGAACCGTGGAGCCCGCTACTCGGCTGCGCTCGACCTGGCCAGGGCCCTGCAGCAGGTGGAGTCCGAACTGCGGCTGGCGCCCACTCCGGTCGACGTGCTGGACGAGGATCCGGCTGCCGCCGAGCAGATCGGCCAGTCGCCGGTAACCAGGGTCAGGGCGCTGACGGTCATCGAGCCGGAGCCGGCGCCCGGCCGGAAAGCAGCTCCCGGTCTACCGCCGCCGGAATCCATGCCGCAGTACGGGCCGCCTGGCCTCCGCCCGGTCGGCTCGGCGCCGAACGAACAGACCGTGCGCCGCCTGGGGAACCCTGCCGGTCCAGCCGGCAACGGCGGACCGGACAATCGGGCGCCTCGGCGGCCGCGCCGTTCGCCGCTCCCGGCCGTGCTGGGCGGCGGGGTGCTGGTGGTGGCCGCCGTGGTGGCCGTGCTGGTCGGCACTCGCGGCACCGGCACCGGTCCGGCACCCACCGGGATCGGCGGCAGCGGCATCATCACCCCACCGACCGAGGCCGCGGTCCAGGATGCGCCCAGCCGGGTGGCCGCGCTCACCGGCCGGATGGTGGGCGGCGGCCAGGCGCAGTTCAGCTGGCGGAACCCCGATCCGCAAGCGGGGGACTACTTCCTCTGGAAACGAACCGACGTCACCACCGGGCCGATGGCCGTGGCGCACAAGACCAGAGCCAGCACGGTGACCATCACCAAGGTGTCCGGCGGGCCGTGCATCCAGGTCAGAGTCGTCCGGGACAACGGGATGTCCTCGGACGCCGACACCGCGTGCGCCGATCATCCTCGATCACCGGACGGCAGGACGTCGAACTGAGATCATCGGTACCCCAGCGGTCCGCCGTGAGAATCGCCGGGGCGCTTTGCCGCTGTACCGCACTGCAGGCGACGGGGAGGACACGAAGCTGTGAGCATGCACGTGGAATTCTGCGGTGAGTGGACCCAGCTGGACGAGCAGACGCCGTTCACCATCGGCCGCGGTGGTGACCTGCAGATCGACGACAACCCTTATCTGCACCGGCATTTTTTGCAGATCACCTACACCGACAGTTTGTGGTGGCTGACCAACACCGGCTCACAGCTGTCGGCGACGGTCAGCGATACCGCGGGCTCGGTGCAGGCGTTCCTGGCACCGGGTGCCCGGCTGCCGCTGGTGTTCGCGAACACCATGGTCTTGTTCACCGCGGGCCCCACCACCTACGAACTGACCCTAGTCGGCACCGAACCGACCTTCCAGCTGAGCGACCCGGCCGGCGCCACCTCCGGGGAGACAACCATCGGGCCGGTGCTGTTGACGGATTCGCAGAAGGCGGTGATCGTCGCGCTGGCCGAACCCATGCTGCGCCGCGACGGCACGGGCAGCAGCGCCATGCCGTCGTCCAGGGACGCCGCTGCGCGGCTCGGCTGGGAGATGACCAGGTTCAACCGCAAGCTCGACAACGTCTGCGACAAGCTCGATCGACGGGGTGTGCGCGGGTTGCGTGGGGGACCGGGGCAGCTGGCCACCAACCGCAGGGCGCGGCTGGTCGAGCACGCCGTCGCGTCTCGGATGGTGACCCCGGAAGACCTGAAGCTGCTGGAGTTGCGGCTGTGAATCTGCCGAGTTCGGCGTTAGGTCATCGCCGTTCAGGAAGGTGTGCGATTCTGACTCGTCGGCCGGCCGCTGGCGCGCCGGGCTGGCACCGCGAAAGCCCCCGCGACAGTCGCAACGGGCGACGGCGTCCGGTGAACGCACAGGTGGCCAGGGCCGGCGGCAGTTCCCGTACCGAGGAGATCGAGTGGAGTCAGGTGTCGCGCGCCGTTTCGTGACGGTTGCGCTCACCCTGGCGGCGGTGCTGGGCATCGGCTCGGTCGCCTTCTTCGCGGCGCGCGCCCCCGGGTATGCCAGCGCGTCGGTCCGGGCCGATCAGCCCGCCGCCTGGGTCACCAGCAGCAAGGATCTGATGATCGGCCTGCTGAACCGGCAGACGAACGAGGTGCAGTCGCCCGCCTACCTGGAGAGTCCCGACACCGACGTGCTGCAGAACGGCGACACGGTTGTGGTGGTCGATCGCCGGCAACACAACCTGCGCTCGCTGGACACCACCGACGTGGTGCTCTCCGGAAAGCTCACCCTTCCGCAGAGCAGCGATGTCGCGATGTCGGCGAGCACCCTCGCGGTGGCCGACCGCAGGTCGGGGAAGATCTGGGTACTTCCGACCGCCGGCATGGGCAGCGGCGATCTGACCACCGAGGCGCCCAGCGGCAGCGGCGCCCCCGGCGCGGTGGTCACGGTGTCCGGCGGGGTGGTGACGGCGGCTGCGCCCGGCGGGTCAACTCTGACCACCCTCACCGCCGGGGGCGACGGGCCGCCGCAGGTGGCCACCTCCACGGTTCCCGGCGGCCCGCTGTCGGCTGCCGGTCCCGGACACCCGGATCCGGTGTCGATCACCAGCGTCGGCGACGTCCCGGTGGTGCTGGACGCCAGCGCCGGCCGGCTGGTGGTACGCGGCAGGTCGTTCCGGTTGCCCGACGGGGTTCAGAATCCTGTGCTGCAGCAGGCCGGTCCCGCCGCCGCAGAGGTACTGGTATCCACCGCAACCGGTCTGCTCACCATCGACCTTGCCTCCGGGCGGGTGCGGAGCCGATCCGCGGCGGTATCCGGTCGCCCGGCGGCGCCGGTGCGGGTCGGCGACTGCGTGCACGCAGCCTGGGCCGGCCGCCGGCCCACCTACCTGGCCTGGTGCGGATCGACGCCGCCCAGCACCCGCCCGATCGACAAGGTGGCAGCCACCGGCACCCTGATCTTCCGTGTCAACGAGCAGACGGTCGTCCTCAACGACACAGCCACCGGCAACGCGTGGGTGCTGGACGACGGGATCACCCTGGTCAACAACTGGGACGAGATCCGGTCCAGGGACTCAGAGTTCGCCACCTCGGACTCCGGTGGCCAGGGCAAGGCGGAGCGGCTCAGCACTGCGCGCAACGACTGCTCCAACGGGATGGCCCCGCCGGCCCCCAGGCCGGACGCCTACGGGGTGCGCCCCGGCCGGCCGCGGGTCCTGCGGGTGTTGGACAACGACGACAGCTCCAGCTGCTCCGTTTCGCTGGTCAGCAAGGTGCAGGTGCCGGCCGCTGCCGCAGCCGCCGGCACCACGGCGTTCGTCGTCGATGAGGGCACCGGCGTTCAGGTCACCTTGCCCAGCGGCGCCACCGCGCCGGTCAGTCTGACCTACACCGTCACCGACGGCGCCGGTCACGAAGCGGCACAGCGGGTTGTCGTCACCCCGGTGACAGATCCGAAACCGTTGCTGCCCAAGAAGATCCGTGATTCTGCGACAGCGGTGACGGTCGGCGGCACGGTCACCAGGAATGTGCTCAGCGACTGGATCTCGCCCAGCGGCGACGACCTGTTCCTGGTGGGCGCCCGCAGCAGTGTGCCCGACGACAAGATCTCCTACAGCGCCGACGGCGCGATCACCATCGGCGACACCGGAACCACCGGCGCCACCAAGAAGGCCATCAGCTTCTCGGTGTCGGACGGGCTGAACACGGTGCCGGGCACCCTGACCGTGGAGGTGGTCGACGAGGACAAGGCCAGGCCGGTCGCCTCGCCGGTTCATGCCGCCGGGATCGTCGATGAGCAGATCCGGATCGCGCCGCTGGAATCGGTGCTGTGGCCTGGATCGGAGAACCTGACGCTCACCAAGGTCGCCGCCAAGAATGGCGTCGCCGGGCTCACCGTCACCCCCGATCAGCAGGGCGGCACCGTGACGGTGACCGGCGCGAAAGCCGGTAGCTACTACCTGGACTATCAGGTCGCGGCCGGCGACAAGGAGGCGAAGGGGGTGATCAGGGTCGACATCCGGGCGGCGCCGGACGCCGGCGGACCGCCGGTCGCGATGACCGACGTCGCCTACCTGCCCAGCGGCGGTCAGACGCTGGTGGACCTGACCCGTAACGACACCGATCCCGCCGGCGGAATCGTTGCGGTACAACAGCTGTCAGCGCCAGAGGACTCCGGGCTGGTGATTCAGGGGGCGGATATGCACCTGGCGAAGATCTCCGCCCGCCGGACACTGCCGCCCGGCGGTTCATGGGTGCCGTACTCGGTCTCGGCGGGCGGCGCCACCGGCCAGGGCTGGTTGCACGTCGTCGAGGTGCCGCCGCCCAGCGAACCGATGTCGCCGACCGCCGCACCGATAGCGGTGACGGTGCGGGCCGGCGACGCCGTCAGCATCCCGATCGCCGGCCACGCCACCGATCCCGCAGGAGAGCCGGTCACCCCACTGGCCTTCCCCGGCGATGCGATCGGAGCGGACCAGGGCCTGCTCTTCGTCACCGGCGATGCGATCAGGTACATGGCGCCGATCACCGGGAACCTGGCCGGCGGCAAGACGTTACGCACCCAGTACACCGTCACGAACGTGGCCGGCCGGAAGGCATCGGCGAACCTGTCGATCACCGTCATCCCGCGCGGCGACAACAGCGCGCCGCGCCCACCGCAGACCGCGCAGGGCCGGGTGTTCGCCGGTGGCACCGTGGACATCCCGCTGCCGGTCGACGGGATCGATCCCGACGGCGACTGGGCGATCGCCTCCACCATCGACGGTCCGCCATCCGCCGGCAGCGCCGCGGTGTCCGGCACATCCACCGTCCGCTACACCGCATTCGGCAAACCCGGGGCCGACAGCTTCACCTACACCGTCACCGATGCGTACGGCGGATCGGCCACCGGGACGGTAGACGTGCTGATCGTGCCGCTGCCGCAGACCGCCGAGCCGCCGATCGCCCCGGACCTGCAGGCAACGCTGGCGCCGGGCAAGTCCATCGCGGTGGACGTGCTCGACCAGGTCAGCGACCCGGCCGGTGGCCCGGTGATGTTCCCGGACAAGGCCTTGCAGTTGCCCAGTGGCACTCCCGGCATCTCTGCCAGGGTCAGGGACAACGCGGTACTGGTCAGGGCGGGACCGGTGCCGGTGACAGTGCCGGTGCAGTACACCGTGCAGAACAGTCGGTTGCGGTCGGCTTCCGGCACGCTGACGGTCAAGGTCGACAAGAACGCGCCGAAGGTACCGCCCACTGCGCGCGACGTGCTGGTCGTCGACACCATGCTGAACGCCGCGAAGACCGCGGCCGAGGTGGATCTCTCGCCCTGGGTGGGTAACCCCGGAGGAGTTCCGCAGGACCTGAAAGCTCAGGTGCCGACGGTGTCGGCCGGTCGGCTGACCGTGACCGGCCCGCGGGCGGTGACGGTCAGGATCGCCGAACAGCGACAGGTGCTCGCCTATCAGGTGGCAAACGCCGAAGGGTTGGCAGCGCAGGCATTCCTGATCGTGCCGGCCCGCAGCGAACTGAACATCGCCGCGCCGCCGGTCCAGGGGCCGAAGCCACAGGCCCAACCAGAGCAGCCCAAGCACACGCAGCAGCCGAAGCCGCCGGAGGTGTTCCGGCCCAAGGCGTTGAAAGATCTGGTGGTGGACGCCGGCAGCACGGTCCGGATCGTGGTCGCCGAATACGTCGGCGGGCTGAAGCAAGGCCGTTCCATGACGGTTCCGCCGGACGCTTCGGTCACGGCGACCACCGGCGAGCTCAGCCGCATCGATGCCGCAACCCTGCAATGGAAGGTGCCGGCGGATGCCGCTGGCAGGGCGCAGCTGAACCTGACGGTTTCCGACGGGGTGGCCACACCCGCGAAGACCGGTATCAGCGCCACCATTCGGCCGCGCACACCGGCGGCGCCGGTTTTCCAGGGTGCTCCGGTCGAGGTGGAGCCGGGGCAGGCGTCGGCGCCGATCTCGCTGCTGCCGCTGGTCAGCTACGACCCGGACAATAAGGGCAGGCTGCGCTTCTCCAGTCCGGCCGGCGGCGCCTCCGGAATCACCGCGACGGTCAACGGTGACCAATTCGTGGCCGCCGCGCAGATTTCGGTGCCCAAGGCCACCACCGCGTCGTTCCAGGTGACGGTGAGCGACGGGGTGAACCCACCGGTGCCGGCCATCTTCACCGTCACCGTCATCGGATCGACGAAGCCGCTGGCGACCGTCTCCGGCCAGGCGGTGGACGCCCTCGCCGGGCAGCCCGTTCACCTGAACGTGCTGGACGGTGCGTCGAATCCGTTCGGTCCGCGCCAGCCGCTGACCCTGATCTCGGTCGGCGACGGCAGTGCGCAGAACTACCGGGCCACCTTCCTGAAGGACGGGTCGGTCAGCGTCACGCCGAAGGCCGACAGCTCCGGCCGGCTGACGATCCCGTTCGTGGTAGCGGACGCCTCGGGCGATGCCGCCCGGAATGTCACCGGCACACTGACCGTCACGGTGCGCGGGCGGCCCGCAGTGCCGGGCGTTGTGACGCAGCTCAGGGTCGGCAACGGCGCGGCCGTCGTCCAGTGGAACGAGCCGGACGGCAACGGCTCGCCGATCAACGGTTATACCGTGTCCGGCGCCGGCTTCTCGCAGAACTGCCCGTCATCCCCGTGCACCCTCAAGCCTCTGACGAACAACATGACGTACACCTTCACCGTCGTCGCGCACAACGCTGTGGGGGATTCGCCACCGTCCCGGCCGTCGGCTCCGATTCGTCCGGACACCGCCCCGGATCCCCCGCCGCCGCCGGTGCTGTCCTTCGGTGACCGGCAGCTCGCCGCGGCCTGGAAACCGCCGTCCAACAACGGTTCTCCGATCACCGGCTATCAGCTGCAGATCGTTCCCGGTGCCGCCGCCGGACCGGTGAGGGTGGGCGCCGATGTCCTGCAGCGCACCTTCACCGGCCTGCAGAACGGCACCGAGTACTCGATCCGGGTGCGGGCCCTCAACGCCTCCGGTACCCCCGGCGACTGGTCAGCACCGGCTTTGGCGGTGCCCGCCGGAAAACCCGGCGTGCCAACCGGGGTGACGGTCAGCGCGGCCGCCGCCGCAGGTCAGGCCAAGCAGATCGACGTCAGCTGGCGGCAGCTCGCCTCCGGGGGTGATCCGCCGACCTACCAGGTCAGCTGGAGCGCGGACGACGGCAGCGGCGGCACCATCGAGAAGCCGGCGGGCACCACGTCGGCGACCATCGAGGGCGCGAAACTCGGTGTGAAGTACACGGTGAGAGTAACGGCGACCAACAAAGCAGGCAGGTCCGTTGCCAGCACGGCGGTGTCGGTGAGCCCGTTCACCCCGCCGGGTCAGGTGACGAACCTGTCGGCCACGCCGACCGGCCAGAACAACCAGGTGACGCTGACCTGGTCCGCACCGGCGGACAACGGCCGGCCCATCACCCAGTACATGTACTCGACCGGGAAATCGTCGGGCTGGCGCAACGCCGCCGGCACCAAGACCAGCTTCACCCCGCCCGGCCTGGCCAACGGCACGCAGTACACCTTCAAGGTCAGGGCCTGCACCGCGGAGCAGGGCGTCAACTGCGGTGCCGACTCGAACGCGGTGCGGGCCAATCCCTACGGCCCACCCGCTGCGCCGCTGAATCCGGCCGCCGACGCCGACGCCGCGGCCGGCCAGCTGGTGCTGTCCTGGCAACCACCGGCCGACACCGGCGGCCGGCCGATCGCCGGGTACCAGATCGCGGCGGCCGGCAGTGGGAGCTGGAACGACGTCGGGAACAAGACATCGGACACCGTCGGCGGGCTGACCAACGGCAGGCAGAACAGCTTCCAGATCCGTCCGTACACCACCGAGAAGTCCGCCCAGTACGGTCCGGCGGTGACGGTCGCCGGCACCCCGTACACGGTTCCGGACGCACCGTCGAACCTCACGGCCACCGCCGGTGAGAACACCGTCACCCTGGCCTGGCAGGAGCCGGCCTTCGACGGCGGCCGCGGCATCGACCGCATCGAGTACCACATCGACGGGTCCCCTACCTGGACGCCGATCGCCAACGCCGCCACCATCCCCGCGGACTGGAACCAGCACACCTTCCAGGTGCGTGCGGTGAACAAGCGCGGCGCCGGCGGCTCGTCCAACGCGGCGACGGCGAAGGCGTGGGGCCCGGTCGGTCAGGTCGGCAATCTGCGCCAGACCGGAAGCGGCCAGAAGACCGTGAGCTTCGGCTGGGACCCGCCACCGGACAACGGGGTCAACGGCTGGACGTACCTGGTGGACGGCAACCGGCAGGGCGGCACCACGAAATCCGTAGACACCAGCTGCGGCAACAAGGTCACCCTCACCGTGCGGGCGGTGGACGCGCAGGGCCACCAGGGACCGCGGGGCACCGCCGACGGCAGAGCGGATGCCTGCCCTCCGCCGCCTCCGCCGCCTCCGCCGCCCCCGCCGCCTCCTCCAGCGATTACCAAGATGTACGGCGGCGCCCCCACCAGCCACCCACCCGAGTGTTACATCCGCTGCCACTTGATCAAGTTCGACTACACCAACCTCAAGGGCGGGAGCTACAGCGCGGAGATCTTCTACGACGGGCAGTCGACGCCGACGTCTTCGGTGCGCAACGTGTCGCTCAACCGCGATGGCACCTATCAATTCTCGGGCCAGTACGCCGGCGACCACGCGCCCGGCAACTACTACCGGATGCGCATCCTGCTCACCGGTCCGGAAACGGTCGACAGCGGGTTCAAGACCTATGTCAACGAATAGCCCGGCTGCCGGCCGGGGCGCCCCAGCGCGCCACCGCATCGACGTGAGGACCCAGCAGCGATGTCCATGACCCCCGACCACTCGCAATGGTTCGCGCAGACCTTCTCCTCCCTGGTGGGCAACATCGGGCAGGTGGTGCTCGGCAAGCCGCGGACCATCTCGCTGGCGATCACCTGCCTGCTCAGCGAGGGCCATCTGCTGCTGGAGGACTTTCCCGGCACCGGCAAGACCTCGCTGGCCAAGGCGCTGGCCGCGACCGTCCAGGGCACCAACTCGCGGATCCAGTTCACCCCGGATCTGCTGCCCTCCGATGTCACCGGCGTCACCATCTACGACCAGAAGTCGGGCAACTTCGATTTCCACCGGGGACCGATCTTCGCCTCGGTGGTGCTGGCCGACGAGATCAACAGGGCGTCCCCGAAGACCCAGGCGGCGCTGCTGGAGGTGATGGAGGAATCGAAGGTGACCGTCGACGGCGTCAGCCACGAGGTCGGCAACCCCTTCATGGTGATCGCCACCCAGAACCCGATCGAGCAGGCCGGCACCTACCGGCTCCCGGAGGCGCAGCTGGACCGATTCCTGATGAAGACATCGCTCGGCTATCCGGACCATGCGGCCACCGTCGAGATCCTGGCCGCCAGCACCACCAAGACGCACCACCGCACGGTCAGCCCGAAGATCACCACGGCCGCTGTGGTCGACATGGCGGAACTGGCGGCCACCGTGCACACCGATCCCGCTGTCCTGGACTACATCGCCAGGATCGCCGAGGCGACCAGGACCACGCCGGAGACGACGGTCGGGGTATCGGTGCGCGGCTGCCTGTCGTTGACCAGGGCGGTGCGCACCTGGGCCGCCGCCCACGGCCGGCACTACGTCGTTCCCGACGACGTCAAGGACCTGGCCGAACCGGTGCTGGCCCACCGCATCCTGCTCGACGCCGAGGCGGAGTTCGCCGGCACCACGGTCGCGGCTGTGCTGCACCGCATCATGGATGAGGTCTCGCCGCCGGAGCGCCGCCGATGACGGCACCCGCCCGGCCGTCGACTGGACCCGACACCGCGGGTCCGGTCGACGGCGTGCCCACCTCGCGCGGCTCGCAGTGGGCCCCCCGGTTGCCGGGGCAGGCGGAGCGTCAGGGACCGGTGCCGAGTCACGGACAGCTGCCGGACAGCGGGCTGCGGCTCACCGGGCCGGGTGGCACCGGTACCGGCAACGGATCCGGGCGGTCAGGGCGTCGCACCGAGTCCACCTCGGGCGGTACCGAGGGCACCGCCGCCCCGGGCTGGTCGACCAGGATGCAACAGTCGGCGACGCCGGCGCTGAGGCGGCTGGCGGGCCCGGTGACCGGGTTGGGCTCCGCCGCGATCGTGCTGGCGGCGGTGTGCGCGCTGGTGGCGGTCATCACCGGCTGGCGGGAGTTCATGGTCGCCGCCGTCGCGGTCGCCGTACTGCTGCTGGCCGCCGCCAGCTTCCTGATCGGCCGCACCTCCTATGCCGTGCAGGTGGACATGCACTCGGCTCGGGTGGTCGCCGGGCAGCGGGCCACCGGCGCACTGAAGGTCCGCAACACCAGCAACCGGCGACTGTTGCCCGCCCGCATCGAACTGCCGGTCGGTGGTTCGTCGGCCTCCTTCCGGGTACCGGGGCTGACCGGCGGCGGCGAGCACGAGGAGCTGTTCGTCATCCCGACCGCCCGGCGCGCGGTCATCAAGGTGGGCCCGGCCACGTCGGTGCGCGGCGACCCGCTCGGCATACTGCGCCGGCAGGTCCGCTGGACGGTGCCGGACAAACTGTACGTCCACCCCAGAACGGTGACGCTGCACGGGGCGGCGACCGGATCGGTCAAGGACCTCGAGGGTCAGCCGACCCGCGACCTGTCCAGCAACGACGTCTCCTTCCACGCCCTGCGGCAGTACGTCCCGGGTGATGACCGCCGATACGTCCACTGGCGGACATCCGCCCGCACCGGCGTGCTGATGGTCCGTCAGTTCGAGGAAGTGAGGCGCACGCACCTGGCGCTGGCTCTGTCCACCGATCCGGCGGAGTACGGCACGGTGGCCGAGTTCGAACTTGCGGTCAGCGCGGCCGCGTCATTCGGCGTGCAGGCCGTGCGCGAGCAACGCCCGGTGACCGTCGGCGCCGGCGGCAGCACCGTCAGGGCCGGCTCCGGGCGTTCCCTGCTGGACGGCTTCTCCGAGATCGATGCGGTGCCCGGCTCGGGCATCCTGGTCACTGGCCGGCACATCGCCGCGGTGGTGCCGAACGCGTCGGTGGCGGTGTTGCTCACCGGTTCCGTGCCGGACGCGATGACGCTGCGCCGCGCCGGCAACCCGTTCTCGGTCGGCATCAGGGTGCTCGCCGTCAGGGTGGTGCTCGGCGCGAAGCTGAGCCTGCGGGCGATCGGGCGGGTGGACGTGGCGACGGTCGGGGACCTGGACATGCTGCCGAAGGCGCTGCGCAGGATGCGGGCGGCATGAGGGACCGGTTACCGCTGCGCCGGATGCTGCTCGACACCGTGGCCGTGATCGCCATGGTGGCCGGCGCCGGTCTGGCCTTCGGGCCGGCATACGGCGGTTCACGATTCGTCATCGCACTGGCCGTGGGCGCCGCGGTCGGCGCCGCCGCTGCGCTGCTGCCGGTGCTGCTGCGCTGGCCCGCGTTGACCACCCTGCCGCTGGTCCTGGTCGGATATCTGCTGTTCGGGGGGTGGGCGGCGGTCCCGAAGTCCGCCGCCGGCGCAGTGTTGCCCACTCCGGAAACGGTCCGGTTGCTCTCCGTCGGGGCGATCAGTTCGTGGAAGCAGATGCTGACCGTCGCGGTGCCGGTGGGCAGCAGCGGAACCCTGCTGCTACCGGCCTACCTGTCTGCGGTGGTGCTGACCGTGGCCGGCCTGCTGATCGCCGTGCGCAGCTCCCGGCCGATGCTCGCGTTGATCGCGCCGGGTCTGATGGCGGCCGGCGCCGCCGCGCTGGGCGCCGATCAGGCTTTCCACCCGGCGATCGCCGGGACCGCGCTTGGCCTGGGTGCGTTGCTGTGGGCGGGTTGGCGGCGTCGTACCGCCGGGGCCGGTGGGCTGGATCTGCGCCGCCCGGTGGCCCTGCTCGGTTTGCTGGTGCCGGCGGTGGCGGCCGGTGTACTGCTCGGCCCCCGAATGCTGCCGGCGGACCAGCCCCGGGTGATCGCCCGCGAGGTGGTGCAGCCGCCCTACGACCCGACGACACTGCCCGGCCCGTTGACCGCATATCGCCACTACGTCAAGACGGTCAAGGATCAGGTCCTGCTCACCGTCGACGGCCTACCGGCGCAGACCCGGATGCGGTTGGCCACCATGGACACCTACAACGGTCGCTACTACGGAACCTCGCCGATCGGCGGAGTGTTCTCCAGGGTCGGCGATCGGCTGGCCCAGGTACCCGCAGGACAACAGGACACGTTGGACGTCACCATCGGACGTTACGCAGACGTCTGGGTGCCGGACGCCGGCTACCTCGACAGCGTGGCGTTCGGCGGTCCGGACTCTGCCCGCCTGCAGCAGGATTTCCGGTACAACAGAAACACCGGCAGCGCGCTGGTCACCAGCCGGCTTCGGCCGGGCGATCACTACCGGCTGACCGTGTCGCTGCCGGCGCCACCCTCGGTGGCGCAGTTGGCGAAGGTGCCGGTGGAACCTCTGGACGTGGGGCCGGTGGATACGGCGATTCCGGAGGTGGGCGCCAAGGCGCAGGAGTTCAGCGCCGGCCAACCGGATCCGGTGGGTGTTGTCGAGTCGATCCGGCTGGCCCTGTACGACAAGGGCTGGGTTTCGCACGGTTCCGGGACCGATGGGGTGGCCGGCGGACACGGAGCCGACCGGATCCGCCGGCTGCTGACCGCGAAGACGATGTTCGGCGACGCCGAACAGTACGCGGTGGCGATGGCATTGATGGTGCGGTCCAAGAACATTCCGGCCCGGGTGGTGATGGGGTTCAAGCCACAGCCGAAGGGCGGGACGGTGGAGCTGACGGGCTCGCAGATGACGGCGTGGGTGGAGGTTCCGTTCCAGGGATACGGCTGGGTCCCGTTCGATCCGCTGCCCGATGAGGCGAAGCCGCCGCCCACCCAGCGGCCCGACGAGAACCAGTCGCAGGCGCAGGCGCAGCGGGTGCAGCCGCCTCCGCCGCCCATCCCACCGAAGGACGCGCGCGCCCAGTCGCAGGATCAACCCAGCACCCCGGACACCCCGGACCAGGCGAAAGTCCAGAAGGACGCGCCGCCCCCGCCGCCGTCGTCTCCGGTGCGCTGGGGTCGGATCCTGCTGGTCGGGGCGGCCGGATTGTTGCTGGTTCTCCCGATCGTGCTCATCCTGCTGCTCAAGCGGCGGCGCAAGCGGCGCCTGCGCGGCGGACCACCGGATCAGCGGATCGCCGGAGCGTGGACGCACCTGCTGGATACCGCCGCCGACTACGGTCGGTCGCCGTCGCCGGGCGCCACCAGGGTCGAGGCGGCACAGGAACTGGGGGCCGCATTCGGTGCCCGCCAGCCCGCCGCTGCCGATGCCCGGGCGGGAGTCGGCGCCGGGGCCAGAGCCGGTGCCAGAGGCGCCACCATGGTCGCAGCCGGCGGCCGGCCGGCTGCGCCTCTGCCTCCCGCGGGGAGGGATGTCGCAATGCTCGCCCTGCAGGCGGATGCCGGGGTGTTCTCTCCGGATCCGGTGGAACCAGCTGCGGCAGAACGGTTTTGGGCGGAGATGGAGAAGGCGCTGGCTTCCATGCAGAGTACACAGCCTGGTTGGCGACGCCTGCGAGCCCGGCTGTCGCTCGCCTCACTCCGGGGTGCGGGACGGCGAGCGGGCCGGTGACCGACCACTGCTGTCCCCGGTGCGGCGCTCAGCTCGCGGCCACCCCCGACCGTTGCCCGGACTGCGGCGCCGACGCTCCCCGGCGTTCGGCGGCGCTGGATGCCACCGATCCGGCTCCGGTCCGGCGCCGGCTGATGGCCGTCCTGATCGACACCGCGCCGCTTATCCTGCTGCTGGCCGGGTTTCTGGTCGCCGCTGCCTCCTCCGATGTGACCCGAGGCGTCTGGATGACACTGTCGGCTGCCGCCGTGGCCTGGTGCCTGCTGCTCTGGGGCTGGGCGTCGGCGAACGGACAGGGGCCCGGAAAGGCGATACTGGGGCTGAGGGTGGTCGACGAGCGCACCGGCGCCCGGGTGGACTGGCTGCGGTCGTTGCTGCGGCTGGTGGCCAGGGGCGCCGCGACGATCGGCACCCTGGGTACGGCGGCCCTGTCCTACCGGTGGGATCCGATCGGCCGGGAGCAGACCTGGTGGGATCGGGTCGCCGGAACCAGGGTGATCGCGGTGTCGGCGACGGACGGGTCCGCGTCCTGGTTCGACCCGGTCGCCGGGTTGCGCTGGAGTCCCCCTCCGCTGCCGGCTGTTCCAGTGCCGACGGAACGGCAGGCGGCTGGGCCGCCGTCGGCGGACGTCCAGCCCTCCCCGTTCGGACAGCCGACGGGCTGGTCGCCGATCGCCGGCGAGGAACCCACCAGAATTGTTGCCAGGGAAGACGTCTCGGCGGCCGATTCGGCGGCCGCTGCTGTCAGCGCGGGTTCGCCCGGCACCGAGGATCCGACCGTTGTCGTTGCCCGGCAGAACATTTCGGCGGCAGGTGAGCCCACATCGCCGCGCTCATCGCAGTACGCCGGTCCCGGTCCCGGTCCGACGGACGGCGCAGCGGAGCAGCAGGGCGCCCGGTCTTTGTCGCCGCCGGTGTCGCCCGATAGGCCCGAAGATCGCATCGCCCCCGCCGAATTGACCAGAGTGGTGGCGAGCCAGGACATCCATGGTGAGCATCCGGATCGGCCGGCCAGTGCCACCCTGCAGTGGGATTCGGGTGTCAGGGTGGTGGCCGGCGGTGTCGTGCTTATCGGCCGGGATCCGGTGCCGGCGCTGGGGGAGAGGGTCGATCGCCGACTCGCCGTCGGCAAGGAATCGGTGGGTGTGTCCAAGACGCATCTGATGCTCACCATCGCCGCCGGTGGCATCACCGTCACCGATCGCCTCTCGACCAACGGCGTCCGGATCGAAAGGTCCGACGGCTCGGTCGTCCAGTGCGCCCCTGGGGTGCCCACAGCCGTCCGCGAAGGCGACCGTGTCCGCTTCGGCGGACGATCGATCCTGGTGGCCCCACCGGCCTGACCCCGTCCCTGGCGCCGACTTCCGCCGGGCCGGGCGGGCCCGGTCGTGGTCGTCAAACGGAAACGATCTCGATGAGGTGTTCGATGCCGATAAGGTCCTGGGCGTTGCGCGTGTAGAGCCGCGCCGAATGCGCGTGAGCGGTGGCGGCGATGAGCAGATCCATCACGCGAGATCGCGGCTGACGACCCGTAGCCACCACTGCGGCGGCCAGCTGCCCGTAGCTGGTGGCCACCGCGTCGTCCACTGGCAACGCAGTGAACCTGCGCTGAAAGGCCGTCAGCCTGCGGAGCCGCTCGGCGCGGACTGCTGCGTCAGTAGTGACGAGCACGCCGAAATGCAGCTCGGCGAGGGCCGCAGCGCTGATCGCCAGCTCTCCCTCCAGAGGTGGCACGTCCGTGGCGATCAAGACGCTCGTATCAACAATCGCCTTCAATGCCGTCGGTCCCAAGGATTGCCAGCGGTGTGGTCGATCAAGTCGCGGTCGCGTTCCCAGTCCGGGTCGGGGCGCCCGAGGAATGCGTCGGCAATGTCATCCCATCTCAGCCACCGTTTCGGCGCTGCGGGAACCATGCGCGCCGCGAGCCGACCGGAGACAGTGATGTCGATCTCCTCACCGCCCTCGACCCGGCGTACAAGCTCAGATGCGTCCTGACGAAGTTCTCGAAGCCCGACTGTTCCCATGCCTAGACGGTAGCAGATGTGCTACCGAATCGGAGTGCGTCGAGCCCGGATTCACCACTCCCCACAGTGGCGGCCGAATCAGCCCGCCCGGGTCAGCCCCGCCGCCGGGCGATCTGCGTCATCTCGGTGCGCGAATGGACCTTCACCCGCTCGCGTTCGGCGGCCGCTCCGGCGGCCGAAAATGCCTGGCCGAGCGAGCGTTCGTGGGCGTCGAGCCGATCCCAGCCGGCGAAATCGGTGACCTGCACACCCTTGTCGGCCAGCATCCGCTCGACGGCGGCCCGCTCCCGCTGCGGTGCCCGCTCCAGGTCGGGGGCGTCCTCGAGCAGGTGCGCGACAGTCTCGGCAGCGTCGGACTTGGTGTGCCCGATCAGCCCGACCGGACCGCGCTTGACCCAGCCGGTGGCGTAGATCCCCGGTAACGGCGCACCGTCCAGGTCGATCACCCGTCCGGCCTCGTTGGGGAGCACCAGCTTCGCAGTGTCGAACGGCAGGTCCTCGATGGGCTCGGATCGGTACCCGACCGCGCGGTAGACAGCCTGCACCTCCCAGTCGGTGAACTCGCCGGTACCACGGGCGTTGCCGTCGCCGGTCAGCTCCATCCGCTCGGTCCGCAGGCCGGTCACCTGGCCGTCATCGGAACCGAGCACCTCGACCGGCTTGGCAAGGAAGTGGATATGGACCCGGCGGTGCGGGCCGGGCGTGGGATCACGCAGCGCCCATTCGCTGAGGATGTCCACCACCATCCGCTGTGCCTTGGCGTCGTTGATCGCGTCCTCCGAGCCGGCGTCGAACTCCATCCCGGCCGGGTCGACCACCACCTGCACGTTCGGCGAGCGGTCGAGGTCGCGCAGCTCCACCGGGGTGAACTTGGCCTGCGCCGGACCCCGGCGGGCGAACATGTGCACATCGGTGACCGCGGAATCCGCCAGCGCCGCGTGCACGTGCGGCGGGATCTCGGTGTACAGCAGCTCGTCGCCGGTCCGGGCCAGGATGCGGGCGACGTCGAGGGCGACGTTTCCGACGCCGATCACCGCGACGGAGCTCGCAGCGCTGAGATCCCACACCCGGTCGCGATCGGGGTGCGAGTCGTAGAACGCGACGAAGTCGGCGGCGCCGTGCGAGCCGCTCAGTTCGACGCCGGGGATGGACAGGTCGCGGTCCCGTTCGGCGCCGGTGGCGAAGATGATGGCGTCGTAGAACTCCCGCAGTTCGTCGACCTTCACATCGACGCCGACATGCACATTGCCGAAGAAGCCGATCCGGTCGTTCTCCATCACCCGGTGCAGCGCCACTATGATCTGTTTGATCCGCGGATGATCCGGCGCGACCCCGTACCGGATCAGACCGTACGGGGTCGGCAGCCGATCGAAGACGTCAACCGTGATGCCGGCGTCGTGCTTGGCCAGGGTGTCGGCGGCGTAGATGCCCGCGGGCCCGGCACCGACGACGGCGACGCGCAGCGGTGAAGCTGCGCGACCGGTCTGGGTGCCGGGATCGGTGGTGCTGCCAGGATTTGACGTGCTGTCGGGCATACGGGAAGGTTCTCCTTCTGGGACGATCACGCCAGAATACCCGCCCACAGGCGCCCTCCGGCCCTATGTGACGACCGCCGCACCCGGGTTGACCTGGGTAAACAATCCTCGGGAATCGATCACCATTGCAGTTCCCCGGGGTGATCAGCGGGGCGACGCGGTGGCCGGAATCAACGATCGAACCGACCGTCCGGGGAGATCAGCTCGACCGTCGGAAGGTAGGTGCGATACCGAGCTGCGTCTCGGGTGAGCAACTGGAGTCTCGCGACTGCTGCATGAGCGCCGATAGAGGAGTCGGGAGTAGCGACGGCATCAGTCACGGGTCATCGCCATGATCTGCTCGGTTGTCAACCCCCGCCGCGCTTGACCCCTGAGTCCATGGACCGCCCGTTCGCCGCGATCATCCGGCGCGGTGCGGGCAACTATCTTCACTTCGGCGCCGTCTTCGATGAAGTCGACCTCGACATCGGGCAGCAGGCCGTGCCGATCCCGGATCTTCTGCGGGATCGTGACCTGGCCTTTCGAGGTGATACGCACCTCGCCAACCCTTCTCTTATCATCGTAGTAAGACTCGCCGTGATGATGCGTTCATCAACCGTTCAGTAGGTGCTGCCGCCTGACAACGCCACTGCTCCGGTGGGGTGCCACACCGACTTGGTCTCCAGGAATGCCCGCAGCCGGGCGGTACCCGGCGGGCGGGTGAAGTCATCGGAGCGGCGCCCGGACGGAACGAAGACCCGCTTCACAGTCCCGGCCGCCGCCTTTCCCAGCTCGGTCCGCAGATCGTCGTCACACCCGGTCAGGTCGAGGGCGTTGACGTCGGCGTGGGCGGCCAGATGCGGCATCACCTCGGCGGCGTCGCCGGTCAGGATGTTCACCACGCCGCCCGGAAGATCCGAGGTGGCAAGGACTTCGGCGAAGGCCATCGCGGGTAGCGGCCGGTCGGTGGAGGCGATCAGTACCAGCGAGTTGCCGGAGGTGATGACCGGAGCCATCACACTGATCAGGCCGAGCAGTGAGTTCTGCTGCGGTGCGACGGCGGCCACCACTCCGGTCGGCTCGGGAACGGTGAACGAGAAGTACGGCCCGGCAACCGGATTGGCCCCACCGAAAACCGAGGCGATCTTGTCTGTCCAGCCGGCGTAGTGCACCAGCCGGTCGACCGCGGCGTCGACGGCGGCGGTCGCGCGCCGGTCACGGACACCCTCCCCGGCCGCGACCAGCTCGGCGAACTGCGCGCGGCGACCCTCCAGCATCTCGGCGATGCGGTAGATCACCTGGCCGCGGTTGTACGCCGTCGCCCCCGCCCAACCGCCGAATGCCTTGCGAGCAACCACCACCGCATCCCTGGCGTCCTTGCGGGATCCCTGCGCCGCGTTCGCCGCGAAGGCGCCACCGGCGTTGCGGACCTGGTAGGTGCGGCCGCTCTCACTGCGCGGGAACGCGCCGCCGATGAACAGCTTGTACGTCTTCGCGACGGTGATCCGCGGACTGTCCGCCTGGTCAGATGCGGGCATCTCAGTCCTCCCGGTCGACGTCGAGGTAGGCGGCCAGACCGCCACGGCCACCCTCCCGGCCGAAACCGGACTCCTTGTAACCGCCGAATGCGGCGCTCGGATCGAACCTGTTGAAGCTGTTGGCCCACACCACCCCGGCCCGCATCGCCTGCGCCATGCCGAGGATCCTGGAACCCTTCTCGGTCCAGATGCCGGCCGACAGACCGTAGGGCGTGTTGTTGGCCTTGGCGACAGCCTCGTCCGGGGTGCGGAAGGTGAGCACCGACAGTACCGGTCCGAAGATCTCGTCCCTGGCGATCCGCATGGACTGCGAGACCTCGCTGAAAACCGTTGGCGGGAAGAAGAAACCGCGGTCCGGGATCGGGCAGGGCGAGGTCCACCGCTCGGCTCCCTCGGCGTCTCCCACCTCCACCAGGTTGCGGATCCGTGCCAGCTGCTCGGCGGAGTTGATCGCGCCGACGTCGGTGTTCTTGTCCATCGGGTCGCCGATCCGCAACGTCGACACCCGATCGTGCAGCTTGCCCAGCACCTCGTCGGCCACCGATTCCTGCACGAGCAAACGGCTTCCGGCGCAGCACACGTGGCCCTGATTGAAAAAGATCCCGTTGACGATGCCCTCGACGGCCTGATCGATCGCGGCGTCGTCGAAGACGATGTTGGCGGCCTTGCCGCCCAACTCCAGGGTGATCTTCCGCCCGGTACCGGCCAGCGATGCCTGGATCTGACGGCCGACGTCGGTAGAGCCGGTGAATGCGACCTTGTCGATGCCCGGGTGGTTCACCAGCGTCCGGCCGACATCGCCCGCGCCCGGCAGGACGTTCACGACTCCCGGTGGAAGCTCGGCGTCGGCGATGATCTCGGCCAGGACCAGGATCGACAGCGGTGTGGTCTCCGCTGGTTTGATCACCACGGTGTTTCCGGCGGCCAGCGCCGGGGCGATCTTCCAGGCCGCCATCAGCAACGGGAAGTTCCACGGAATCACCTGGGCGGCAACACCCAGCGGCTTGGGGTCGGGCCCGAAGCCGGCGTGCTGCAGCTTGTCCGCCCAACCCGCGTGGTAGAAGAAGTGTGCCGCCGCCGTAGGCACGTCGACGTCGCGTGATTCGCGGATCGGCTTGCCGTTGTCCAGGGTTTCGACCACCGCCAACTCGCGGGTCCGCTCGGCGATGCCGCGGGCGATCCGGAAAAGGTACTTGCCACGTTCGGCGCCAGGCATCGTCGACCAGACATCGTCATAAGCCTTGCGGGCCACCGTTACCGCGGCATCCACGTCAGTTGACGACGCCGTTGAGACCACCGACAGCCCGGCCTCGGTGGCCGGGTTGATGGTCTTCAGATCGTCCCCGGAGCCGTCGACGAACTTGCCGCCGACGAACATCTGGTACCGCTCCTTCACCCTTCCGATCGCCGGGGATTCGGGCGCCGGGGCGTACTCCCACTCGAACGGCGTGCTGCTGATCGGCATCAGTGGACCGTCACCTTTCAGTCGACAGTGACATAGTCGGGTCCGGAGTAATGACCCTGGGTGTGTGCCCGGCGTTGCATCAGCAGGTCGTTGAGCAGGCTGGAGGCACCGAACCGGAACAGGAACGGGTCCAGCCACTGCGGCCCGGCAACTTCGTGCACCGCCACCAGGTGGCGGATCGCGTCCTTGCTGGTGCGGATGCCGCCGGCCGCTTTCACCGCCCGCAGTTCACCGGTCTCGTTGCGCCAGTCCCGCACCGCCTGCAGCATCACCTGGGTGACCGGCAGGGTGGCGGCGGGGGAGATCTTTCCGGTCGAGGTCTTGACGAAATCAGCGCCGGCCAGCAGCGCCAGCCAGCAGGCCCGGCGCACGTTGTCGTAGGTGGCCAGCTCGCCGGTCTCCAGGATCACCTTCAACCTGATGGGACCGTCCGAGCTGAGGGGACCGTCCGAGCCGCAGGCGTCTTTCACCGCGACGATCTCGTCGAAGACCTTGCCGTAGTTGCCGGCCAGGAACGCGCCACGGTCGATCACCATGTCGACCTCGGTGGCGCCGGCGTTGATCGCGTTCCGGGTGTCGGCCAGTTTCACATTCAGCGAGGCCCGACCGGAGGGGAAAGCGGTTGCCACCGAGGCGATCCCGACGCCGCTGCCGCGCAGGTGCTGGGCGGCGGTGGCCACCAGGTCGGGATAGACGCAGACGGCGGCAACGGCCGGGACGTCCGGATCGTCGGGGTCGGGTCGCCGCGCCTTGGCGGCCAGCGAGCGGACCTTGCCGGCGGTGTCGGCTCCCTCGAGCGTGGTCAGGTCGACCATCGAGATGGCCAGGTCGATGGCGGCCAGTTTGGGGGCCTTCTTGATCGATCGGGTGGCCAGCATCGCCGAGCGGGACTCGACGCCGACCGGATCGACCCCCGGCAGCCCGTGCAGGAACCGCCGAAGGCTCGACTCGTCGACCACCGCGTCCGCCAGATGGGCCGGCAGCAGGATGGGATCATGAGCCGCCGCGGCGCCGCGCGCGGTGGCCGACGCCATGCTCGCCGAAAAGGGCGCCCGTGCCCCAGTGGCCGTGCCAGCGTCTGTGCTCACCGGCTCATCCTATGGCGGCCAGGCGCGGTGCGGCCGGGGGACGTCCATGACGGATCATGCCTGAGGCTCCGTTGCGTGTCGGCCGGGCGCGCCCGCCGCGGCCACGGATACAGTGGCGGCATTCATCCGGCGGCCCGGTTCGCGGTCGTTACTGTCCGGGGGCAGCGATGACGTCGCATGTGCGGGCCGAAGGGCCCGGTGCCGGCAGGCCGGCGCCTGTCGTCCGACCATCCTCCGCCGCCTACCAGTCGCGTCGGCGGGCGGTGCTGGTAATCGGCGCCGCCGCAGGGGTGGGGTTGATCGTCAAGATCCTGCTGAACGCCACCTCGTTCGGTACCGTCGACGTGTGGCATTGGATGGACTTTGCTCAAGCCACTCGCGAATACGGCCCGATCGACGTTTACAGCTATCCGTTCGACCGGATTCCGATACACGACCGGAACTCGTTCTACAACCACCCGCCGCTGATCGGCTATTACCTCGAGCTCATCAACGGCCTGGACAACGTCGGCGTCCCCCTGCGGTTCTCCATTCGACTGTTCTCCAGCTTGGCCGACATCGCCAGCGCATTCATCGTGTTCGCCATCGTCCAGCGGCGCGCCGATACCCGGCTGGCCACGATGGCCGCCGTGGCGATCTCACTCAGCCCGATCCTGGTGATCATTTCCGGCTTCCACGGCAATACCGACCCGGTCTTCGTCATGTTCGCCCTGCTGGCCGCTTACCTGCTGGTGGATCGACACCGACCCGGTTGGGCGGGTCTGTGCATGGCGATCGCTCTGGGGATCAAGATCGTCCCGGTGGTGGCGATACCGGCATTGTTGGTGTGGGCCCATCGAGCCGGCCGACCGGTGCTGCTGCGATTCGCCGGAGCACTGGTCGGGGCCTCCGCTCTGTGGTGGGTTCCGGCATTGGCGCTGCAATGGTGGCACGTGATGGGCCAGGTCCTCGGTTACGCGGGGGTGAACGCGCACAGCTGGGGTCTGGATGGGCTGTTCACGATGGTCGGTCTGCAGGGTGTTGCGGGCTTCGTCGAGGGGCCGGCTCGGCTGTTGATCGTCGCGACTTGCGCCCTGTTGCCCGCGTGGCTCAGCTGGCGCCGCCCATCGATCGCCCTGCAAGCGGCGGCGCTGTCGCTGTCGCTGTTCCTGCTGCTGACACCCACCTTCGGCGCTCAGTACCTCGTGTGGGCGGCAGCCCCATTGTTGGTCACGGTGACGCGTTGGGGCGTGGTGTGGAACGTCATCGCAGGCACCTGGTTGTTCTGGATTTACAATCGGTGGAACCACGGTCTGCCGTGGCAAGAGGCCGAGCGCTTGCCCGTCCCGTACACCGTGCCACAGTTGTGGACGGGACTTCTGGTATGGCTGTGCCTCGGCGTCGGTGTGGTGGTGGCCGGGCGGGATCTGCTCGGGGCGGGCCGATCCTCACGCAGTCGCCCCGGGCCTGCGGATGCACGACACCGATCTCGGGACGGGCCGCCGGGACCTCCCGATGCCGTGACCGCCCCGATCCCGATCGTGGACAACCGATGATCGACAACAACCAGGGGATGTGACCGTCATGACACCCAGCAGCTCAGCGGCCTCGACCGGCGCGGCATCCAGGACAGCAGCGGTCACCGGCACCGGCCCGGCCGCGGGGCTCCTGCGCATCGGGATCGCTGTCGTGGCCTACAACGCGGCCACCTCCTTGGTGAAGACCCTGGACCGTATCCCGGAGGACTTCCGCGGCCGCATCACCGAGATCATCATCTGTGACGACGCCAGCGACGATGACACCTTCGTGCTCGCCGGGGAATGGGCGGCCCGTCCGGACACGCCGCCGACAGAGGTGCTGCGGCACACCAAGAACCTGGGGTACGGCGGCAACCAGAAGGCCGCCTACCGGATGGCCATCGAGCACGGGCTGGACGTGGTGGTCCTGCTGCACGGCGACGGCCAGTACGCCCCGGAATGCCTGCCCGAGATGGTCGCCCCGTTCGAAAGCACCGACTGTGCGGCAGTTTTCGGATCCAGGATGATGATCCCAGGCGCCGCCAAACAGGGTGGAATGCCGGCCTACAAGCGCGTCGGCAACCGCATTCTGACTAAGTTCGAGAACCGCGTCCTCGGTTCAGATCTCACCGAGTTCCATTCCGGATACCGCGCCTACCGCACCTCGATGCTCGGGCAGATCCCGTTCGACGCCAACAGTGACGGGTTCGACTTCGACACCCAGATCATCGCCCAGGTCCTGCATGCCGGCGGGCACATCACCGAGATCTCCATCCCGACTTATTACGGCGACGAGATCTGCTATGTGAACGGCGTCAGGTACGCCAAGGACGTGGTAACCGATGTGCTGGAATACAGGTTGGCGCGCAGCGGTTTCGGAGTGTCCGAGTGGGTGCCGGCTCCACAGGAGTACGCCTTCAAGGAGGGCGACGGTTCATCGCACACCATCATGCTGGAGATGCTCGCCGGCTCCCCGCCGTCCCGCATCCTGGATTTGGGTTGTTCGGGCGGTCTGCTCGCCGAGCAACTCCGAAACGCCGGGCACTACGTCGTCGGCGTGGACAACCTGGAGATCCCCGGCGTGCGCGACCGCACCGACGAGTTCTATCTGGGCGACCTGGAAGCCGGACTGCCGGGCGAAGCCGGGAAGGACTTCGACATCGCGATCGCCGGCGATGTGATCGAGCATCTTGCCCGTCCTGGCAGGACACTGGCCGGCATCCGCGACGCCCTCCGACCCAACGGGAGGCTACTGCTGTCGGTGCCCAACTTCGCGCACTGGTATCCCCGGTTTCGTGTCTTCTTCGGCCTGTTCGGATACGACCGGCGCGGCATCCTTGACAACACCCACCTGCGGTTCTTCACCCGAAGGGTGCTGCGCCGGCAGGTGCGGGACGCCGGGTTCGATGTCCTGGACGAGCGATGGACCGGGTTGCCGCTGGGTGCGGTGGTCGGTGGGTCGCGGCTGTCCGCGGTCCGCCGGATCGATGCGGCGCTGGTGCGTGCTCGGCCAACGTTGTTCGGCTACCAGATGGTGATGTGCCTGACCCCACATGCTGCCGAGACCGTCAGGGCGGATCTGCTCGGCGGCGGGGCCGGCGGATGACGCTGACGCGGCTGGCGGTGCTGCTGGTCGCCGTCGCACTGGCGGCCACCGGCCAACTGTTGCTGAAGCACGGCATGACGGCCGCAACCGAGTCGTCCAAGGAGACCGGCCGGTCGCTGCTGCGGGCCGCCGTGACCTCGCCCTGGGTGATCGGCGGCCTGGTGGTTTTCGCAGTGTCGGCGGTGTTCTGGTTGATCACCCTCTCGACGGTGCCGCTCAGCGTTGCCTACCCGTTCAACGCCCTCGGCTACCTGGTGATCCTCGGTGCCAGTGTGCTGGTGCTGCACGAACGGGCGAGCATCTGGACCGTGCTGGGTACCTGCCTGGTGGTCGGCGGGCTGATCGTGGTGGTCAGTACGGCGCAGGGAACGTCCTGACCCAGGTATGACCTCCGGGCTCGCGCGTCGGGTGAGAAGTCGGGTAAGGATGACGCATGCCAGCACCCTTCGAGATTCCCGCCGGGTTGAACGTCACCGTTGTCGACCACCCATTGGCGGCGTCGCGATTGTCGATCATGCGCGATGCCCGCACCGACAACGCCACCTTCCGCGGCGCGCTACGTGAGCTCACCCTCATGTTGATCATCGAGGCGACCCGCGATCTGGCCACCGAACGGGTGCAGATCCACACACCGGTGGCCCGCACCGATGCCACCAGGCTGGTCAACCCGCCGCTGCTGGTGCCGGTCCTGCGGGCCGGCCTGGGCATGGCCGACACGGCGCATGCCCTGATCCCGGAATCCCAGATGGGATTCGTCGGGATGGCCAGGGACGAACAGACCCACGAGCCGACGCCGTACATGGAATCGCTGCCTGCGTCGTTGGCCGGCCGCCCGGTGTTCGTGCTGGACCCGATGCTGGCCACCGGCGGTTCGATGGTGCACACCATCAAACTCCTGGTGGATCGAGGCGCCACCGAGGTGACGGCGGTGTGCGCGCTGGCGGCGCCCGAGGGACTGCTACGGCTGGCGGGGTCCGGGCTGCCGGTGCGGGTGGTCACCGGATCGGTGGACGAACGGCTGAACGATTCGGCTTACATCGTGCCCGGGCTGGGTGACGCGGGGGATCGTCAGTTCGGCGCCGTCTGAGCCGCCGTTCTGGAAGGCTGCTGGCCCGACTACTGCTGGCCGTGCAACCTCTGACCGTCCGGGAACCGTCCCCTTACGAGCCAGTTGGCGGCAGGAAGGACATCATGATCAACCGAATGACCGTCCGCGCGGGGCTGGCGGCGGCCCTCGCCGTTGTGGTGCTGGGCGCGGCTGCCTGCGCCGCCGACGTCCAGCCCGGTGGCGGGAGCGGACGCGGCCCGGGGAGTTCCAGCAGCTCGGCAGCGTCCGGTGCTGCCGGCGCCTTCGGCACCGCGAACGCCGGGGGCACCCCGAGCACCGCCGAATCGGGCAGCGTCGATGCCACTGCCGTCGATGCCACTGCCACCGATTCCGCCACTGCCGGCGATTCCGCTACTGCCGTCGATTCCGCCACTGCAGCGGGGGGCTCGAGGACTGCTCCGTCGAACTACGAACCGCGGCCCACCGGCGCCTCCACCGCATCCGATCCTGAGATGACGCCGTCCGGCGGAGCTGCCACCCCGATCCCGGCCGGGCTGGACGGCTACCGGTTCCGCGCCGACCGAGCCACCGGACGGACCCTGGGTTCCGGTACGTCGCTCAGCATCGGGTTCGCGAACGGCACGGTGTCGTTGAACGCCGGCTGCAACAGCGGGCGTGGTGCGCCGGTCTTCGCCGGAGCGACGCTCGTGGTCCGGCAGATGTCCGCCACCGAGATGGCGTGCGGCGAACGTGGCGGCAACGGCATCATGAATCAGGAGAACTGGTATATGGATTGGCTGACAAAGGGCGTCGGCTGGAAGCTGGACGGCACCGACCTGGTGCTGAGCGGACACGGGGTCACCGTCACCTTCGCCCGGCTGGGCCCGGCGGATCGGCTCGACACTGCTGCCGCGTCGAGCAGTACCTCCGCGACCAACACAGCGCCGAGCACCACCGCGCCGGGCGGCAGCCCCGACGAGCCGACCGCCGCCGCCCCCGGCACCCTCGTCCGGCCGCGACCGCCGTCCTCGATCACGACCATGTCACCGAAAACGCAGCGACCCGGTGATTCGATTCCGATCCAGCCGACCGGATGAGCTGATCCGGTGCGCCGCCGGAGTTTTCGCCGGAGTCCGCTCCGATGGACCGACCTCGGACAGGGCACCTCAGCCGGGGACTCCCAGTACCCCGGCGATTTCCGCGCGCAGGCGCGCCAGCGAACCGGTCGCTGCCGCCCGCGCCTCCGTCAGGTCGGTGGCCTGGGCGTCGACCGGTGCGACGACCTCCAGATAGCACTTCACTCTGGGTTCGGTCCCGGACGGCCGCACCACCACCCTGGCCGACGCGGTGCGCAGAATCACCGCGTCGGTGCGCGGCAGGAGGTCTTCGCTGCTGGTGACGGGCGAGTCCAGCAACGTCGTCGGCAGCGAAGACCGCAGGCGGTGCATGACAGTCGAGATCTCCGTGAGATGGTCGACTCGGATCGACAGCTGGTCGGTGAGGTACAGCCCGTGCCTGCGGGCCAGGTCGTCGAGTGCATCGAACAATGTGCGGTCACGTGCTTTCAAGGCTGCGGCCAGGTCTGCGGCGACGACGGCGGCGGAGATGCCGTCCTTGTCCCGCACGTGGTCCGGGTCGACACAGATCCCGAGTGCTTCCTCGTACCCGTAGACCAGGCCGGCTCCCTGACCGTCGCCGGCCCTGACTATCCACTTGAACCCGGTAAGCGTCAGGTCGAAGCGGACGCGGCGGGCGGCGGCGATGGACTCGAGCAGCGCGGAGGAGACGATGGTGGTGGCTACCAACGGGTCTGGGTGAATCGCCCGGTTCAACCCGGACAGCAGATGATCGCCCAACAACGCTCCGGTCTCGTCGCCGCGCAGCATCCGCCAAGAGCCGTCGGCGGCTCGCGCACCGATCGAGCAGCGGTCGGCATCCGGGTCGTTGGCGATCGCCAGATCGGCATCCAGCTGCTCGGCCAGTTCCAGCAACAGGTCGGTCGCCCCCGGTTCCTCAGGGTTCGGAAAGTTCACCGTCGGGAAATCCGGGTCCGGCCTCTCCTGTGCGGCGACCATCTGCACATCGGTGAACCCGGCCCGCCGCAACGCTTCCACCAACGTCCGGGCGCCGACCCCGTGCAAGGCGGTCGCTACGATCCGCAGGTCTTTCGCGGCACCGACGGCCAGCGATGCCACCCTGGCCAGGTACGGCTCGACGATGGCATCAGGTCCCTCAGCGGGCCACGGCTCCGGGGTACCCGAGGTGTCGACACTCACGGCGGCCGGAACGGCGGCGATGGCCGCCTCGATGGCCGCGTCGGTGGGCGCGACGATCTGTGACCCACCCTGCAGGTACACCTTCAGTCCGTTGTCCTGCGGCGGGTTGTGCGACGCCGTCACTTGCACACCGGCGGCGGCGTTCAGCCGGCGCACGGCGAAAGCGGTGATCGGGGTGGGCAACGGCTCCGCAGCCAACAGCACCCGGAAACCCGCTGCCGACAACACGTTCGCCGCGTCTTGGGCGAACTCCTGTGACCGGCGCCGGGCATCGTGGCCGACCACGACAACGCGCCGCGGCCCGCCGTTGGCCAGCAGGTGGGCGGCGATGCCGGCGGCGGCGCGGCGCACCACAGCCAGATTCATCCCGGCCTGGCCCGCCCGGAGCGGCCCACGCAGGCCTGCCGTGCCGAACGTCAGCGGAGCCCGCATCCGGTCGGCCAGATCGGCCAGCGCGGAGGCGTTGCCTCCCATGGCGTCCGCCAGGACCTGCTGCAGTTCGGCCCGGTCCGGCGGCGACGGGTCGTCGGCGATCCAACGCAGCGCCGCGTCGCGCAGCGCGGAGGTCAACCGTTCCGGGCCGGCATCGCCGACGCTCGTCACGACGTCAGGCCCTGTCGATCAGCTCGTGCAGCAACTCGCCCATCCGGCCGGCGGCACCCCTGCCGGCCTCGAGCACCTCGACATGATCCAGCGGCTGGCCGGTCATCCCGGCGGCCAGATTGGTCACCAAGGACAGTCCGAACACCTCGGCCCCGGCGGCCCGCACGGCGATGGCCTCCAGCACCGTCGACATGCCGACGAGATCCGCGCCCAGGCCCCGCAGCATCCGGATCTCGGCGGGTGTTTCGTAGTGCGGGCCGGGGAGCTGAGCGTAGACGCCTTCCTCCAGCGACGGATCGATCTGCCGGGCCAGCTCGCGCAACCGGGGGGAATAGAGGTCGGTGAGGTCCACGAAGGTGGGCCCGACGATCGGTGAGGCTGCCGTCAGATTCAGATGGTCGGAGATCAACACCGGTTGACCGACCGAGTAATCCTCGCGCAGCCCGCCAGCCGCGTTGGTCAGGATAACCGTCCTGGCACCGGCAGCTACCGCCGTCCGCACCCCGTGCACCACCGGCGCAACGCCCTTGCCTTCGTAGTAGTGGGTACGGCCCAGGAGCACCAGCACTCGCTTCCCACCCACCGGTACCGACCGGACCCGGCCGGAGTGGCCGGCGACCACGGGCGCGGTGAACCCGGGAAGATCAGTTACCGAGATGTCGGCGGTCGGCCGGCCGAGAGCCTCGGCGGCCGGCAGCCATCCGGATCCGAGGACGAGCGCCACATCGTGGTGCAGCACACGGGTAGCCCTGGCCAGCGCGGCAGCCGCCTCGTCGGCGGTGGCCCTGGATGCTGTCGCAGCGTCGACCCCGTCATCGGACATGGTGCCACCCTAGGGCCTGGACCTGCAGTTCTGCGATGGCGACGTCCGGTGCTCCAGCTCGTGCGGATCAGCCTGCGGTTCTGCCGCCCCAGTCGGCGATCAACTGCACGGCGAAATAGGCGCCGACCGCGACGGCAACCGCCAGCAGCACCGCCACCGGCAGCACCCAGGCGGGCCGACCGGCCGAGTCGGCGACCGGCGGCAACGGCCGTAGTGAGTCCGCGCCGCTACCCGCCCACGGCGGCGGCGGTACCTCATCGCCGGGAACACCGACACCGTGGGGCGACCGGGAATCCGGCTGAGGGAACCCAGAAGCTGACCGGGCGGGGCCGAGAGCCGCCGATGAGGACCGCCCGGCCATCGCTCCTGCCGCTGACGCCGGACCGCCGATGGGTGCCCTGCGGTCCGGACCCGCTCCGATGTCACGAGCATCCTCTGCGCACCCTTTGAGCAGCTCATGGGCCCGGCCCACCGTCATCCTGGCCGCGGGGTTCTTGGTCAGCAGACCGTCGATCACCGGGCCGAGCAGCCCGGAATGCGGATGTGGCGGAACGGGTTCGGACACCACGGCGGTCAGCGTGGCGATGGCGTCACGCCGATCGAACGGCGGCCTGCCCTCGACGGCGGCGAACAGCAGGGCTCCCAGCCCCCAGGCATCCGCGGCCGGCGACGCCGGCCTCCCCGAGGCGACCTCGGGGGAGATGTAGGCGGGTGAGCCGAGCAGCAGCCCGGTAACGGTCATCCTGGGTTCGTCGGAGCTGCGGGCGATGCCGAAGTCGGTCAGTTTGACCCGGCCGTCGGTGCCGACGAGCACGTTTCCCGGCTTGACATCACGATGGGTGATGCCGGCGTGGTGGGCAGCCAGCAGTCCACCGGCGACCGCCAGACCGATCGCAGCCGCCGTTCCGTCGCGCAGCGGCCCGTCCTGCTCCAGCACTTGGGCCAGCGACCGGGCGTGCAGCAACTCCATCACGATGAACGGCCGCCCGTCGACGGTGAGGATGTCGTAGAGGGTGATGACGTGCGGGTGCGAAAGGGCGCCGATCGCGCGGGCCTCCCGCATGGTCCGATCGGCGATCATCGCCGCCTCGCCGGCCGGCATCCCGGTCGGCAGGTTGATCTCCTTGATCGCCACCCTGCGGTGCACGACCTCGTCGTAGGCGATCCAGACGGTGCCCATGGCGCCCCGCCCGATCACAGACTCCAGCCGGTAGCGGGAAATCAGCCGGCGGCCGCCGACCGGCGATCGGGGCGGCTGGGGAGCGGACACGGCGTCATTGTTCCACCGGGTGCGCGGACAGGCTCGACACCTGATCACGCTCCGCGCTGACAGGGGTGCCGAGTGGAGATCGTGGAACGCGGTGGCAGCGCCGGCCCGCGATCCGTACCGACATGCCCGCGTTGAGCGCCACCCTTGGTGTCCGGACCGATTCGCACTCGGCGTCGGCGGAGTCGTCGGCCGGCGGTCGATGAACCGACCCACCCACCATCGGTCAACCGCACCGCCGGCGTGAGCGTCAAGATCGCGTCAAGATCGACGTCCCGGACGTCAAGAACGCGTCAGCACAACGGATTTCGCCATCACCGTGTCCTAGCGTTTCTCCTGCCGATCACCCACGCATCTCCGCGAGGGGTCGGGTCGGCGAAGGGTGAGGGACAATGATTGTCGTTGCCGGGATCCTCGGGATCCTGTTGCTCGGTTACCTGGTGGCCGCGCTCGTCTTTCCGGAGCGGCTCGGATGAGCCCGTGGTTGGCAGCTGCCGCGCAGATCGCGGTGCTGCTGATTCTGCTGACCCTGCTGCATCGACCCCTGGGCGACTACCTGGCGCGGGTGCTCACCAGCGACCGCGACCTGGCAGTGGAACGCGGTGTGTATCGGCTGCTGCGGATCGATGCCCGCGCCGACCAGCGATGGAGCACCTATCTGCTGGCGGTGATGGGATTCTCGGTGGTCTCCATCGGCGCGCTGTGGCTGATCCTGTCGATCCAGCGGATCCTTCCGTTCGCCCAGGGACACGGGCCGATGTCGGTCGACCAAGGCTTGAACACGGCCGTCTCGTTCGTCACCAACACGAACTGGCAGTCCTACTCCGGTGAACAGACGCTCGGCCTGTTCTCCCAGACGGCGGGACTGACGGTGCAGAACTTCCTGTCCGCGGCCGTCGGGATCGCGGTGATGGCAGCGCTGATCCGCGGCTTCGTCCGGCGGCACACCGACCGGCTCGGCAACTTCTGGGTCGACATCACCCGGATCGTCGTCCGGGTGCTGCTACCGATCAGCCTTCTCGGTGCGATCGTGCTGATCGCCGCCGGGGTGATCCAGAACCTCTCGGACCCGATGACGGTGACGACGCTGTCCGGTGGGAGGCAGACCCTGCCGGGTGGCCTGGTCGCTTCCCAGGAAGCGATCAAGGAGCTGGGCACCAACGGTGGCGGTTTCTTCAACGCGAACTCCGCGCACCCCTTCGAGAACCCCAACGCCTTCACCAACCTGTTCGAGGTCTTCCTGCTGCTGTTGATCCCCTCGGCGCTGCCGCGCACCTTCGGTCGGATGGTGGGCAGCCTGAAGCAGGGTTACGCGGTGTTGGCGGTGATGGCAGTGTTGTGGGGGCTGTCCCTGACCGCGACGCTGATCAGCGAGAACGCCCGCGCCGGCATCGCGATGCGGGCCGCCGGCGCTGCCTTGGAAGGCCGGGAGGTCAGGTTCGGCATCCCCGGGTCGTCGCTGTTCGCGATCTCCACCACGCTGACCAGCACCGGCGCCGTCGATTCCATGCATTCTTCGTACACCGGCCTCGGTGGCGGCGTCCTGCTGTTGAACATGTTGCTCGGCGAGATCGCCCCCGGTGGAACGGGTTCCGGCATGTACGGGATGTTGATCCTGGCGGTGATCACGGTGTTCGTGGCCGGCCTGATGGTCGGGCGCACGCCGACGTTCCTCGGCAAGCAAATCGGCTCGCCGCAGATGAAATACGCCGCGGCGTACATCCTGGTGACGCCGGCGCTGGTGCTGCTCGGGACCGGGATCGCGTTGCTGACGCCGAGCGTGCAGGGCACCCTGGCCAATCCGGGCCCGCATGGGCTGTCGGAGATCCTGTACGCCACCGGATCTGCCTCCAACAACAACGGCTCGGCCTTCGCCGGGCTCGGCGCCAACACCCCGTTCTGGAACTTCCTGCTTGCAGTGCTGATGTTCTTCGGCCGGTTCGCCGGGATGGCACTGGTATTGGCGCTGGCTGGATCCGTTGCCCGGCAAGGGATCAAGCCCACCGATGCCGGCACCCTACCGACCCACCGACCGTTGTTTGCCGGGATGTTGCTCGGCGTCGTCGTGTTGGTGACCGCACTGACCTACCTGCCCGCGCTGGCGCTCGGGCCGATTGCCGAAGGACTGTCATGACCGCACCAAGCGTCGATCGGGTCACTGCCGATCAACCGTCACCCGAGTCTGGGCAGCCGGCGAATACCTCTCGGCGCCACCGGATCACCTCGTCCGCGGTGTTCCGGCCGGCCGCGTTGATCCAGGCGCTACCGGCCGCCCTACGGTCGCTGGACCCGCGGAAGATGGTCAAGAACCCGGTGATGTTCGTGGTGCTGGTCGGGGCGGTGCTGAGCACCGTGCTGTGCTTCACCGAACGAAGCCTGTTCGCGGTGCTGGCGACGATCTGGCTGTGGTTGACGGTGCTGTTCGCAAACCTCGCCGACGCGGTGGCCGAGGGCCGCGGCCGGGCCCAGGCCGCGTCGCTGCGCGCCGGCCGGGACACTCTGACGGCGCGCCGGATCGACATCGCGGGTGTCGAGAGTGGCGTTCCGGCGGCGGATCTCACCATCGGTGACCTGGTGGTGTGCGAGTCCGGCGACGTCATCCCCGGTGACGGCGACATCGTTCGGGGGGTGGCCAGCGTCGACGAGTCGGCGATCACCGGCGAATCCGCTCCGGTGGTCCGCGAGTCAGGCGGCGACCGGTCATCGGTGACCGGCGGTACCAGGGTGCTCAGCGACCGGATCGTCGTCAGGATCACCACGCAGCCGGGGCAGTCATTCGTCGATCGGATGATCGCCCTGGTGGAGGGTTCGCAGCGGCAGAAGACGCCGAACGAGATCGCCCTGAACATCCTGCTGGCCTCGCTGACCATCGTCTTCCTGCTGGTGGTGATGGCTTTGCAGCCGATGGCCGGATACTCTGGATCGCCGCAATCGGTGATCGTGCTGGTCTGCCTGTTGGTCTGCCTGATCCCGACCACCATCGGTGCTCTGGTCTCCTGCATCGGAGTCGCCGGGATGGACCGCCTGGTACAGCGGAACGTGTTGGCGATGAGCGGAAAGGCAGTGGAAGCGGCCGGGGACGTCTCAACGTTGCTGCTGGACAAGACGGGCACCATCACCTACGGCAACCGGCAGGCAGCCGCCCTGTACCCGGCGCCGGGCGTCGATGCCGGGGAGCTGTCAGAGGCGGCCCTGCTGGCCTCTCTCGCCGACGAGACGCCCGAGGGCAAGTCGATCGTCGAGCTGTGCGCGCGGCACGGCGCGAAGCTGGATGCGGCGACCGCGCAGTCGGCGGCCGGCGAGGTCGTGGAGTTCTCGGCGCGCACCCGGATGAGCGGCGTCGACGTGCCGCGGCCGGGCGATGGCCCCTGGCAGATCCGCAAGGGCGCGGTGTCCGCGGTGGCTGCCTGGCTCGACGAGCGGGCGGTGACAGTCCCGGCAGAGGCGCAGGCCGCCGCTGACGAGGTCTCCTCCGACGGCGGCACACCGCTGCTGGTGGCGACGACCAGTCGCGCGCTGGGTGTCGTGCACCTCAAGGACGTGGTGAAACCCGATATCGCTGAACGGTTCGCCGACCTGCGGGCGATGGGCATCCGAACGGTGATGATCACCGGCGACTCGGAGTTGACGGCCCGCAGCATCGCCAACGAGGCCGGCGTCGATGACTATCTCGCCGAGGCAACGCCAGAGGACAAGATGGCCTACATCAAGCGCGAGCAGCTGGGCGGCCGAATCGTCGCGATGACCGGTGACGGTACCAACGACGCGCCGGCGCTGGCTCAGGCCGACGTCGGGGTGGCGATGAACACCGGCACCGCGGCAGCCAAGGAAGCCGGCAACATGGTTGATCTGGATTCCAGCCCCACCAAGCTGATCGACATCGTGGAGATCGGCAAACAACTACTGATCACCCGCGGAGCGCTCACCACCTTCTCGCTGGCCAACGACGTGGCGAAGTACTTCGCGATTCTGCCGGCGATGTTCGTGGGCGTTTTCCCCGGCTTGTCCGCGCTGAACATCATGAAGCTGTCCAGTCCGCAGTCGGCCATCCTGTCCGCCGTCGTCTTCAACGCGCTGGTGATAGTCGCGTTGATCCCGTTGGCCATGCGCGGGGTGAGCTATCGGGCGACTTCAGCGGCTTCGCTACTGGCCCGGAACCTGGCGATCTACGGTATCGGCGGCCTGCTGGCTCCGTTTGTCGGCATCAAACTCATCGACCTGTTAATCTCCCTCATTCCCGGAATCGGCTGATAACCATGAGTTCTCCACTGGTCGACGAGTCAGTGCCGTCGGCGCCATCGGGCGCTTCCCTGCTGGCGACGGCCGGTCGGCAGTCACTGCTCGGCCTGCGAATGCTGCTGGCGATGACGGTGCTGGTCGGGGTGCTGTACCCGGCGGTGGTATTCGGTGTCGGCCGGTTAATGCCGGACCTGGCCGACGGCTCGATGGTCGTCGGCGGCTCGGGGCAGGTGGTCGGCTCCGCGCTGATCGGGCAAAAGTTCGAGGGCAGTCAGTGGTTCCAGGGCCGGCCGTCGGCGGCCGACTACGACGGTCTGGCCTCCGGCGGGTCGAACCTGGCCGCCGACAACGCCGGCCTGGCCGCCGACATCGCGAAGAGACGGGCCGATATCGCCGCCGCCAACGGGGTGTCGCCGGAGCAGGTGCCGGCCGATGCGGTGACGGCGTCGGCGAGTGGACTGGATCCGCACATCAGCCCTGCCTACGCTCTGCTGCAGGTGAACCGGGTGGCCGCCGCCCGAGGATTACCCGCGACGGAGGTGCGAACGTTGGTCGAGCAGCACGTCGACGGCCGAATTCTCGGATTCCTGGGTGAGCAGCGGGTGAACGTGCTGGAGCTGAACCTCGCCCTGCAGAAGCTGAAAACCTAGCGGTGGCGGGCACGGTCGAGACGCATGACCGGCAGTCGGGCCAGCCGCGGCCGGCTGCGCGTCGGGGCACGCTACGGGTCTACCTGGGCGCGGCGCCGGGCGTCGGCAAGACCGTGGCGATGCTCGGTGAGGGCAGGCGTCGGGCGGAGCGCGGCACCGACGTGGTGGTCGCCGTCGTCGAGGACCACGGTCGGGCCTTCACCGCTGCCCAGGTGCCCGGTTTGGAGGTCATCCCGCGCCGGACCGTCAGCCACCGCGGGGTCCAATTGACCGATATGGACACCGCCTCGGTGGTGGCCAGGCTGCCTGAGGTGGCGCTGGTCGACGAATTGGCGCACCGGAACGCACCGGGAACCGCACACGAGCGGCGCTGGCAAGACGTCGAGGAACTTCTCGATGCCGGTATTGACGTCATCAGCACGGTGAACGTGCAGCACCTCGAGTCGTTGAACGACGTCGTCACCTCGATCACCGGTGTGGTGCAGCCAGAAACGGTCCCGGACGCGGTCGTCCGGTCGGCCGAGCAGGTCGAGTTGGTGGACATGACGCCGCAGGCGCTGCGCCGGCGGATGGCGCACGGTCACGTCTATCCGCCGGAACGGGTGGACACCGCCCTGGCCAACTTTTTCCGGGAAGGCAACCTGACAGCGTTGCGCGAACTGGCCCTGCTGTGGGTGGCCGACCGGGTCGACGAGGGGCTGGCCAAATACCGGGCGCAGCACGGGATCCGGCAAACCTGGGCGGCTCGGGAACGGGTCGTGGTGGCGCTTCCGGGTGGCCCGGAGGGGGCCATGTTGCTGCGCCGAGGTGCCAGGATCGTTGGCCGGGGGAGCGGTCGCGATCTGATGGCGGTACACGTGGTCAGATCGGACGGATCGGTGGGAACGCCGACGACCGAGATCGACCACCAGCGCCGGTTGGCCGAATCGCTCGGCGGAACGCTGCACGTGGTGGTCGGCGACGACATGGCCGCCGCCGTGCTGGATTTCGCCCGGGGGGTGAACGCCAGTCAGATCGTGGTGGGGGTCTCCCGGCACGGCCGTTTCACCCGGCTGTTCCGGCCGAGCACCTCTGGCGCGATTGTCGACGGCAGCGGCGACATCGACGTGCATGTGGTGACGCACCCGAAGTCGGGGCACCGGCGGGGGCCGCGCTGGCCGGCTTTTCGACCCCGGTGGCCGTGGGCGTGGACCGCCTCACTGGTGGTGCCGCTGCTGCTGACCGCGGCGCTGGTCGGCGTGCGTGGATCGATGAACCTGAGCACCGTGCTGCTCATCCTGCTGCTGGGTGTGTTGACCACGTCGTTGATCGGCGGGGTGCTGGCAGCTGCCGTGTCGGCAGTGATCGCCGGCCTGCTGGCCAACTTCGTGTTCACTCCACCGACCGGGTCGTGGACCATCGCCGAACCGCAGAACATCTTCGCCCTGGTCGCTTTCGTGGTGGTAGCGGTTACGGTCGCGGCTCTGGTGGATGCGGTTCGCCGTCGGGCGGTGGAGGCCGCCAGGCGCACCACGGCCGCCCAGCTGCTGGCGGCGGTGGCGGTGCGATCGGCGCACGCCGCGGATCCGCTGGCCGAGATCCTGGAGCAGACCCGGGTGGCGTTCGGGATGAACTCGGTCCAACTGGTGCGCACCGGCGCACACCCCGAGGTGCTGGCCGCCGCGGGAGAATCCGGGATGCCGCGCACCGCGGGAGCGACAAGGGCGGCCGCTGAAGCCGAGACGCTGGTGGACGCCGGGATGTCGATGTCGATGGTGTTGCGGGGGCGCCGACTGCCAGCCGAGGACACCGAACTGGTAGAGGTGATCGCCGGGCAGGCGGCCGCGGCCGTGGAGCGGACCAGACTGGCCGGGCAGGCCCGCCAGACCGAGCGATTGCGGCAGACCGATGCGGTGCGAACGGCTTTGCTGGCGGCGGTGTCGCACGATCTGCGCACCCCGCTGTCGACGATCAAGGCGTCGGTGTCCTCGCTTCGTGACGTCACGGTCGACTATTCGGCGGCGGACCGGGCCGAGCTGCTGGCCGCTACCGATGAGGCCGCCGACCAGCTCGACAGTCTGCTGAGCAACTTGCTTGACCTGTCCCGGCTGCAGACCGGAGTGCTGGTGCCGGTGCCGCGGAGGGTCTCGGTGGACGAGGTGGTGAACCAGGCGCGGATCGGGTTGCCCGCCGGTCGCATCCGGGACGACATCGGGGACGATCTCCCGCTCTTGGTGACCGACGCCGGCCTGTTGGAGCGAGTGATGGCCAATCTGTTGAGCAATGCGCTGCGGCACACCGGCTCCGACGTCCGGGTGCTGGCCGGGGTGGTCGCCGATCGGATGGAGATCCGGGTGGTCGATCATGGCCCGGGGGTGCCGGAAGGGCAGCGGGAGGAGATGTTCCGCGCCTTCCAGCGACTCGGTGACGCGCCCCGCGGCGCCGGGGTGGGGTTGGGTTTAGCGGTGGCGCGTGGGCTGGCCGAGGCGGTCGGCGCCACCATCGAGGTGGACGACACGCCCGGCGGCGGGCTGACAATGGTGCTGTCGGTGCCGATGGTTGCGCCGGAGCCGGCCGCCGGCGCGCCCGCGGCGGGGGAGACCAGTGGGGGACAGTGAGGGCGGCACCATGACCGATCACAGCCGGGTGCTGGTGGTGGACGATGATGTCGGGCTGGCCAGGGCGTTGGACATCAACCTGCGCGCTCACGGATATCAGGTGGTGGTGGCGCACGGCGGCCGACAGGCGCTGGCCGAGGCGGCCCGATCGCATCCGGCGGTGGTGGTGCTCGATCTGGGCCTGCCGGACATGGACGGCGTCGAGGTGCTGGAGGGCATCCGCGGCTGGTCGACGGTGCCGGTGATCGTGTTGAGTGCCAGGGCGACATCTGCCGAGAAGGTCGAGGCGCTGGACGCCGGGGCCGACGACTATGTGACCAAACCCTTTGGAATGGAAGAGCTCCTGGCTCGGATCCGGGTCGCGGTTCGGCGCGCTGCGCCGACCGGTATCGAACCGGAGTCCGTGACCACCGATGATTTCACGGTGGATCTAGCAGCTCGTCGGGTACTGCGGGATGGGCAATCGGTGCGCCTGACTCCGACCGAGTGGGCGCTGCTGGAAGTGCTGATCCGGCACACGGGAAAGCTGATACCGCAGCGGCACCTGCTGGTGGAGGTATGGGGGCCGGCCTACGAGCAGGAAACGCATTACCTGCGAGTATATCTCGCGCAGCTGCGCCGCAAACTGGAGCCGGATCCGGCACATCCGCGGTACCTGATCACCGAGGCGGGCATGGGTTACCGATTCGACAACCCGCACTGACCCGATAACCCGCACTGACCCGACAACCCGCACTGACTCGACAACCCGCACGGCCGACGACCCGCACCGAACCGAGCGCGTCCCGTTGCTGGATCGTCGACGCCGGCCGTCCGCAGATCGTTCGGGCGAGCGGCAGTCCGTGTCGGATCAGGGACCGGTGCACAGGTTTGCGGAGTGCGCGGGTTCCCAGCGGCGTGAGTCGATCAGGGGCCCAGGCTCCAAGGCACCTCTGCGAGTTCCTCGGCGATCAACTGGACAAGCGCGTCCGGGACGGCAGTGATGGTGCTGACTTCGGTGAGGGTGAATCCCCGCTCCAGAAGGCGGCGCACGCGCAAGGTCTGTTGACCCGCTTGATGATCGCCGTCGAAAGGGGCGTTGATGGGCGACGCGGAAGCGTCCTCGCGGGGCCCCTGTTTGTGCGGCGGAGGGAACCGTCGTCTGGTGAACGGGCGCACTGCGACTCTCCTTGGGGTGCCCTGCTTGCACTGCTCTGCTGTCTGGACCGGACCCATTTCACCAGTACTGACGGCGATTCGACGGTGCGAGGCCGTTTCTTGACGAATCCTTGACGCAGCAAGCTCCGGCGGACGGTGTAGCGGGAAATACGCTCGGGGTGTGTCGTCATCTGCTGCCGCGTTGAAGCGGCTCCTCGTCGGTCGGGCAGTCCGTAGCGACCGTCTGGGTGAAACGTTGCTGCCCAAGCGCATCGCCTTGCCCATCTTCGCCAGCGACCCCCTGTCCTCGGTGGCCTACGCAACCCAGGAAATCCTGCTGATCCTGAGTCTGGGAGGGCTGGCATTCCTGAACCTCGCTCCCTGGGTCGGGTTGGCGGTGGTGGTGCTGCTGGCGGTGGTGGTGATGTCCTACCGCCAGGTGGTTCAGGCCTACCCCAGCGGCGGCGGCTCCTACGAGGTCGCCTCCAGGAACCTCGGCCGCACAGCCGGCCTGGTGGTCGCCGGGGCACTGCTGGTCGACTACGTGATGACGGTCGCGGTGTCGGTGGCGGCGGGGGTGGACAACATCATCTCGGCGGTGCCCACCCTGAACGGTTCGCGTGTCTGGATCAACGTGATCTTCATCGTCGCATTGACGGCGATGAACCTGCGTGGCATCAGGGAATCCGGAAAGATCTTTGCCATCCCCACCTACTTGTTCGTCGCAGGTGTCGCATTGATGATCACGGTGGGTCTTACCCGGACCTTCGCCGGCCATCCGCCGGTGGCCGAGAGTGCCGGCTACGGCATCCGTCCCGAGAGCACCGGACTCACCGGGCTTGCGCTGGTGTTCCTGCTCCTGCGGTCTTTCGCATCTGGATGCACGGCGTTGACCGGAGTGGAGGCGATCTCCAACGGGGTGCCGGCCTTCCGCACACCGAAGAGCCTCAACGCTGCCCGCACCATGTCGGCGATGGGCACCATCTCCATCGTCATGTTCTCCGGCATCACGGCACTGGCGCTGATCACCAAGGTGCGGATCACCGAGAACACCTGCGACCTGATCGGCTTCGCCGGCAACTGCGCGACCGATCCGCAGCGGACGGTCATCAGTCAGATCGCTGCCTCCACCCTCGGCGGCGACAACAGCGTGCTGTTCTACTTCTTGCAGGCCACCACCGCGCTGATCCTGATCCTGGCTGCCAACACCGCTTTCAACGGCTTTCCGCTGCTGTGCTCAATCTTGGCCGAGCACCGTTTCCTTCCACGGCAACTCAATAACCGCGGCGACAGGTTGAGCTTCTCCAACGGAATCATCCTATTGTCCGCGGTCGCTGTCGGCCTGGTCGTGTTGTTCGGCGGTTCAACGACGAGGCTGATCCAGCTGTACATAGTGGGGGTTTTCACCTCGTTCACGTTGTGCCAAGCCGGCATGGTCAGGCACTGGCGCAGAGAATTGCCTCAAGTCCGCGACCGCGCCGGCCGAGCCAGAATGCTCAGGTCACTGGCGATCAACGGGTTCGGTGCTGTGCTGACCGGTGTGGTGCTGGTGGTCGTACTGGTCACCAAGTTCACTCACGGTGCGTACCTGGTCGTCATATTCATTCCGGTGCTATTTGTACTGATGCTGGCGATCAACCGGCACTACCGTCGGGTAAAGGCGGAGTTGGTCCCCGATGAACTGGACGATGTGCTCCCCAGCCGGGTCCACGCCATCGTCCTGGTGTCGGAACTGAACCGCCCCGCCTTGCGAGCGATCGCATTTGCCCGGGCCAGTCGACCCGACACCCTGGCCGCCCTCATCGTCGATATTTCGCCCGACGAGACCCGCAAGCTGACCGCGCAGTGGGAGCAGCGAAAGGTCCCCATTCCGCTGAAGGTCATCGATTCGCCGTTCCGAGAAATAACCCGGCCCATCCTGAATTACCTGGCGAGGAATCGGAGTGAAAGTCCCCGAGACCTGTTCTGCATCTACATACCCGAATACGTGGTCGGGCACTGGTGGGCCAACATCCTGCACAACCAGACCTCGTTGCGGCTCAAGGGGCGGCTGCTGTTCGAACCTCGGGTGATGGTGACCAGCGTGCCCTGGCAACTGTCGGCCCGCGGCGACCAGGTCGTCCGCAGACCCGTCATCGAACAGGAACCCGACAAGCGGTCGGAGTCGCGAACCGAAGTCTCGGTCCGAGGTGCCGGTGGGTAGGTGCGATGCGGCGGATCTCACCGTCCGGGGGCCGCAGTGATGAGATCGCTCCGGCGCCGGTGACAATGTCGGCCGATGCGGATCCGGCTCGGCGGCTGGGATCCGGCTACCCCAGCGTGGCGCCCCCTGCCCACCGACACGAACCCGCGGGCGAACCTCCTCGGCCACGTCAATCCAGGCGCACCGCGAGATCGTCGTACATGACTCAACGATGCGGCGGGTGAGCTGCGTACCCGTGAGCTGGTGTCGTTCGGTGGGCTAGTTGATTCCAGTCAGCGAGCTCGTACACAGGTTCGAGTTGTGGTACACTGAGAGCATGAAGGTCGACCAGCGACAGCCCTACGGTGCTCGCTCGCGGCAGCGCATTGAAGCTGTCCGTCAGCTGAGCACGTCGCCGGTCGAACCGGCGAGAGCAGCCGGCCAACCAGCTGATCTCGAGGGCTGGCGGGCGGCGCTGCGGGACATGCCGCCGTTGTACTTCGTTGAACTGGCCGAGCATCTGCGGGACCGTCCGCGCCCATCAGTGGCGAGTGCGGCCTCGGCCGACACCGCCTCGGTAGGCGCAGACGGCACCGGACCGACACCGGTGTGGGCGAGGGCGCTGCTGGACAGCCTGGTGGCCACTCAGCGGTTGATCGCCCATTTCCAGGCCCGGTTCGCCGCCGACCTGGCGGAGCTGTCCGGTTCCTACCCAGGATTGCGGGAGCATCTGGCGACCGAGATCGCACTGAGTCTCGGCATGTCCGAGGGGTCTGCGAATCGGCAGCTGGACGAGGCCAAGGAGGTCGCCGACCGGCTGCCTGGGACTTTGTCGGCACATTGGCAGGGCCTGCTCACCGCCTGGAAGGTCACCGCGATGCGCACCGAGACCGCCGATGTCGGTGCGGCCACGGCGACCGCGGTGGAGGCGGACGTGTTGGATGAGGCGCCTCGGCAGACAGTGCCCGAACTGCGGGCGGCGATCCGCCGATCGATTCTCCGTCACGATCCTGAGGGCGCAGAGGTACGCCACCGCGGCGCGGTGGCCCGGCGAAAGATCACCCGGTTCGGTCTTCCGGACGGGATGGCCGGGTTGCAGGTCACCGCGTCTGCCCCGGACATCGCGGCGATCTGGGACACCATCGCCGGCGTCGCCGAGATGGCCAAGACGCCCAACGATCGACGCATCGGCGATCAGCGCAGGGTCGACGCGCTGGTGGACATCTGTACCGACATCCTGGAGACGGGGCGGTTCGCCGGATCCGAGTTACCGAAGGCGCACCGGCGTCGGCCGCAGGTCCAGGTCACCATGCCACTGGACGCACTGTTGGGTTCCGAATCACCGTGCGAGTTGAGGGGATACGGGCCGATCACCGCCGACCAGGCCCGCCGGATCGCCGCTGGCGGAACGCTGCGCCGGCTGGTGTGTGATCCACGGACCGGAGCGTTGCTGGATCTCGGGCGTTCCCAGTACGAACCAACCCAGGAGTTGACAGAGTTCGTCCTCACCAGGGACGTCACCTGCACCGCGCCGGGCTGCCGGCAACCATCGCGGCGCTGCGAAACCGACCACGCCGTCCCATTCTCGGCCGGCGGACCGACGTCGGCGGCGAATCTGTCCGCGTTGTGCAAACACCACCATCGGGCCAAGGACGGCGGCGGCTTCACCCTTCGACGCGAGCCGGACGGATCCGGCATCTGGACCACACCGTTGGGCACCACCGTTCGTACCCCGCCTCCCAGGTTGTGGCATCCACCGGACGGGACCGGACCGCCGGCGGATGACGATCCCCCCACTGAATAGCGGGCCGGGCGTGACTTTGAGGGCCCGTAGCGGGTGATCGCGGCTGTGTCGATCCCTGCGCGCGGCTCTGTTGAGCGGGCGATCAGACGTGCCGCCGACGGTGCGAGTGCTTGGGGGCGGCGTGCCGGGTGTTGGTGCACCGCACGTATGGCGCGCGTGGCGCGTGTCATGAGTGGTTGCAGCGCGACGCCGGCGCGCCGGATCTCACCGCGTGGTGTGCAACCTCACCGCCGGCGCGGTCGGCGCTGGGTCGGTGGCCAGCCGGCCGTAGCTCAGCGTGTCGAACCGTTCCTCTCCGTACAACAGCTTCTGTCGCTCCCTACCCTCCAGTACGAATCCGGCGGCCGCGGCGATCGCGCCGGACGCCGGGTTGTTCACCCGGTGGCCCAGGTCCAACCGGAACAGCCCGAGATCGGTGAGCGCCCAGTTCGCGACGGCGGTGGTCGAGCGAGAAACCAAGCGACGGCCGCGGACCGCACCGGACGAGAAGTACGAGATCCAACCGGTGTGGTGACGCCGCTCGATCGCTGACACGCCGACGTTGCCGACGGGGCGGCCGGACACCGTGATGGCGAAGTTCCGGCGCATG
>JAABUT010000681.1_pt1 | contig 49418 bp, 55 predicted proteins | sample 5559281 | NCBI WGS metagenome assembly JAABUT01 (sample SAMN10711880, study PRJNA513359) | rock metagenome | isolation source: Antarctica rocks | place: Antarctica: Victoria Land, Ricker Hills nord | collected 2016-01-04
AAGAAACGGGCGGAAGGGAAGACGGCACGGGCGGCGATGCGTTGTCTGAAACGCCGACTCGTCGATGTCCTGTATCGATTGTTGCCCAAATCGGAAGATGGGAACCGCCTGCGGGAAGGACAGGAACTACCAATCGAAGCTGCGGCTTGACACGGGAGGCTCAACTCCAGTCCTAAGATTTCAAGTCATCTACAGTAGAGGAGCCTGCACGTTCAAGCATACGGTAGGCAGCAGTGCGACTCTGGCGAGCAACCGCATTCTCAGGGTTGAGGCGAATCACCTCATCGAAGTCGGCAATCGCCCGCTCATATTGACTGACGCTGTAGTATGCATAGCCGCGACTATAATATGCCATCGCATCGTCGGGCCTGAGACGGAGCGCCTCGGTGTAAGCGGTTATCGCCCGTTCATGTTGCGTCAGCTTATCATAGACAGCACCGCGACCGAAGAAAGCGTCTGGATAGTTGGGCTTGAGGCGAATCGCCACATCAAAGTCGGCGAGTGCCCGCTCATGCTGCTTGAGGTTGAGATAGGCAACGCCGCGATCGTAATACATCGACGCATAGTCGGGCTTGAGGTGGAGCGCCTCATCGAAGTCTGTTATCGCCCACTCATACTGTTTGAGGTGGTAGTAGACAATGCCGCAGCTGTGGTATGTCGCCGCATCGTCGGGCTTGAGACGGAGCGGCTTATCAAACTCGGCAATCGCCCGCTCATACTGCCCGGAGTTGCGGTACATAATGCCGCGACTTTGATAAGCCCCCGGATTATTGGGCTTGAGACGGATCGCCTTTTGAAGTCAGCAAGCGCCGACTCATCTTGCACAGAGAAGGAACGTGATGGCAAAGAGCATGGTTGTGAGACGCTTCATCGGTGACTCCTTCTCCTTGGACCCCAATTATCCCCAGCGGGTACAGCGCGATGCGTTTTTTCCCAAACATTGATCGCGAGTGATCGCAGCCGATGACGCCTCCATTCTCGTCGGGATGCAGGGCGCGCAAACCCCATGCGGCTGCATCCTCCGCTCCGGCTCGATTCGGGAATCTGGATGATTACCCAGATGCAATTTTGGTGATGAGGGCACTGTAACAGCGAGATGAATTTAAGTCAATACTTAACCAATTATTTAATAAAAAAAATGATTCGTATGAGAAAGAAGATGGAGGGATGCTTGTCGCCTCGCAGAAGGACCGTACCGCATGGTGATGACACACCGTGTTGCGTCGTCATCAGTGTCTGGTAGGACGATGGCCGTTGCGGCTGGCGCAATAGTGTACGTACACTTACGAGATGCTATACTCCATTGCTTGATGGGATCGGAACCACTGCGGCGTAGTGAGGGGAGTCGTTCGTGCCGCTCGATGTCGCACTCGATGATATTGTCCGCATGCGCAAGGCGCACCCCTGCGGCAGCACGGACTGGGAAGTCGTCCGGCTCGGCGCGGACATTGGCCTCGTCTGCCTCGGGTGCGGGCATCGCATCATGATGCCGCGCAGCGTGCTCGCGCGGCGCGTGAAGAGTTTCGTCCAGCACGGCCCCCGGCCCACGCCGGAGCAACTGGCGTATCTACGCGCCGCCGAGTCGGCGGAACCCGTCGATCTGCCGCCATCACCACCCCCGCCGATAGCATGAAGCAGCAGCACGGCCCACGCAGTGGGCACTGAGGTCGATGTGCAATCCGCGCAGGGGTTCGTTGCCGTGTTGCGCAACCGGGCGTTCCTGCGGATGTGGACCTCGCAGGCGATCTCGCAGACCGCGCAGAACATCATCAACCTCGCGCTGCTGGTGACGGTCAACGGCATCAGCCGATCTTCAACGGCCGTCTCCGGCATCATCGTCGCCTTCGCGCTGCCCGGCGTGATCCTGAGCACCATCGCCGGCGTCGTCGTGGACCGCACGAATAAACGGACGGTGATGGTCGCGGTGCATCTGCTCCGCGCGGTCGCGGTCGTCGGGTTCACGCTCGTCAGCGACCTGCCGGTCGCGGTGGCGCTCATTGGCATCTACGCCCTCGGATTCACCTTCGCCTCCGTCAGCCAGTTCTTCGGCCCGGCGGAGGGGGCGGCAATTCCCTTCGTCGTGCGGCGGCGCGATCTGGCGCAGGCGAACGCGCTCTTTACCCTGACGGTGACGATCTCGCAACTCGTCGGGTTCGCGACGCTTGGCCCCGTGCTCGTCGGCGTGCTGGGGCTGAACCACTTGTATCTCTTCGTTGCGTGTTTGTTCCTCCTTTGCGCGGTGCTGGTCTGGACGCTCCCCTCGATGAACGCTGCGCCGCGCGCCCGCGTGGACGGTCGCGGCCCGATGGAGGCGCTCTGGTTCGATATCCGCGAGGCGTGGGTCTACATCTATCGGGACCGACTGCTGCGGAAGGCGATGGGCTTCCTCACCTTCGCGTCGGCGGCATTCCTCGCGGTGGGCACGCTCGCGCCGAAGGTCTCGATTTCGGTGCTGCAACTTTCCCAGAGCGGTCTGGGGTACATCCTCGCGCCCGCCGGTATCGGCATGGTGATCGGCGTGGTGATCGTCGGGCAACTCGCGACGCCGACGAACCGCGAGACGATGATCCACGGCGGCGCGCTGAGCCAGGGGATCATGTTGTTGCTCTTCGCGATCGTGCCGAGCGTCGGCTATCGCATCTTTGGGCACCCGGCGTCCGGCCCGCAGAAGCAGGTCGTCATCGGGGTGATGGTCTGCGCGCTGCTGCTCGGCGTCGGGCAGGCATTCATCATCGTGCCGAGTCAGACGCTCCTGCAAGAGCGGAGCGGCGAGGAGGTGCGCGCCCGAGTGCTCTCGACGTTCTTCACGCTGTCGAATGCCTCCGCGCTGATCCCAACCCTGACCGCCGGGTTGATCGGGGACACGGTCGGCGTGACCGCAGGCATCCTGGCGCTCGCGATCGGCGCATTGGCGCTGGGTATCTGGAGCATCACCATGGGCGGGCGCGGCGCGACCACCGAGGTCGGCGCCCGCAAGGGAGGATGAGGAATTTCGCGCGTGCCGGAGAAAGGGCGCAACCAATCGGTACGTTCTTCGTTATAGTCGTAGCAGCGGGATGTTGCGGGGGCGAAGTGGGCCAAGAAGTTGTCATAATCCGAAAAATTGGCGCGAGGCCCGCTAGTTGACCGCGACAGATCGTTGGTATAGGATTAGGCGTCGCGAGCGATCGGTTGGTTTGTACAGAGGAGGATGGGCCATGCGTGTGTCTGGGCAAAAACTGCGACTCGCAGTTGGTACAGGGATTGCAGCACTGATGTTGACCCTCGGTGTGTCATCGGTTGGTGCGACAGCACCGAGCAGCGTTGGCCTCACGAATATCGTGGTTACGGGTGGCGGCGCTTCGGCGAGCGGCTCCAATAACCCGACGGTCACGAACACGACGTACCGCGATGCGGTGCGCGTCACCAACTCTGGCCTCAATGGCCCGACGGAAGATGGTTGCGCCTTCCGCGCGACGGGTGATCTGAACAACGCCACGAATACGTCGACGGTCAGTTTGAACAACTGCTCGCCGATCTTGAACATCCAGCCTGCGGCATATCCGCTGTGGGAAGTGCAGACCGGCACAACGAACGTCCTCGTTGTCCCGCCGACGGGCAATGGCAACATCGCTCCTGCCAAGTCCTACGTGATCGAGACCTTCCGCTAACTTTGGGGTTCTCGCATCGACTCAGGATTCTCCAGGCGGCTCCCTTTCGGGAGCCGCCTCTTTATGCGGGGCATGATCCGGCATGATGATGCCTGAAGTGATGGTGTTACGGGCGGCGAGGAACTGCAGGCTCATGAATCTTGACAATGTGATCGGTGATGGGTTCACAGGCTGAAAGCCTACGCTACCGGTAGCTGGGAGCCCTCTGGGCAGATTTCAGCCTGCGTCCCAGATCACCGAATCAACCAGTTAATATTCATAAAGCCTACGTCACCGAATCGTGGGGAATCCGGGGCGGTGTGGCGCTTCAGGGGATGAGCGCCCATTCAAGGAGCGCCATGCGCACGAACATGCCGTTGTGCGCCTGGCGGAAGTATGCGGCACGCGGATCGGTATCGACTGTGGGGGCGATCTCATCCACGCGGGGGAGCGGATGCAGGATGCGGGCGTGCACCGGGAGCGCCGCGAGCAATTCCGGTGTGAATGTGTAGATGCGCGCGGCCTGGTACGCGGCGAGGTCATCCCCGAAGCGCTCCTTCTGCACGCGGGTCATGTACACGGCGTCGACGTTCGTGATCGCGCCCGCGAGGTCGGTGGACTCTTCCCAGTGGATGTCACGGGCGTCGAGATACGCCTTCACGTCCGCGCCCATCGGTGTGGCGGGCGGGGCGACAAAGATGAGCGACACGCCCTGGGCGAGCGCGAGGAGCATCGCCAGCGAGCGCGCGGCGCGACCGTAGGCGAGGTCGCCGACGAGCGCGACGCGCAACCCGTCCACCGCGCCGAGTTCCTGCCGGAGCGTGAACCAGTCGAGGAGCGCCTGGGTCGGGTGCTCGCCGGGGCCGTCGCCCGCGTTGATGATCGGGATGCGCGCCACCGCCGCCGCCCGCGCCGCCCCCCCCCGCTCGTGATAGCGCACGGCGATGATATCGGCGTACCCCTCCACGATGCGGGTGGTGTCCTCGATGATCTCCCCCTTGGCGGCGGACGAGAATTCGCGCGCGTTCTCGGTGCTGATGACGCCGCCACCGAGTCGGAGCATCGCCGCCTCGAACGAGAGGCGCGTGCGCGTGCTCGGCTCGTAGAAGAGGGTCGCGAGGATTTTCCCCGCGAGCGGCCAACTCGCGGGGTGCCGCGTCATCGCCGCCGCGCGCGCGCAGAGGGCATCCAGCCAGGGCCGGGATACATCGGTGACGCTGAGGAGGTGGCGCGGCGATGGGGCCAAATCGGGCATCGATGAATTCTCCTTCGCTCTTCCGCGCAACCAAATGGCAAGTCGTCCGTTTTACTGCCAGAGATCATCTGGCTCGACTGGCCATCGCCCGATGACGAGCACCGACGAGCGGCTAGTATAGCAGCCACACGGCCTGCTAACGGGACTGGAAGGAGGGGGAGGCGGCACCGGGTTTTTCCCAGGCAGGGACGGTATTTACGGAAGGTTTCCTGCGTTGTACAGTAGCGCTACGGTGGAACACAGTGGTGTAGGGGAGGATATCGTGGGCGTCTCGAGCGTCTGCCACTCCCGCAGTTTTCGAAGGTCCGGAAGGACAGAGGAGGACAGGAACGTGGGTCTGAAGCGATCCTTGCGCTTCCTGGGCATCACACTGACGATGGCAACGCTGTTGGCGTTCCTCGCGGTGGCCCCGGTGGCGGCAGACACAGCAGGGGCAACCCTTAAGCCAAGTGCGACCTCGATCAAGCAGCGCGTGCTCTTGTCGGACGGCACGGCAACTGGGGGCAACGAGGATTTCGTCGGTAACGGCTTCGGCCCCGGCGAAATCGTCAGCATCTACGTCACACTCCCGGATGGTCGCGTTTTCGCGGCCGTCAACCAGAACGGCATCGCGAACCCGCCGCGGTGCTGCCCTCAGAATGACGAGGTCCTCGCGGATGGCACGGGAAGTTTCTTCTTCCGGCTCCGGTTCGGCCCCTTCAATAGCGGCAACAATACTCTCCCGTCCACGACGGGGAGCGCGACGGACGGCACGCAGTTCACCGACAGCATCTTCATCCCGCCGCCGGAATTCGCCACTGCGGTCCCGGGCTATGGCAAGTACACCGTGACGACGATCGGTCGCGTCAGCCTGCAGAAGGCTTCCGCCACCTTCAACATCACGGCCAGCACGTCGGACGACTTCTCCCGCTCCAGCACGGGCACGCTGGCGGTCTTCACGACCATCGGCCACAAGACCAGCGCCAAGCAGGTCGACCCGATCCTCAACCCGTCCGGCGTCGCGGACAACCCGAACGTCGACATCGCCTGCAACGGCTTCATCCCCGGTGAGTTCGTCGCCTTCTGGGACACGTACCCCACCGGTGAAGTCGTCCCGCTCAGCACCCTCGTCGCGGACGATGGCGGCAGCGCGGTCCTGCAGCTGAACCTGCTGACCGGCAAGTTCCCGACCGGCCTGCACACCTTCTCCTGCCGCGGCGCGAAGTCCAACTACGTCATGACCGGCGCATTCCTCCTGCTCCCCGGCGGCATCAGCAGCCAGAGCTCGATCGGCACGCTGACGGTCTCGTATGCCGGCGCCAGCCAGGCTGTTGCGAACGCCACGTTCCCGCAGCTGCCCTCGTTCTTCGCCAGCGACTACCTGCTCCTGACGGCGCGGAACTTCCGCCCGAACGAGACGGTCACCTTCTGGCAGACGTTCCCGGACCAGACCGCGCACTTCCTGGGCACGGTCAAGTCCAACGAGGCCGGCGTCGCGGTCCTCGTGATCCAGCTCTTCCCCGGCCCGATCAACTTCCAGGTTGGTCGCGCGCTCCTCGGTGACGCGGCGCTCTACCAGATCGCGTACCCGGCGGGTGTCGATGGTCGCATCCCGACCGGTCGGCAGTACTTCTCGGCGCGTGGTGACTCGACGGCCCGGACCGCGTCCGCCCCGTTCGACCTCCTCCCCAGCCAGGTTGACCCGTAAGTAGATTCCCTGAATCTGCTCGACCCCGGTGGCTTCGGCCACCGGGGTCTTTCTTTTGGTATGCTTTGCCTAACCCTTCCTCTCCTTCCTCATAGGGGAAGAGGAGGGGGAGATTGAATCCGGTTCCCCTTTCCCCGTGGGGAGGGGGCTAGGGGGTAGGTAGTTCGGTGCCAGGCGCAACGGTTCTCTCGGTTCAGCAACTCACCAAGCACTTTGGCGTCGCGGAGGTCTTTCGCGACGTGTCGTTCCAGATCACAGAGCGCGAGCACGTCGCGCTCGTCGGGGTAAACGGCGCGGGCAAATCGACGATGCTGCGGATCATCGCGGGGCAGGAACACGCCGAGGAGGGGAGTGTCGCCCTGACGCGCGGTATGCGGGTGACGTATCTGCCGCAAGAGGCGAAACTTGATGCGCCGCACAGCATCATGGCGGAGACGATGACGGCGTTCAGCGCGCTCCTGACGCTGAAGGCGCGCATGACGGAACTTGAGACCGCGATGGGTGCAGCGTCGGGCGTGGCCCTCGATCGACTGATGGGGGAATACGCCGATGTCACGCACCATTTCGAGGTAGATGGTGGCTACACGATGGAGGCGCGGGCTGCGCAGGTGCTCGGTGGCCTCGGCTTCGGCACGGAGATGTTTGGCATCCCCGTCCGTCAACTCTCCGGTGGACAGAAGACCCGCGTCGCGCTGGCGAAGGCGCTCCTCGGCGAGCCGGACCTGCTGCTGCTCGACGAGCCGACGAACCACCTCGATCTCGTCGCGCTCGAATGGCTGGAGGCGTTCCTGCGGCAATGGCGGCACGCTGTCCTCGTCGTGTCGCACGACCGGACATTCCTGGACAAGACGACGGAGCGAACGCTCGACCTCTCGTTCGGCCTTCTGGAGGATTATCCCGGCGGCTACCACACGTACGTGAAGCTCCGCGCCGAGCGGATGGAGCGGCGCAAGATCGAGTACGAGGCGCAGCAGGCATTCATCGCGCGCACCGAGGAGTTCATCCGCAAATACGGCGCGGGGCAGCGCTCCAAGGAGGCGAAGGGGCGCGAGAAGCGGCTGGCGCGAGTGGAGCGTATCGGGCGCCCGCAGGAGCAGGATCGGCTCGCGCTCGCGATGAATCCCGCTCTCAAGAGCGGGCGATTGGTGTTGACCATCGACCCGATGGGCGTTGGCTACGAGGACGCGCGCGGCCATCGGGTGACGCTGGCGAAGGTGCCGGAGTTGCTGATCGAGCGCGGCGAGCGGGTCGCGATGCTCGGGCCGAACGGCAGCGGGAAATCGACCTTCCTCAAGACACTGATGGCGGAGATCCCGCCGCTGAGCGGGCGATTCCAGTTCGGCACGAATGTGCTCGTCGGGTACTACGCGCAGTCGCACGAGCGGCTCGACACGGAGATGACGGTGCTCGCGACTGTCCTCGCCGCCCGCCCAATGACGGAGGAGGCTGCGCGCACCTTCCTCGGTCGTTTCCTGTTCGAGGAGGACGATGTCTTCAAGCAGGTCAGCGTGCTTTCCGGTGGGGAGCGGTCGCGGCTCGCGCTCGCCGTTCTGACGTTGCAGAGCGCGAACTTCCTCATTCTGGACGAGCCGACGAACCACCTCGACATCATCGCGCGCGAGGCGTTGGAGGATGTGCTCGACGAGTACAACGGCACCGTCCTCTTCGTCTCGCACGACCGCGCGTTCGTCGATGCCCTCGCGACGCAGGTCTGGATGGTGGAGGAAGGCGAGGGCGACGGCCCGGCGCGCGTGCAGCCATACCTCGGCAACTACTCCGACATGCGGCGCACGCAGGATCGGCAGCGCGCCACCGCCGAGGAGCGGGCAATGCCGAAGGCGAGCGCCACACCAAAAGAGACGACGCCACCGACGAATGGCACGAAGCCGGAACCGCCGCCACTCCCGCCCCGCCCCGTCGATGAGCGGACGCTCCGCACGCGCCGGAAGTTGCTCGCGCAAGTCGAGGCGCGGGTGGGCGCGCTGGAGGCCGAGTTGAACCGGCTGACGGACGCAATGGCCACCGCCGCCGGTGACGCCGCGCAGATCACCGCGTTGGGCGTCGCGTACCAGAAGGCGCAGGACGAACTCGATGGCACCTACGCCCGGTGGGAGTCGCTCGCCGCCGAGTTGGAGTCGCTGACAGCGGGGGTTGGGGTCGCCTAACCCCCCCTCCCCCTTCCCCTGCGGGGGGAAGGGGGAGGGGGAGGTACGAGACGTGAGTCGGGTTTCCCCCTCCCTCCGAGGGAGACGGGTGACCTCCGGGCAGATGGGGGTTAGGATGCCGTATATCATCGGGCTGACGGGCAATATCGCGTGTGGCAAGAGCACCGTGCGCGGAATGATGCAGGGGCGTGGCGCGACGACACTCGACGCGGACTTGCTCGTCCACGATCTGTACATGCCCGGCGATCCGGTCTACACGGCCGTGATCGATGCCTTCGGCGCGGACATCCTCGGGATGGACGCGATGATCGACCGGCGCATTCTCGGTCGCAAGGTCTTTGGCGACCCCGCCGCCCTCGTGCGGCTGGAAGCCCTCACGCACCCCGCCGTGATCGAGCGGACGTGGGCGTGGGTGGCGCGGCAGACAACGCCGGTCGTCGTCGTGGACGCGGTGAAGTTGATCGAGGCGGGCATTGCGGACGGATGCGACGCCGTCTGGGTCGTGACCTGCCCGCCGGAGGTGGAGCGGCGGCGGCTAATGTCGCGCCCCGGCATGACGGCGGCGGAGGCAGATCGGCGGCTCGCCGCGCAGGCCCCGGAGGCGGAGAAGGTCGCCCGCGCGGATGTCGTGATCGATAACGGCGGCACGGTGGACGCGACCCGCGATCAGATCGAACGGGCGGGGCGCGCCTTGCCGATTGCGTGAGGCGCGTGATGTACTTCTTCACCGATCCATAAGGAAGTCCAGGACGCGCTCGTTGAATGCTGCGAGCGCTTCCATGTTCGCCATGTGCCCGACGTGCGGCAGGATGACCGTTTGTGCCCCCACGATCTGCTCCGCGAGTCGATCCGAGATGGCGTGAAAGTCGGGTACATCCCGCTCCCCGATCACGACGAGCGTGGGAACGTTAATCTCCGCGAGCCGGTCGTTGGCCGGTGGGTCGCCGCTGGTTTGCGGGTCGCGATGAACCCAGTGCCAGCCGGAATAGTCCGCCACCATCTGCTGGAGGCGTGCCGCGACGGCGGGCTGCTCGCACGCCGGGGCAAAGAGGGGAAGCGCGAGCCAGCGTTCCCTGGCAACGTTGATGCCCGCCTCGCGCCCCGCATGCCGAACGGAGCGTAACTGCGCGCCCCACGCATCGGACCACCGATGGCCGCCGAGCGCCGCATCCACAGGGATGAGCGCGCGGGTCATGTCCGGGTAGGCGAGGGCAACGTCGATCGCGACCGCGCCGCCGGCTGAGAGGCCGAGAACCACCGCATCCGCGATGTCAAGGTGGCGGAGGAGCGCGGCGAGATCGTCCGCGTCGGAATAGGGTGTCCCGTCGGGCAGCGCGGACGTGCCGAAGCCCCGCAGATCGTAGCGCACAACGCGGTGCGTCCGGGCGAAAACGGCGAACTGATCATCCCACATCCGCATGTCGAGCGCGAAGCCGTGGATGAGGACGAGCGGCTCGCCCGCACCGGCGACCTCGTAGGAGAGGCGCGTGCCGTTGACCTCTGCGAACCCATGCTGCGTGTCCGTTGTCAACCCCTCCATCTCTGGTGGCAGCGGGCTTCAGCCTGCCGCAGCGAGGTTCGGCAGGCTGAAGCCGCCCAGAGGGCACCCGCGCCACCAATAATGAGCCTGTCTCATACCGTTCACGCCGTGAATGCCTCCCAGACGGCGCGGGAGATGTCCGCGAGCGTCCGCGCGCCGGCGATTGGTTCATCCATGTTGCGGGACATCACCGCGACGGCGTAGGGCCCGCCCGACTCCTCAGGTGCGTAGATGATGCCGACATCGTTGCGGACGCCGTGGATGCTGCCGGTCTTGTGCGCCACCTCGGTCTCTGGCGGCAGCAGGAGCGGGAGGATGGTGTTGTACTTCTGCCGCTTGAGGATGTCGATCATCGCGTCGCACGCGGCGGGGGATGGGTCGTCGCGCCGATGCATGCGGGTGAGCAGCGTCACCATGTCGCGCGGGGTGCTCACATCGTTGTCGTCGCCGACGCCGAGCGCCCAACCGCTGTCGTTGCGCGAGCCGGTGCGAAGCAATTCGCGGTTCATCGCGTAGGTGTGCTCGGTGTTGCCCTCGTCCATGCCGACGAGGTCGTACAGCAGGGCGCGAACGGTGCGCGGCACGCGCGTATTCGTCATGCCGATGTCGGTGGCGACCTGCTGGATGTAGTCGCCGCTGAGCGCGTTGTAGAGCATATCCGTCGCCTGATTGTCGGAGACGGTGATCATCAGCGTTGCAAGGTCGTGGAGCGTCGGCTGCAAGCCGAGGTCGAGGTCCTGCAGGATGCCCGACCCCGCCGTCCGATGATGCTCCGCAATCGTCACGCGCTGATGCAGGTCGATCTCACCACGTTCCGCCTTGCGGTACAGCGCGAAGAGGATCGGCGCTTTCACCGTGCTCGCGGTCGGGAAACGGCGGTCCGCATTGACGGCAATCGCGCGGCCCGTGCCGAAATGCTCGGCGCAGACACCGACCTCCACGCCATCGCCGGTGACATTGCCGATCAGCGTGCGAATTTGCTCCTCAACATTCGTCAGATGCGTCATTGGATACTCCTTTCCAGTGGGCAATGGGCAGTGAGTAGAAAAGAAAACGCGCGTAGCACCTCGGCTTTCGACTGCCCACTATCCACTCCGTCACGCCCACGCGATGCCAAGATTGATCCGCTCGCGCTCGCGGACGATGCGCTCGCGCTCCATGTAGCGGCAGATTGTGTGGACAAAGGCGGCGTGGCTCCACGTCAGTGGGGAGACGGAGAGCGGCGCGCCCGTGTCCGGGTGCAACTGTTCGGCGAGCACGCCGCTAGCGAGAGCATGGTCCGCGACCCAGCCGAGCAATTGCAGCGGTCGTTCGAGATCGTCCATCGTGCGGGCGCAGGCGATGTACCACTCCGCGAGCCAGAGCGTGCAGATGAACCACGGGTTCCCCGGCGCCACGTCGGTGTCGTGGCGCACCTGATGGTAGTAGTCGTCGTGGTAGCGGGCGACGCCGCCAACCGGCGTCTTGACCCAGAGTTGCTCCTCGATCGCCCGCATCGTTGCGACGACCGCCGGGTCATCCGGCGCGAACATCTCGAAGACGAAGAAGGCCGCCTGGCTCGCGTCCAGCGTCGGGTCCTGCCAGAGCACGCCGCTCGAATCGACGGAGACCATGCGCACGAAGCGGCCTCGATCCGCGTCGATCATGTGCGTGCGGACGGCCTCCTTCATTGCATCGGCGGCGGCGCGGTAGGTGATCGAGAGGTCCCGCTCGTTGAAGAGGTCGGTGAAATTTGCCGCCGCCTGCAACCCCGCCCAGACGGTCGAGACACCGAACGCGGTGACGCCGTACCGCTCCTCCCAGAGGTCGTACGACGGCTGCGGGAGGCCGGTGACGGTGTCGCGGTACGAGAGGAGGAAGTCGGCAGCGGTCTTGATGAGGCCCCGGTACATCGTCGCGACATATTCTAGGTCGCGATCCTTCCGGTAATGGTGCCAGAGGCCGGCGACAACGAGGCCGGTGCTGTCCTCCTGAATTGGTAATTGCGTGCGCCCGCTCGGGTCGGCCCACGGATGCCACGAGGAGGCGAGACGGCCCCGCGGCGTGTATTTGTGCAGGAAGTAGCCGTTCTTCTCCAGAATGCGCTGACAGAACTCGTAGAAGCGGCGCGAGAGGTGCCCGTAGCCCGCGCTGTCGAGCGCCATGCTAACGAGCGCGCCATCGCGCGGCCAGACGTACGAGTAGGTGTCCGCCGAATCCTTCGTGATGTCGGAGTCGTTCGCCGCGACGATCGCGCCGCCCTCGTCCGTCTGCGTGCGGATCGTCAGGAGCGAGCGTTTGTAGATGCGGCGCAGCGGCTCCGGCAGGTTGCCGAAGTCGGTGTCGTCCTTGTTCACCCAGGAGCGCCAGTAGTCCTTCGTGCGCTTGAGGAAGGCCTCCGGCCCGCGACGCACCGTCTCGTCATTCAGTTTGTCCACGTCCTCGTACGACATGCCCGCAATCAACCAGTGGATGAAGACCGCGCTGCCATTCGCGGGGATGCCCCGATGATGGAGCGCGATGGTGCCGTCGATGGCACCCTGCGCGATCATGTTCCGCCCGAGAATGCCGTCCTCCGCGTCCCGCCAGGTGCCCTCCGCGCCGCGCAACTCCTTGACGCCGGTTGCCCACGAGGTGATGCCGGGAATCCCCGCCGCCGTGCCGCCCGCGAGAAAGAAGCGGTCGTCCTTGTAGAAGATCAGCGCGTCGGTGATCGGGTCGAAGTAGACGGTATCGCCGACGCCGTTGCCGGAGATGTGGAAGTCGTAGTGGAAAAAGAGCCGCACCTCGCGCGGCTCGCGCGCGTGGTTCGTAACGTGAAAGCGCCGCACGAGCAGCGGGCGGTTGAAATCGACCGCGTCCTGGCAGAAGAGCGTGACGTCGAGCTTCGGGTGGTACATCGTCACCTCGGTGACGAGCGTGTCCGGCCCGTACTCCATGCGCCGCTGCCACGCGCGATCCGTGAACCACGCGAACTGGCCCTCGACCCAGATGCCGGTGCGGCAGGGGTAGCCTATCGTGTGGTTCTCCTGCCCGACATTCGGGTAGTAGATGTCGCGGATCTCATAATCGAGGTCGAACCCGATGAGCAACCCGCCATTCCCGATGGGCAAATCGCGCGGCATGGGCGCAGACTCCTTCCCGACTTGAAGCGTGTAGAACGCTACACGGAGAAACCAAGCAGCAACAGGAGCAATTGGAAGGCAATGGCGGCGATGAGGGAAGTCGAGCGGAGCCGGATCCACGCCGTTGCGAACGCCACGACGAGGCTGATGACCACGTAGGTCAGGATGAAGTTGGCGGGATTATCGACGTTGCTCGCGATGATCGTGGCGACATTCCAGATCGCCAGTGCGACACCGTACAGCAGGCCAGTCGTCAGGGCGGCCCGCGTGGGCGACACGATGGCGGACAACCCGCGCTGGAGGTAGCCGACGAAGATCGTCGCGCCCACCGCCTTCGATAGGAGCAGCACGATCAGGTAGGGTACGGCGTACGTTGCGGAGAGGCCCTTGGCGACGAATGTCAGCAGAATGATGAAAAAGAGCATCACCACGAAGCCCGCGACAATCGCGAGCGAGCCGGTAATCCACCCGTCGCGTCGCTCGCCGCTCGCCCGCAGTTCCCAGAGGTCGAGCACACTGCGGGGGTGCAATTCGGTCGGTGCGGCGTGGAAGGCGGTGCGCCAGCCTCGCACCAGCAGGGCGAACGCGGCGGCGCTGCACAGGAGCGTGACCACGAAGTCGAACGCGAGACGGACGTTTCGAGACAACCCCGCCCCACGCCACAGAAGATCGACGAGTGCCGGGATGAAGGCGAGCACTACGAAGGGCACGAAGGTCGTTATGAAGAGCGTCCGAGGGCTGACGAAGAGTTCGGGCGGCGACTCCTCGATGATCGGTGAGTCGTCCTCGATAGCATCAGGTTCCACTGCGGCGGTGCGTTGCACCCCTGACTGCATCTCCGCGATGGTGCGGGGGACAAACGGTGTGCTGGACTGATCCCGGTCGCGAATCTTCCGCGCGCCGGGGCGGGGGGGCGGTGCGCTCCGCGCCGCTTCCGTAGGTATTGCTGTCGCAACGGGTGATGGGTCGGTATTAGCGGAGCGCATGGGTTCCGCCACCGTTGCGTCCGCTTCGTCGGCAACCACCACCCGTTCGGGAATGGAGGGCGCGAGGTCGGCCAGAGGCGTGCGTGTGGCGTCGTTCTTGGCGCGGTCGCGTCGGGAAGGCAACGAAGGCTCCTTTGTAGACAGCGGGTGCGTGTGGCTGCGGCGAGGCTAATCGGCGGCGAAGGGAGCGGGCACTTCCATCGTAATCACGTCGCTCGATGGTTCCGGGATCGGTAACCCGCCACGTTGCATGCCTTCGAGGTGAAACGCAATTGCCTCATGAATCAGTTGTTCGACCTCTTCGCGCGTTTCGGCGACCGCGACACAACCAGACAGATCGGGGACGTACGCGCCGTAGCTCGTCTCGCCCGTCTCGATAACCACCGCATATCGCATCGCTAGTGCTCCTTCAGCCCGGCCCTGCGCCAAATTTCGTTTAATGTCCCAATGGGCACATCCACGGATTCCTTACCGGCGACGGTTACCACATTCGGCTTTGCGGGGTGCTTGAACTGCCGGTGGCTGCCCCTTGTCCGGTCGAGCTTCCAGCCATCTGCCTCCACGCCGCTTGATGACATCGCGAACTTTCATATCGCCCATCAGTATACCATTCATTCCCTTGCCGCATGGCGCGGTGGCGTGGTCTGGCGTACAATCCACAGATGCAAGAAGGACTGACCCATTTCGACGCCAGTGGCCGGGCACGCATGGTCGATGTCGGCGTGAAGGACGAGACCGAGCGGGTCGCCGTCGCGCGGGGCACGGTGGAAATGCAGCCGGAGACGCTCCGATTCATCCTCGAAGGGCGCGCGAAGAAGGGCGACGTGCTCGCGGTGGCGCAGGTGGCGGGGATCATGGCGGCGAAACGCACGCATGAGTTAATCCCGATGTGCCATCCGCTGCTGCTTACCGGCATCGAGGTCGCCTTCACACCCGACGAAGCGGCGAGCGCGCTCCACATCGCCGCGACGGTGCGAACCTACGGCAAGACGGGAGTAGAGATGGAAGCCCTGACCGCCGTCAGTGTCGCCGCGCTCACTGTGTACGACATGGTCAAGGCCGTGGATCGCGGCATGGCGATCACCAGCGTTCAACTCGCGGAAAAACGCGGCGGCAAGAGCGGCGACTGGACGAGTGGGCGATAGTCAGAGGGGAAGAAGCCAGAAGCTAGAAGCCAGAGGCCAGAAGAAAGAAGCCAGAAACCAGAAAATACTATCGTGACTCTTTCAGTATCGCTACGAGTGTCGGGGGCGCGTGTGATTTCCGGCTTCCGGCTTCTGGCTTCTCGTGTGTGCCTTGCGTCCCAGTGCCGTTCACCCCTATACTGACGGACGCGCGGCGATGCGCGCAGTGGGACGGAGTGGGGAAGAGGCATGGCGGCACGGACACCAAAAGCACCGAACAATAGTACCGGCAAGGTGGGCAGCGCGAAGAAGCCCACGATCAACCGCGCGCAACTGAAGGCGATGGAAGCGCGCGCCGCGAGTGCGGCCCGCGCGGCGGCCTTCGCGCGGGGCGAGGATGTCGATACCGCGCCGGATGGCACGCGCGCCGCGACGAATGCGCGCCGCGACCGCGCCGCCCGCGCCGGGAACCGTTCCGGTGTGCGCGCGGGTGCGGAACGCGGTTTCGGCTCCTACTCCGCGCCGGATTTCTCCCTGCGCACGGAGATGGAGTATCAGCGGCGGGACCTGATCCGCCTGCTGATCGTCGCGGCCGTCGTCCTCGCCGTCTTCATCGTCCTGACCTTCTTCCTGCGCTAACGCAATCATACGCTGTCCGTATCGCTGCAGCGGGGGAATAGTGGAGGCGCGCAGATGGATGCGTTCGTCGTCATGCTTCTCATCGTTATCCTCGGGACGTTCGGCCTTCTTGGTACGACGACCACGAATACGATCTGGTGAGCCGCTAAGTGGCAATACACCACCTCTACCCATCTTGAAACGCGAGATATCGTGGATATCGTGGAAAAGGGTGGTTAATGCCCCGCGCAAGAGTGATCCGTCATCAGATCACTGACCAAATAACGAGCGTAAACAGAATGTCGCGGCACACAAAGCAAACTCAGACAAAGGATGCTTTATACATATCTGTCCCGTCGGGGCTCTCCCCACCTTTTGGTAATGAGACACCAGATGTTGGGGTTGCTCTTCCGTCGGCGCACATGCGACAGCATAGGTTCACCAAAAGGTGGGGAGAGCCCCCGTCGGTGGCAGGATAGCGCCATACGGAACACGCGCTTCATCTTCATCGAGGGAATCATGGGCGCGGGCAAGACGACTGCAGCGGAGTTCCTCACTGACCACCTGCAACGGAACGGTATCGCCGCGCGGTTCCTGCCCGAAGGCCCGACCATCTCCGAGCGCGAGCACCCGTTGCGAATCGGACCGACGCTGCCGCATCCCCGCGCTGTCTGGCTCGATGCAACGATCGATGAGTACGTCGCGTCGAGCCTGGCGAAGTGGCGGGCCTTCGCGCGTGAGGCGGATGCCGCCGCGACGGTCACGGTGTGTGATGGCCTCTTGTTCCACGGCAACATGACGGACGTGCTCCTCATGGATGCCGAGCGGCAGGTGGTTCAACGCTACGTGACGACCGTGGTCGAGATCATCCACAGCCTCAAGCCAACACTCATCTACTTCCGGCACGCGGATATCGCCCGCGCCGTTCGCGCGGTATGTGACGAGCGAGGGAGTGAGTGGGAAGCGATGCAGGTGGCATGGAAGGTAGGCAGTCCCTATGGCGTGCGGCGGGAATTGCGGGGCTTCGAGGGGTTGGTTGAGCTATACCAAGGGTACCCAGGGCAATCGCATCTAAATTTCGGGTGGTTTTCACCGACGTTTCTCAGGGATTCTGCTCCTCTTACCGTCATTCCGTCGCCCGATCCGCCACGGTCCGCTCCACGAAACGGCGATTGCGGACCTCGAAGACCGCTGGGGAAGAGCGGCGGGTGCGATTCATCGGTCGATGAGTCATCCGAGCGACGAAGGTACGGTGAGACGGATTTAGATGCGATTGCCCTGGACATTTTCGGCTGACCCGTACCGAAAAGCGGAGAGCGGTGCTATACTCGTCGTTCGAGCGCGGGGTGTCCGCGCTATTCGCGCGTGCGACACTGGGGCGCCGCGACACTGCGAGACTCTGGAACCGCGAATGCGGGGGACAACGATGAGCACCAGCACACCCATCCTGCCAACCTGGGCGCCCGAACCGGTGGAAACGCCAGTGATCGATACGCCCGATGCGGCGAAGAAATACTACATCTGGACGATTGGCTGCCAGATGAACGTCGCGGAATCGCACCAGATGGCCGCTGCCTTCCAGCACGCCGGCCTCGGTGAGGCAAAGACGGAGCGGGAGGCGGACGTGATCGTCCTCAACTCCTGCGTCGTCCGGCAGGCGTCGGAGGACAAGGTCCGGGGCAAGATCGGCGCGCTCTACAAACTGAAGCGCGAGAAACCGGATCTGAAGATCGCGCTCACGGGCTGCATGGCGACGAAGCACGAGGACGAGCTGATGAAGCAGTACCCCGTGCTCGATCTCGTCTTCGAGCCTGCCGCGCTCGAAGAATTGGGTCGCATCGTGCCGGAGATGGACGACGATCTCGCCGCCCTGCCGCACTTCTACCTGCCAGAGCACACCGCGCCGAGCGTGACCGCGTTCGTCCCGATCATCATGGGGTGTAATAAGGTCTGCTCGTACTGCATCGTCCCCTACCGCCGGGGCAAGGAGCGCTCCCGCCCGATCGTGGATTTGCAGGCCGAGGTCACGGCGCTCGCGGCGCGCGGCGTGCGCGAGGTGACGCTGCTTGGGCAGATCGTGGATCGCTACGGCTACGACTTCAAGGACGGGACGGACCTCGCGGACCTGCTCGAAGCGATCCACGACACGCCGGGGATCGACCGCATCCGCTTCCTCACGTCGCACCCCGCGTACATGTCCGAGCGGATCGTGCGCGCCGTCGCCGATCTCCCGAAGGTCTGCGAGCACATCAACCTGCCCGTGCAGGCGGGCGACGACGAGATGCTCCGCAAGATGCGCCGTAACTACACCGCGAACGAGTACCGGCGACAGATCGAGACGATCCGCGCCGTCATGCCGGAGACGACCATCGCCACCGACATCATTGTCGGCTTCTGCGGCGAGACGGACGCGCAGTTCGCGAACACCCTGAGCCTGCTTGAGGATGTCCGCTGCGATGTCACGCACGTCGCGATGTACTCGCCCCGCAAGGGGACGGCCTCCGCGCGCTGGGAGGACGATGTGCCGCGCGAGACAAAACTGGCCCGCCATCAGGCCGTCGAGCGGTTGCAGGAGCGCGTTTCGCAGGAGCACAATGACCGGCTCGTCGGGCGCGAGATGGAAATTCTCGTTGATGGGCAAGGCGACGGGCGCTGGCGCGGACGGACGCGCGGCAACAAACTCGTCTTCTTCGCGGACGACGTGGATCGGCTCGGCCAGATGGTTCACGTCCGCATCGACCGCGCGACCCCGTGGTTTTTGCAGGGGGAACTGACGGCAATTGAGGGCGTGCCGGTCACCGCGATGGCGGGGGTGGGCGCGTGAGCAACACCGGTGGCGAGACGAGCGCGGCGCAGCACGAGGAACAGGCGGCGCGGGAGATACCCTCGGTTTGCGTCGCGATCATCACCGTCAGTGACACGCGGACGGAGGAGACCGACGTGAGCGGGCGCATCCTACGCGAGGCGCTCGGCGCGGACGGCCACACGATCGCGTTCTATCGCGTCGTCAAGGATGACAACGGGCCGATCCACGCGGCGCTCAATGAGGCGACGAGCGACCCGGAGTGCGACGCGATCATCTTCAACGGCGGCACTGGCATTGCCCGGCGGGACACGACATTCGATGTGATCGACCGCGTGCTGGAGAAGCAATTGGTCGGCTTCGGCGAAATCTTCCGCTCGCTGAGTTACGCGGAGATCGGCCCCGCCGCCATCATGTCCCGCGCGACGGCGGGCACGTACCGCAACCGGATCATCATCTCCATCCCCGGCTCATCGGCGGCGGTGCGGCTCGCGCTGGACAAATTGATCCGCCCGCAACTCCCGCACATGGTCTGGGAACTCGTCCGCCAATAAGAGATGTTTGAACCGCGAAGGCGCGAAGAACGCGAAGGAATACGGAGAAGAAACAAAGATTCAATTTTGATTCCCTCTTCGCGCTCTTCGCGCCTTCGCGGTTCAATGGTTTGGTCAATGTTATGAGGAGGCACGACGCGCATGGTAAACACCCCGAATCGGGCACAAGGGAAGCGGCGGCTCGTTGAGCGCGCGCTGGAACTGGCAGGCGAGGGCCGCTGGGAGGACGCCGAGCAGGTGAACCGCGACATTCTCGCGCGCTTCCCGCGCGACTTCGAGGCGATGAACCGCCTCGGCAAGGCGCTGGCGGAGCAGCACCGCTACCGCGAGGCGCGCGACACCTATCAGCATGTGTTGGAGGTGGAGCCGACCAACCCCATCGCGCGGAAGAACGTCGCCCGCATGGAACTGCTGAGCACCGCGCCCGTCGTCGAGCCGAACGGAGCGGCACGGGAAGCGCGTCCGCAGGCGCGGCAGACGATGTTCATCGAGGAGCCTGGCCAGTCGGCCATGCTGATCGTCGAGAGCGCCGTGCCGCAGGTGATTCTCTCGAAGTTGATCCCCGGTGACCACCTCGAACTGCGCGTGCAGGCAGAATCGGTCGCGGTCTACACCTACGACGACGAGTTCGTCGGCTTCCTGCCGCCGCGCGTCGGCCAGCGCCTATCGATGATGATGGCGAACGGCAATCAGTACCAGTCCGCCGTCGCCGCCGTGCTGGATGGCGCGCTGCGCATCGTCGTGCGTGAGACCTTCCGCAGCGCGGAGAACAGCACGCGCCTCTCCTTCCCGACCAGCGGGAAGCCCGCCGCCATCCCGCGTGCCTACACCCGCGATGTCCGCCGCCCGACCCTCGAACCGGGGCTGTACGACGAGGACACGGACGACGAGGAGGTCGATGACGACGAGGATGAGGAATTGGAGCCGGACGCCGAGGAGAACGAAATCGTCGAGGACGAGGAGTTGATGGGCGAGAGCCGTCGCTCGCAGGACGAGGACGAACTCGGGTAAGGCACCGCACATCATTCACACAAAGAGACGGGGAGACAATTGCCTCCCCGTCTCTTTGTGCACGCTCAGATACATGCTCCTTTACACATGTCTGTCGTCTCCGTTTCGGGAAGATCGTTCGCCGTGCCATCTGGATGGAGTTCGAGGAAGGTGAGGATGTCGCGATAGCACTTTGCCCAGTCGCCATCGCGAACGATGACGACCTTCGGCAGCGGGAGCTGCGCGTAGAGATCATCGCAAGTTGCCCGGTACCCTTGTAGGGCAATCGCATCTTATCCGGCGATGACCTTGAGGAGGTAGCGCTCATCCCAGCCCGCCTTCAGTCGCTTGTTCTTGATCCCGACCTTCGCCGTCTGCTCCTGCTTCAACAGATTGACCGCGATATGCCGCAATACCACGAGATTGGTCGCGCTCGCCCCCTGTCGTGCCCGGCTTTCATCCTCGCGAAAGGCGATGTCCAGTACCCAGTGTAAACCATTCTCGATCCCCCAATGACCCCGCACCGCCCGCCCGAACGTCGCTGCGTCGGTCAGACTGGTCAGGTAATACCGTCGCTCCCGGCTGACCGTGCCCTTTTCCCGCCGTTCCGCCTCGACCATGCCGATGCTCCGTAATCCCGCCCATTCGTCGTCGGGATCGAGGTGGGCGAGCGTCACCGGATCGCTGATTGTCCAGTAGCGCCGGATTTCTACCCGCCCGTGCCCGCCGTCTACTGTCTCTGCCGCATCGTGGTCGTAATCGGCAAACCCTGTCGCCTGCGCATCGGCGAAGAGATGGACGACTTCGTGGTAGAGCGTCTCCTGATTCTCCTTGAGGGCAAGCACGTAGTCCGCCTCCCGGTCGATGATCGTCCGGGCAATCGCCGTCTGGCACCCCATCGCATCAATCGTCACGATGCATCCTTTGAGCATCAAGAGCTTGAGCAAGGCAGGTAATGCCGTGATTTCGTTCGATTTCTCGTCTACCGCCTGTTGGCCGAGCACGAGACGATTGGCGCTCGCCCAGGCGCTGACCATATGGACGGCCGCCTTGCCTGCTCCCCGGTCATGGGAGCGGCGCACCGTCTTGCCATCGCAGGCGATCACCGCTCCTTCGGTCTGCACGACTGTCTGCTGTACCCACGCAAGGAAGCAGTGCTGAAACTGATCGGGATCGAGGGCAGCGAAGACTCGGCCGAAGGTATCATGGGAGGGAATACCGTTGGGCAGGGTGAGAAACGTGTCGAACCACTCCCGTTTGGCCTTACCGAACGCCTCCATCGCCACCCATTCATCAGCCCCACTGATGATCGCGCACAAGGCAATCGTGAGGATGTCGAGCAGTTGATGCTCCTTTGTCCGCTCGATGCGCGGATCGGTGAGCGTGACGAAGTGCGCGATAATGGTCGAACCGGGCGCGTGATCCATGATGAGCCTCCGGGCGAGAAGCGATCTGCCGATGGCTCATCCTACCGGATACCCCTCATTTAGATGCGATTGCCCTGCCCACCGGGTGATTGCATCGCCCCGGTTACCTGCGAAAAAGTGCATGGCCCATTTCTTGCAGGTATGATTCGGTTGTCTCCATGGGGTAGGGGGCGTTGTGCTCCGGTGGGTGCGGGGAACAGGCAGGATGCATGGGTGTTGTCTCGAAGGCGTACGACTATGCCGGCGCGCACCGCGACGAACTGATCGCCGCGACTGAGCGGCACCTACTGCTCGTCGCGATCGCGCTCGGCATCGGCATCGTCGTCTGCGTGCCGCTGGGGGTCGTCACGTCGCGCTCGCGCGTGGCGTCGGTGACGGTGATCAACGGCTTCAACGCCCTGCGCGTCATCCCGAGCCTGGCGATCCTCTTTCTCGCGCTGCCGTACTTCGGCCTGTCGCTGAGGTCGGCGCTCTTAGCCCTGACGATCCTCGCGCTGCCGCCGATCCTGATTAACACGGATGCCGCGTTCCGCACGATTGACCCGGCGATCCGGGAGGCGGCGGTTGGGATGGGCATGGCGCGACAGGAGGTGCTGCGACGCATCGAATTCCCCCTGGCGGCCCCGGTGATCATCGCCGGCATCCGCACGGCGACGGTCGAGGTGATCGCGAGCGCGACGCTCGCGGCATTCATCGGTGGTGGCGGGCTTGGCATCTACATCACCCGTGGCTTCGCATTGTATGACAATGCCATCTTGCTTGTCGGCGCGATCCCCGTCGCACTGCTCGCGCTCATCGCAGAGATTGGAATGAGCGGGTTGCAGCGGGCGTTACAACCGCCGACCCATTGAACCGCGCCTGCGGGCGCACGTTGTATCAGGAGGTTCCCGGCATGATTGGAACGACGAACAATGAAGGGCGACGGCTCTCGCGGCGTGCGGTACTGAGCGGCTTCGCGGCGACCGCCGGGGCGGCCTTGCTCGCAGCGTGCGGAGGCAGCAAGGCGACCGACGTGCCGAAGGCCGCCTCCACAACCGCGAGCGGCGCGGCGACGACCTCGACGGGTGCGGCAACGACCGCGAGCGGTGCGGCGACAACGACGGGCAGCTCCAGCAGCACGACTGCGGCGGGCAGCAGCGCGGCGAGCATCGCCCGCCCGGCGGGCACGGTCGCCGCCAGTTCGGTGACAACGGGCACCACTGCAGCCAGCCCGGCAACAACGACGGGTACCACCGCTGCCAGTTCCGTGACAACGACGGGCACCACTGCTGCCAGTTCCGCCGTGAGCGGCACCGCCGGGAAGTTCGGTGGCACGATCAAGGTCGGTTCGAAGGACTTCACCGAGGAGTTCATCGTCGGCAACATGTACGCGCTTCTGCTCGAAGCGGCGGGCGCGAAGGTGGATCGCAAGTTGAACCTCGGCGGCACCCCGGTCTGCCAGGCGGCAATGGAGAAGGGCGACCTCGATCTCTATCCCGAGTACACCGGTACCGGCCTGCTCACCGTCCTCAAACTCCCCTCGAACACCGACGCCAAGCAGGTTTACGATCAGGTGGCGAAGGGATATAAGGAGAAATATAACTTCGTCTGGCTCGATCCCGCGCCGATGAACGACACGCAGGCGCTCGCTATGACATCCGCAGGATCGACGAAGTTCGGTGTGACGAAAATCTCTGACATCGTCACGAAGGCGGATCAACTGACGATGATTGGGCCGCCGGAGTTCGAGCAGCGCGAGGACGGCCTGCCGGGCATCATGAAGGCGTACGGCAACTTCAAGTTGAAGAAGTACATCGGCGTCGATCCCGGCCTGAAGTACAAGGGGTTGATCGACGGGCAGGCGGACATCGCCGTGGCATTCAGCACGGACGGCGACATCGCGGTGAACAAGCTGGTCGTCCTGCAGGACGACAAGAAACTCTTCCCCGTCTACCAGATCACGCCGGTCGTGACGCAGAAGGCGCTCGACGCCAGCCCCGGCATCCGGGACGCGCTGAACAAGGTGCAGCCGCTGCTCACCGATCAGGTAATGTCCACACTGAACTACGAGGTGGACGGCAAGAAGCGCGAACCTGCCGATGTCGCCAAGGAATTCCTGACGGCGCAGGGGCTGCTGAAGAAGTAAACGGGGAGGAACCTTACCTCTCTCCCCCTCTCCATTGGAATGGAGAGGGGGAGAGGGACGAGAAAAGGCCTGCCGTTTGATAGATAACGCACAAACATTTGATTGAGTCACCCCTCTCCATCGCAATGGAGAGGGGCCGGGGGGTGAGGTTAGCCCGTGCGCGCAATCCGTTTCGAGCATGTATCACGGCAGTTCCCCGGCGCACCGCGCCCGGCGGTGAACGATGTCAGCCTGGAGATCGAGGCGGGATCGTTCGTTGCACTCGTTGGACCGTCGGGGTGCGGCAAGACGACGCTCCTCAAGATGGTCAATCGCCTCTATGAACCCACCGCCGGGAAGATTTATATCGACCAGACGGAGATCCGCGATCTCCCCGCGACCAAGTTGCGGCAGCAGATCGGCTACGTCATCCAGCAGGTCGGGTTGTTCCCGCACATGACGGTCGCGAAGAACATCGCCGTCGTGCCGCAACTGCTCGGCTGGCCCCGCGAGAAGATCGCCGCGCGCACGGACGAATTGCTCGCCCTGATCGGCCTGCCTCCGGCGGAGTATCGCGCGCGTTACCCCGCGCAACTCTCCGGCGGGCAGCAGCAGCGCGTCGGCCTGGCGCGTGCGCTCGCCGCCGACCCCGGCGTAATGTTGATGGACGAGCCGTTCGGCGCGATCGACGCGATCACCCGCACGGGCTTGCAGGACGAACTCGCCCGCCTGCAACGCACCCTGAAGAAGACGATTCTCTTCGTGACGCACGACGTGGAGGAGGCGCTCCGGCTCGGCGACATGATCGTCGTGATGAAGGAGGGCCGCATCGTGCAGTACGGCACGCCGCTGAGCGTGCTGACGCAGCCCGTGGACGCCTTCGTGCACGACCTGCTCGGCGCGGACGACATGGTGCGCCAGTTGGGGTTGCTCCGCGTCGAGGAGACGATGGCCGCCGCGTCGGGCGGCGCGCGGACGAATGACGGCCCGACCATCGGGCGCGACGACAACCTGCGGCACGCGCTCTCGATTCTCCTGCGGACCGATGCGCCCGTGCTGACGGTGATAGAGGGCGAGAACGCCGTCGGCACGCTGACGTTGGAGCAAATCCACCGTGCCGTGCTCACCGGGAAGGCCAATGCGGTACATCATTGACAACCCGGATGTCGTCCGGGAGCTGCTGCGGCAGCACATCCAACTGACCGGCACCGCGCTTGCCATCGCGCTCGCCATCGCGCTGCCGCTCGGCCTGCTGGTGAACCGGTACCGCTGGCTGGCAGTGCCGGTCGTCGGCACCCTCGGTATCCTCTACACGGTCCCGAGCCTCGCGCTGATCATTCTGCTCATCCCCGCCTTCGGGCTGGGCGCGAAATCGGTGATCATCGCGCTCATCGTCTACGCGCAGATCATCCTCGTGCGGAACATCCTCGTCGGCCTGCAATCGATCAACCCGGCGATGATTGAGGCAGCGCGCGGCATGGGCATGAATGCGTGGCAGTCGTGGTGGCGCGTGCAGTTCCCGCTCGCGCTGCCGATCATGCTCGCGGGCATGCGGATTGCGGCAGTCGTCGTCATCGGCATCGCGGCGATTGGCGCGAAGTTCGGGGCGGGCGGGCTGGGCCGGTTGCTCTTCGACGGCATCTCCGGTAACCGCTCGGACAAAATCTGGGCCGGGGCGATCAGCGTCTCCGCGCTCGCCTTCCTCGTGAACGGCCTCCTCCTCCTGCTCGAACGCGCCTGCGACCCGGCGCGACGAAGCGCGCGGAAATCGCCTCGCCAGCGTGCCATCCGCGACGCGGACGAGGGTCTCCAGCCACTACCGGGATGAAATGCGCGTCGTGCGTCACACGTCATTGAACAACGCGCGAGGCGTCGGCGTGTCTGATTCGGCACCGAACAAAAAGGATGGGAACGGGATGCAGATCGATACGACAACAGATTTCGGCAAGCGCGTCGAGCGGCGACTGCGCGAAGAGAGAATCGTCTGGCTGACGACAGTGCGGCACGATCAGACGCCGCAGCCCAGCCCCGTCTGGTTTCTGTGGGACGGCGAGACGATCCTGATCCACAGCCAACCGAACACGCAGAAGATTCGCAACATCACGAACAATTCGACCGTCTCACTCCACTTCGATGGCGACGGCAAGGGCGGCGATATCATCGTCATCACCGGCACCGCCGCGATCGTACAGAATGGGCCACCCGTGACGGATGTTCCCGCGTACGTCGAGAAGTACACCGAGGGCATCAAGCAGATCGGCATGACGCCGGAGCAGATGGCGCGGGAGTTTTCCACCGCGATCCGCGTCACCCCGACGGACCTGCGCGGGCACTGATCCGACCCCGGCCCCTCCCGCGTCGGGAGGGGCCGGGGTCGGATCAGTTCAGCACATAGCCGAAGAGCGCGATGAGCAGGAAGAAGGCGAGCAGCATCAGGATGGTGAAGGCCCACGCAGGCATGACGCTCCGCAGCGTCTCCTCATCGCGGATCATCACTCGCTCGCTGTGGTCGTGCTCATCCCAGACGGGGAGCGAGGTTGCGGTGATGCGGCGGGGGCGGGGATAGACGGGGACGTGCCAGAACTTCTGCATAGCGATCGGCTCCCAGATAGCGACACAACGGCGATCGATGAAACGATACCACACAGCGGGGGATGGGTTCGGGGTTCGCTACCGCCGCACCGCGACGACCAGCATTCGGTCCGCACCATCGTCGAGCGGGGCGAGGTCGGCGTCCGCATAGACGGACTCGACGGTGAACCCCGCACCCTGGAGCAAGAGTTCGATTTCCCATCGCCCGATCAGGCGCATGGAGAACGGCACGACGATGCGCCGAAGCGTGCGGTCCGGCGCGGTGACATCGTAGAACCACGTCGCCGCGACCGTCTGCGTGGCGGCGCGGTAGAACGCGGAGACGAAGCGATCCACGCGGTACCCCTCGACGGTGGCGAATGTCGCCTCGTGCGTGATCGCGCCGTAGTACGCGCCGAGCAACTCCGGGTTCGGGTGGATGAGGTCGAGCACGAGCACGCCGCCGGAGCGCACGCGCGCCGCGATGGCACGGAGCGCCGCCTGCTGCGCGGCGGTGTCCGGCATGTGCAGGAAGGTGTTCTGCGCGCAGAAGGCGGTAGCGAACCGCGCGTCGCCGAGGGTCGCGAGCGAGCGAAAATCGTCCTGCCGGAGCGTCACCTTCGCCGCGTACCCGGCGTCCGCGATGACCCTCTCCGCCTCCGCGAGCATCGCGGCGGACGTATCGACGCCCGTGACGGCGTAGCCCGCCTCCGCGAGCGGCACGAGGAACCGGCCCGCGCCGCAGCCGAGATCAAGCACCGGCCCGCTCGCCCGCGACGCATAGGTCAGCAGGAATGCCGCGTCGGGGTCGTCCGCGTCGGTGGCCGGGAATTCCGCCGCGTACAATGCTGCGATGGTCTCGTAATCGGGGTCGTGCCACTCCTCCATGCGGGACAGTATGGGCGATGGGGCGGTAATGGGCAAACGGTTCGAGGTTCGTGAGAGAGTCTAGTGGCGGCGGCCTTTAGCCTGCCTCTCTGCGGCAGGCTAAAGCCCGCCGCCACTAGGGAAATTGCCCCAACTGCGTACGTCCTACTCATTCCCCATTGCTTCCCGCAGTTCCGCCAAGCCCCGTTCGATGAACGGCTCACCGCCTGCGCGCAGACCGAAAAGGAGCGTGTGATACGGGCCGAGGACGCGATAGAAGGCGACGCGCGCCGTGAAGGTCGCGTCCACCACGCCGCCGTAGTGCGCGAGCAGAGTCGGAAGCCACGCGGCGGGCAAGCCGCAAAAATCCTGCGCCGGGTCGCCCATCGTGGCATCGCTCCAGTCGATCACGGCGGTGAGGTCGCCGGTTTCCGTGTCCAGCAGCAGGTGTTCGCCGCTCAGATCGTGGTGCAGGAGCACGGGCGTGAACGCAAAGTGCGCCGGTGCATCGAGGTAGCGCGCGAAGAGCGTCTCCATTCGCGCGCGTCCAGCCGCCATCAGGCGCGAGCCAAGCGTGCGAAGTGCCGCGCGCATCGCGGCATACCCCGCGCGCCACGTCTCCGGCGTCGCGTCCGGCAGGCCACACGCGACGGCCTGCGCGACGGGAAAGTGGTGCAGCGCGGTCAGGAAGGCGCCGACCTGTGCCGTGATGCGCGCTGACTCGACGGTTCCGGCAGGCGCGCTGGCGAGTTGCACGCCGGGGAGTTTTGCGTAGCCGACAAAGGGATAGGGGAACGTGGGCGACGGCTCCGCGACATACGCGAACTGTGGCACGGCGACGGGCAGCGTCGGCGCGAGCGCGGGCAGGAGCGCGATCTCGGTGCGGAGCCAGCCCGCAACCTCGGCGCGCTTCGGGAAGCGGAAGATGCGATGATCGTTCGCCTGCCAGACCGCGCTGTCCCACCCTTCGGCGAGGAAATGGAATGTAAGGATGGGCAGATCGGGGAATGCGGCGGTAATTGCCGCGCGGTATCGGGCGGCGTCATCGCTCATTCGGAAGCCGCGCTAGCGGACCCACGAGCGCATCGCGCGCCAGTAGGAGCCGTGCCGCGCGCGCCGCGTGTTCCAGCCATCGAGCGCCCAGCCGCCGATGCGCAGACCCCCACGGTGCCGACCGCGCAGTGCCTTGCGGAAGCGGAACCGGAAGATCAGGCCGCCGATGAGCCACCAGAGGATGAGAACCGACGCGATAATCAGCACGATAGACTTCGGCAGGACGAAGGGGTGCACGAAGGTGAAGAGCGCGAGAATGACGGCGATGGTCACGAACGAGACCCACCCCCAGAAGTGGGGAATGGTGATCGTACGGTCTCCCGCCGCTGCTCGCCGCTGTTTCCGTCCTTGCTTCTGCTCAATCATTGCTCGTGCTCGCTCCCTGTCCATCATGCCTTCCACAATGATTATAGTATACCGCGACGCGGACCGAGCCACCACGTACCCCGCGTCTACTTGCACCCCGCCCGGCAAATGGCTATCCTCTCGATATGATCGGAAGAATGCCGAAAGGGAGAGGAAGCAATGGCCGCAGTGGTTGCACCGCAAGGGACGATTGGGCCCACGGAGATCGAGGCGATGCTCCGGGGGTTCGGACGCGCGAAGGCGGTGATGAGTGGTATCGAGCTCGGTGTCTACGATGCCCTCGCCGACGGCGCGCTCACCCCTGAGGAGTTGGCGCAGCGCCTCTCCTTGCCGACGGCGAGCCTGCGCCGCCTACTCATCTATCTCTGCTCGATCGGCCTGCTCGAGAAACGCGCCGATGCGTACGCTAATACGCCGTCCACCGCCACGTATCTCGTGAGCGATCAACCGACTTTCATGGGCGGTAATGTCGGGCACCTGAGCCACGATCTGTACCCGCTCTGGAATCACCTGACCGATGCGATCCGCGAGGACAGCAATCGCAGGCCGCAGGCCTTCCCCGGCCGCGACCACGAGCCTTTCGGTGCCGCATTTAACGACCCGGTCGTGTTGCGCGAGACGCTGAGCGCCATGACCGCGAACACCACGCCAGTCGCGACCGAGTTGGCGCGGCGCTTCGACTTCGGCTCCCGTCGCTGCCTACTGGATGTAGGCAGCGCCTTCGCCACGCTCCCGATCATCGTGCTCACGGCGCACCCCCACCTGTTGGGCATCAGCTTCGACCTGCCGGTCGTCGGGACGCTGGCGGAGGAATTCATCGCCGATGCCGGGCTCGCGGATCGCCTGCGCGTGGCGAGCGGCGACATGTTCGCCGATCCGCTCCCGCCAGGGGCCGACGCGATCACGCTCAGCATGATCCTGCACGACTGGGACGACGAGCGCTGCCTCCTCATTCTCGAACGCTGCCACGCGGCGCTGGCGGACGGCGGGGCGATCCTGGTGCTGGAGGGGCTGATGAACGACGAGGGCACGGGCCCCGACCGGACCGCCTGGGGATCCCTGAACATGCTGGTCGCCACCGATGGCGGCCGCGAGCGCTCGGCGGGGGAGTACTTCGCGCTGCTCGCGCGGGCTGGGTTCGTCCGGCCGGAGGTGCTGCTGTTCACGGTACCCAGCGCCCGCCACTGCGTCTTGGCCTGGAAGGCATAGCGGGCACCCGCGCGAGCCGGGCGTGAGGTCGTTTTCGCCTCTCTTGCCAGGGCCACTGCAAACAGACGATGGGTATGTCTTGGCTTAGGGTGATACTTGAATACATACATAGAACTTCCGTAGGCTGTGAATAAAGCAAGCAAGCCATTGCCCTACCGCTGGGTCGGGTGGTGGCCGGTGCGCCTCCTGCGGCGCGCCCTCGCCGCCCACGGGTACCGCCTGCTCCTCGGTTTCTGGATGCGCGGGTTCGTCGTCGAGGGGCGGGGACACATTCCCCCCGGCCCGGTGATCTTCGCGGCGACGCACACGAGCATGACAGACACGCCGCTCATCCTGCGGGCGCTCGGCGCGCGCGGGGATCGCGTCGTCGTGACCGCCGCGCGGGACTACTTCTTTCGCCCCTCCCGCCGCTGGCTTGGCCCGCTTGTCGCCCTCGGCTTCGGCGCGGTGCCCATCGACCGCACCGGACCCGCGCGCCAATCGCTTCACGATGCAAGAACGTGGTTACGTCGCGGTTTCTCGCTCGTCATCTACCCGCAAGGCACCATCCCCGGCCCTGCGGAGGATGAAACGGCGTTGCGTCGCGGGGTGGGCTTGCTCGCGAAAGCGTCACGCTGCCCCGTCGTCCCCGTGCGAATCACCGGCGCGGCGACGCTCCTGCCCGCCGGGGTGCATTGGCCACGCCCGGCATCCGTGTGCGTTACTTTCCTCATGCCAGTATTGTGCGCGGAAAGCGAATCCAGCCAACGTTTCACGGATCGCCTGCGCGCGATTATCTTCTCAACGTAATCACGTAGAAAAATAATTTATATGCTCGCCGTTTGATACGGCGTTTAGGGCTTGCATATGCGCTAAAAACGCTTACACTGGTGATACGCGCCTTTCGGCTTTTGCGCCATGAGACGGTCGTTTTGCACCAGTTGACAAGAGCGTCCAATGTTCATAATCCTCGAATCGGCATGAAACACAACGATCACTCGTTCATCATAGTGAGTAAAGGGTGACGAATGGAGATTGCGACCACAACAATTTTGCTTCGTGTCGGCGTCGCACTTTTGTGCGGCGTGGTGATGGGGCTGGAGCGCGAGCGATTGGAGCGGGCGGCGGGGTTGCGCACGCACGCGCTGGTCGCCGTCAGTTCATGCCTCGTGATGATCGTCTCGGCCTTCGGTTTTTCCGACACGCTCGGCGTCAGCCAGGTGACGCTGGACCCGAGCCGTGTGGCGGCGCAGGTGATGAGCGGCATCGGGTTCCTTGGCGCAGGCGTCATCATCTTTCGCAAGAACACCGTCAGCGGCCTGACGACGGCGGCGAGCGTCTGGTCCGCAGCGGCAGTCGGGCTGGCGTGCGGTGGCGGCTTGTTCTGGGCGGCGGGGATCGTGACGGGCGCGATCATCATTATCCAGACATTCCTGCGCTTCTTTGAGTATCGCTTCTTCGTACATCACCACCCGAGCACGCTGACGCTGCGGCTGAAGCGCGCACCGGGACGCATCGCCGAGGTCGAGCGCTTGGTGCTGGAATCTGGGGTGCCACTGCGCGCATTGCGGCTGCGTACGGGGCGTGTCGAGGACCGCATCGAGCTGGTGATGGGCAACGCGGGGGAGGCGACCGTGCTCCGGCTGCTGAACCGCCTCAGCGCCATCGATGGGATCGGCACGGTGGAGTATCGGAACACCGGCAGCCGCTCCCGCAATGGGGACGACCGCGCATTGGCAATCGAAGAAATGGAGATTGCGGAAGAAGACGAGCAGCGGTCAATTGCCTGAGTCGATGAGAGGAGTTCCCGCCATGCAGACACTGCCAATTGAGATACGTACGCCGCCACGGTTGCATTGCGGCACCTGCTGCCACTGGCAGTGTGACAGCGCATCGCCGCCGGACAACGAACCGATGGGGCGCTGCGGTCGGTTCTCCGAGACGCGCGCCGAAGCCGCCCGGCCCCGCTGCAATATCTGCTGGGAGCCATCAATGAACACCGTCGGCGATTCCGCCACCGATCGCTGACGCGATAGTACGCCCCCTCCCCTTGCCCGCCCCCTCCCGTGCCGCTAGTATGCGCGCGGTGGAACGGGGAGCAGCGGGGAACGCGGGGAGTGAGCGATGACGAGTGAACTCTGGGCAGTGGCGCGGTCGGCGCGGGTACGGGACGCAATCGCGCAATGCCGCACGGACCCCGTCGCGTGCGATGCGGTCGCGCCGGATTTCGCCGCCACGTACGCGACATTCGCCAACCGCCACACGACGGGGTACTGGAACGGCTATCTGACGTGGGTGATCGTGCAGGCGCTCGCGACGGAGCGGTGGCCGGAGATGGCGTATTCCATCCGCGACGCCGCCGGTCTGATCGGCCAGTTTCTCGCGGAGCCTGCCGAGGAACCGGCGCGACGCGGCCCATTTGGCGTGCTGCGTTCCCGCCCGCGCCCCGTCGCGGAGAGTATGCCGGACGTGATGACCTTGCTCAATCTGCTCGTCACGCGCGGCGGCGCGGCGGCGGAGGAACGGCTCGCGACGCTCAGCCCGGACGCCGACCCCGCGTGGAGCGAGGAGGGCGCGCTCTTCTTCTCCGATGCCGAGCGCGACACGGTACTCCGCGCATTGCCCGCCCTCCGCAGCGCGCTCACGGAGCCGCCGCACGGGCCGCGCTTCCACTTCTGGATCGTCCGACGCCCCGGACTGGCCCGCGCCACGCGGGATGTGCTCCGCGCGCCGGGGCGGTTCGTCACCGACCTCGAAACGATCTTCGGGCAGGCGCAAGCGACGGACGCGCAGGTCTTCGTCCTCTGGGCGCCCTGAGTAGTGCGCGGCGGATACAGGAATGGGGGCGCTTCATAATGCTGGAGCGAGCGCAGTTCACCGTAGCGGCCATCGGCGTCGTGCACCGGCCGGGGATGGAGGACGGGACGCGCACCGCGCACGGCGCGCCGCACGACCCCGCCGCCGAATCGGTCATCGAGATCTACCCCGAGTGGGAAGGTGGCCTGGAGGGCATCGAGGGGTTCAGCCACCTCGCGGTCATCGTCCTGATGGATCGTGTGGACCCGCTGAAACCGGAAAGCCCGCTGACCCGCCGGATGGAGAGCGCCAACGGCCTCCCATCCATCGGATTGTTCGCCACCCGCAGCCCGCGCCGCCCGAACCCGATCGCGCTCTACTCCCCGCGTCTGCTCCGGCGCGATGGCCGCAACCTGCACGTCTCCGGCATGGACGCATGGCCCGGCACGCCGGTGCTCGACATCAAGGCGTACTACCCGCGCACCGATCACCACGCGGACGCGACAATCCCCGGCTGGCTTGACGCCCTCCGGGCACGCCGCGCCGACCAGCCCGACGAACGACCACTGCGCTATCGACGCGAAATTTAATCTGCCCGCTGCCCGCTGCCCGCCTGATATGCCCGATCCATGAGCGTCATGATGTGCGCGACTTCCATGTCGCTGCCGTGCTGCCGCAGGATGCCACCGACCTGAATCATGCAGCCCGGGTTCGCGGAGATCACGACATCCGCGTTCGTCGCCATCGCGTTGGCGACCTTCCGCTCGCCCAACCGTGACGCCATCTCCGGCTGCGTGATGTTGTAGATACCGGCGGAGCCGCAGCAGAGGCTGGATTCGTTCATCTCGACGAGCGTGAGGCCGGGGATCGCGTTCATCAGCGCGCGCGGCTGCTTAGAGATGCGCTGCGCGTGGCAGAGATGGCACGGCTCCTGGTACGTCACCGTCACATCCAGTTCGCCCATGTCCGCCGTGTTGATCGGGTGCTTCGCGAGCCACTCCGTCGCGTCGTTGACCTTCGCGCCGAAGGCGACCGCGCGGTCTGCATACTCCGGGTCGTGATCCAGCAGGTGCGTGTAATCCTTCAACTGCGCGCCGCAGCCCGCCGCGTTGACGATCAGCGCCTCCGCGCCGCTCGCCTCGAAGGCGTCGATATTCTTCTTCGCCAGTTCCCGCGCGCCGTCGAGATCACCCGCGTGGGCGTGCAACGCGCCGCAGCACCCCTGCCCGGCGAAGGCGCAGACATCGTTGCCGTTCGCCGCGAGCACGCGCGCCGTCGACCGCGTCACATCCGCGAACGCGGTGGATTGGATGCACCCCGCGAAGACACCGACGGTGTGCTCCGCCGCGCCGTTCGTGGCGGGTAGGACATTGCCGCGCGGGATGAAGAACTTGTCGTCCATCTTCGGCAGCAGCAGTTCCTGCTCCTCCAGTTTCAGCAATTTGAGGATGCCGCTGCGCCGCGCGAGGGTCTGCAAACCGGTCCGCTGATAGAGCCGCAGCATCCACGAGAAGGCGCGGAACAGCGGCATGTGCGGGAAGAGCAGGCCAAAGACCACACCGCGCGTCACCCGCACCGGCGCGGGCTGCTCGTCGCCCTCCACCTGCTGAATCTGGTCGCGCGCCGCCTCCACCAGCCGCCCGTACTGCACGCCGGAGGGGCAGACCGCCTCGCAGGCGCGGCAGTTGAGGCACTGGCTCATCTGGCCCGTGAAGACGTCGTCCTCCACGTCCAGATTGCCCTCGCTCACCATCTTGATGAGGTAGATGCGCCCGCGCGGCGATGATGCCTCGTGGCCCGTCTCCACATAGGTCGGGCACGACGAGAGGCACAGCCCACAGTGGACGCAGGCATTGATGATCGAGGTTTCCGGCGCGTCGTGGTCCGTGAAGCCGCGCAGGAGATGTTCGAGGGGTTGATGTGTCTGCTCAACAGGGGCGAGCGTCGCCATCGGTTGCGTTCCTTCCCTGGGTGGAATCAGCGTGCCGGATCGTCCGCCCGGCGCAATCGTTTGTCTACCGTATTGTACCGCGTTTCACGATGCAGTGCCGAGTGCTGAATTGATACCACCGTAGCAAAATACGCTCCGCGCAGGGCGGCTCAGGACGCACAAGAACGGGGAAAGGTTGAAGGATAGATCAGAGTATCGACTGCGCAAACAAAAGTAGCGCCTGCAATTGCAGTGCGCTACTTTCCCAAGCCTGCGATGGTCCACGCACGATGAAAAACGGCTCCCGCGTTATGCTGAGGGAAGAAGCCCGAGTTGCTGGAGCATCCCCATCTGATCGGAACTGCCCCATCGCTCGATCATCTTGCCGTCGGCAAACTTGCTGATTTGCATGCCACGAACCTGCATCCGCTTGCCGGTCGGCGCGAACCCCATGAACGCGCCCTGATTCGTGCCGCTCACCGTGTAGGCAAAGGCGACGTTATTCGCATCGGCGACCATATGCTCGACGCTGATTTTCAAATCGGGAAACGCGGTGCGCAACTCGGTGAAGAACTGCCGGTAGCCCTCCGGGCCGGGGGCCTGACCGGGGGCAGGATCGTGGTCAACCGCATTCGGGGCAACGACTTCGTCGAAGGCGCGAAAGTCGCCGTTATGCACAGCGGCGCCGAAGCGCTCCTGAGCGGCAATGTTGCTTTCTTGAGACATGTACTCCTCCATGTGATCGAGACAACTTCACATGCAAGAGGGTCGCACGTCCGATGCCAACGCATGTTCAAGGATAGCCATTGCACACACAGGCTCTCAGTCCTCAGTCCCCAGTCCTACCAAGGGATTCCCGCACGCTCCGCCTGCATCGCCATGAAGGCGTCGTCGTCCATCGTGTCGCGCTGGTGGAGCATTTTCTCCGCGTCCGGAGTGGCGGGCCAGCGGAATTTGCCGGGCGCGGGCGCGGTAAGCGCGCGGATGATCGCATCCGCGACGACGGAGGGTTCCGACCCGCCGGGCGCGGTGGGGCGCAGACGATCGGCAAGATCGGCGTACGGGTTGTTCGGGTCATCGTACGTGCGCGCGTCTTTCCGCATATTGGGAATGAACGCGGTCTTGATGCCGCCCGGCTCGATCACAACGACGCGAATGTTGAACGGGCGCACCTCGTATGCCAGCGATTCCGAGACCGCCTCCAGCGCGAACTTCGTCGCCGGGTAGTAGCCGTTGAGTGCGACAGCGACCCGCCCGGAGACGGAGGAGACGTTGACGATCGCACCCTTCCGCCGCTCCCGCATACCGGGGAGCGCGGCGCGGGCCAGCGCGCACGGCCCAAAGAAGTTGACATCGAACATCGTGCGGATTTCGGCGTCGTCGCCGTGCTCGAACGCACTGCGGTACGAGTACGCCGCGTTGTTGATAAGCGCGTCGAGCGGCCCGACCCGCTCGATCAGCGCCGCGCCCGCCGCGTGATCGGTCACATCCAGCAGCGCGACTTCGCAGCCCATCGCGCGCAGCGGCGGCGCGTCCGCCTCCTGCCGCACCGTCGCGACGACCGACGCGCCCTCGCGCACGAGCCGCTCGGCCGTCGCCTGCCCGACGCCAGTGGACGCACCGGTGACGAGGATGCGCGCGCCGTTCAGGGTAATGGGGTCGCTCATGCTGATTGCTCCTTCTTCGTTCTTCGCTCGCTGTGGCGTTCGATCGATCCGCCGTGCACAATGCATCATACCCGCTTATCGCCGTCACGCGGAGGGAACACCATGACCATGCGCACACCGCACATCTACATCCACCGGGCTGCCGAGTGGTACACGCTCTACATGGACGCCGCGAACGAGGCGCGGCTGCGGGCGTTCGCCACCGTGACCACGGGCGGCGAGCGCGCGGAGCCGTACACGCCCGCCGAACTGACGCACGAACTCGCGGGCGTCGATGGCATCCTCTCGCTCAACGGCATCGGCGCGACCGAGATCACGACGGACGTGCTGAATGCCGTCGGCACGGTGAAGGTGGCGGCGGTCTCCCACTGGTGGCACGGCGGGCATGTCCCCGCAAGCGCGATGTGGCGCGCGGCGGGCGTGGAGGTGATCGACGCCTCCGACGCGACGACCGAGGCGGTCGTGGAATGGGTGATCGGCGCGGCGATCATGGGCGTGCGGCGGCTCGTACACTACGACCGCGCGCTGAAGTCCGGCAACCTCTGGGCGGAGCCGGAGCGACGAAATGCGGGGCTGCTCGGGCAGAGCGTCGTCGGACTGATCGGCGCGGGCCGGGTCGGGCGGGCGGCGGCGCGGCAGTTCCGCCACTTCGGCGCGACGCTGATCGCGTACGACCCGTTCCTCTCAGTGGAGGACGCCGCAGCGCACGGCATCCGGCGCGTCCCGCTCGATGAACTGCTCGCCACCGCCGATGTCATCTCGCTCCACATGGCGGTGACGGACGCGACGACCAGGATGCTCGGTGCGCGGGAGTTCGCGCGGATCAAGGAAGGCGCGGTCTTCGTCAACTCGGCGCGCTCCGCGCTGTACGACACCGAAGCGCTCGTCGCGGAACTGCGGCGAGGTCGCTTCGCCGCCTTCATCGATGTCTACGACACCGAGCCGCTGCCGCTGGACGACCCGCTCCGCATGCTGCCGAACGCCTTCATCACGCCGCACATCGCGGGGGACACGAACGGCATGTTCCTCCGCTGCGGCCAGATCGCCATCGAGCGGTTGCGGGACTGGTTCGAGCGCAACACGGAGCGGTGAGCGGTGGGACAAAACCCTCTGTCGTCTCGCAATTGTCATTGCCGATGGCTTTCCCGATGCCCCCAAGGTGCCGCCGTTTGCCCGGCGCCGATGAGCAGGCGGATGTCCGGCCACCCATAGGCAATCTCGCGGATTGTCCCGCCGTCCATCGCCGTCTCCCGCGCGCGCACTCGTTGCCCGCCAAGCGCCTCATAGAACCGGCGGGCGGGGTTGTCCGCGAGCGCCCACAGCAGCAGTGCTGCATGGCCCTGCCGGAGAAGGTTATCCGCGACCGCCCCGATCAATGCGCGCCCCAATCCCCGGTGTCGATACTCCGGGAGGAGGTAGATGCCGGAGAGTTCCCCGGTATACATCGGGTCGCCCGACTCCTCATCCCCGCCCCAGGCGCAACCAACGACACCTACCGGCTCATCCTCGATAACATACGCACAACGCGCATCGTCCGGCATGGCCAACAGACGCGCCCACATCGCCTCCCGACGGGCATACGTCGAACGCGCGATGATGCTCTCCGGCATCATGCCTGTATACGTGGCACGCCAGCAGCGATCATGCACCCGCGCGATGCTGACCGCCTCCCCTGACTGGGCCGGACGAACCCTCAACGCCATTTCCTCCCTCCGCTGCATCAGCCAACCGACACGTTGCTGTTCTGCTTGAAGATTTTCGTTTCACCCGTTCCGCACATCATCGATGTAGCATTATCCAACAAGACCGATGAAATTGTTGTACGTGATGTACTCGATCCCGTTCCAGATGCGCCGTTTCGTCGCGGGATCACGCGGCGGAGAGTGGCGGAGGTTATCCGTCACGACGTACTGCGCGCCGGCGACGATCAGATCGGGATATCCGACGCATCGGTCGAGTTCCGGCCATGGAATCGGATGCGGGAGCGGCGGATCGACCAACTCGAAGGCGATGAAAAGGTATATCATCCTCTCCTTCGCACTGACCGATGCCACGCGCTGCGCCACATCGCATCGATACCGTACCGCTCCGCCCAGCGCCAGGTGAGGACACGATTCAATTCCGCGACAATCCAAGAGGACCAGATCGCCTCAAAGCGCCCGAGGCGAACCAGCCCAACGAGCGTAATCCGTCTCGTATGTGAATAGAGGACGTTCGTGTCGAGGACCGCGCGGGAGGGCGGCCGCAAGGTTCACTTCTTCCACGGGAGATTGCCCGGTCGGCCCACTTCGAGAATCTCCATCTGCTCCTGCGTCATTCGCGTCCCATCGTCTCCTTCACCAGGAAGCGCACCGAGGGTCATCGCATGCGCAATGGCGCGCAAATCGCGCACGACATTCGTGTTTTGCAATCGCTTGATCTCCCCAAGCGGGATCATCGCCCGGTTGCCAACCTTGCGCGCGCCAATGATTTCACCGTGTTTGATCATCGACTTGATTGTGTTGATCGAGCCAATGCCGAGAAGCTTCGCGGCCTGTGTCGTCGTCACGAGTGTATCATCGTCCACGATTTCTTCACGCGCACGCGCCACGACCGCCTTGATCTCCTGCATACGGTCTTCGGTCGCCAGATGGTCGATCTCGTCCAATATGCGCTCAATTGCCATCAATGTCGCCATTGTCCACCTCCTTGCGTAGTATATCCTTATTCGTCACTTTCGTCACTTCATCGCTGAGGAGAATCAGAAGAGTAGCATGGGGCGCTATGTTCTGAGGTTGGTATATGCGGTTGCGCTGACCGGTGGTAGCGTGGGAGCATACGCAGACCACGTATCGAAAGGAGATCAATCAATGGCATCCGATACCGCATTCCGCGACCAACTGCATCACCTGCTGCGCGGCGGCAACGCGCACATGAAATTCGACGAGGCGGTCGCGGATTTCCCGATGGATCGCATCAATGACCGCCCGCCGAATGTGCCGTACACGCCGTGGCACCTGCTGGAACACCTGCGGCGCACGCAGTGGGACATCCTCGACTTCATCCGCAACCCGGAGTACCGGGAGATGAAATGGCCGGACGACTACTGGCCCGCGCCGGACGCCGTCGCGGACGCGGCGATGTGGCAGCAAACCATCGATGCCTTCCACGCGGATTTACAGGCAGTGGACGACCTCGCCACCGACCCGTCAACGAACCTGCACGCGACGATCCCACACGGCGACGGCCAGACCATCCTGCGAGAAATCCTGCTCGTCGCGGACCACAACGCCTACCACATCGGGGAATTCGCCATCCTGCGGCAGGTCATGGGGACGTGGGCGACGAAAACCAAATGAACCGCAGAGGCGCAGAGGGGACACAGAGAGCGCAGAGAGGGAAGAGAAAGAGAAGAATGGAACCCTCTTCTTCTCTTTGTTTTCCTCTGCGTTTCTCTGCGTCCTCTGCGCCTCTGCGGTTCAATCGGCTTCTCCCGTGAGCCAGTCAAGCGCGACGGCGGCGGTCCACGACTGTTCGAGCGAGCCGATTGGCTCGCCGGTGAACGGCTCGAAGTACTCCGCGAAGCCGCCATCGACGAGTTGGTCGAGCGCGGACTGCCGCAGTTTAGCGGCGCGCTCCGCCTCGCCCATGCGCTGGAGCGCCCACCAGAAGAGCCAGTTCATGAACGGCCAGACGGGGCCAGGCCAGTAGCGCCGGGGATCGAACGCCGGGTCCTCCGGGCTGGCGCTCGGCGGCAGGGGCCAGCGCAGGCGCGAATGCCCCATCCACGCCGGGCTGTCGAGCGTCGTCAGGACCGCAGCACGGCCCTCCGGCGTCAGGTGCCCAGCGACGATCGGCGCGAAGCCGCCGATCACCTGCACCGGGATCGGCGCACCGGCCCGCAGATCGTAATCGAGGCAGAGGTTGAGATTGGGATCCCAGCGGTCGGCGAGGCCGCGCAGCCCACGATCGCGCCACTCCGTTATCAGGGTGCGGTCGGTGTCGGGTGCGTCCACCACCGCCGCGATGTCGAGCAGTGCGTCGTTCGCCGCGACGAGGACCCCGCTGAAGAAGACGCCCTTCACGAGGAATGGGCACGTCCGGTAACTCTCGGCCTCATCGTAGCGCCCCCGCTTCATCACCTCGACGATCCAGAGGTAGCGGTCGTACTCGGCCATCGTCGGTCGCTCGGACGGGTCCGCGACGTGCTTCAGGTCATGCCGCGTGTAGGGCGGGAGGTCGCCCACCGTCATCGCCGCCAGCGGTGTATCCCACGCCGGGGAGTTGTCCGCGCCGCTCTCCCACGGGTGGTAGATCGTCACGAGGCCCGACCCCTCCGGGTCGCGATCGGTCGCCAGATAGCGATGCCACGCCAGCAGCCGTGGGTACAGGTCACGCAGGAAGGCGAGCGTATCGGCCTCTGACTCCGTGCCACGGGCGATCGACCAGATTGCCTGCGCCGCGATCGCGTGGACGGGCGGCTGGCACATGCCACTCGTCCGCGCGGTCGTCGGCGCGTTGGGCGAAACATCCGTGCCCCATCGCTCGGGATCAGGGAAGTAGCCCGCCGCCGCCGGGTTGAAGACGATGTGCGGCACCATGCCCGTCGTCCACTGTGCGGAGAACAACGTCGCCAACTCGCGCGCGGCGCGGCGGGTATCGACACGCGCGAGCCCGATGGCGATGAACGCGCTGTCCCAACTCCACTGGTGCGGGTAGAGCCGTGGGGCGGCCTTCGTCCAGCCGCCGAGATCGTTCTCGCGTAGCATCTCCACCGCGCGGTTGGCCATTTGATCGAGGGGAATGTGCGTTCCCGCGTTCGGCGTGCTCATTGGGCGGCGATCTCCTGATGCGTCGTCGGGTCGAACCAGCGCAACTTGTCCCACTCCGGCTGCAACCAGAGCGTGCCGTTCGTCTCGATGGGGAAGTCCGTGCGCGTCAGCACCTTCACCCGCTGGTCGCCGACGACCGCCGTGATGAGCAGGTTCGCCCCGACCGGCTCGATCACCTCCGCGCGCGCCCGGAGCGCGCCCTGCGTGTCGTGCAGATCGGCGGCGATGTTCTCCGCGCGAATGCCGACGAGGATGTCGCCGTCCGCCGCCGTCATCAGACCGGGCGGCGCATTGAGCATGTGCTCCCCGACCGCCACATGCGCGGAACCGTCCGCGTGCCGCAGCTGCCCCTTGAGGAAGTTCATCGGCGGGTTGCCGATGAAACTGCCGATGAACTCGGTCGCCGGGTTGTTGTAGACCTCCATCGGTGTGCCGCACTGGATGATCTCGCCGTCGCGCATCACGGCGATCCGGTCGCCGAGGCTGAGCGCCTCGACCTGATCGTGTGTGACGTAGATCGTCGTCGTCTTGATCTCCTGGACGAGTTTCTTCAGCTCGCTGCGGAAATTGAGCCGCAGGAGCGCGTCGAGGTTCGAGAGCGGCTCATCCATCAGCAGCACCGACGGCTCCATGACGATTGCCCGCGCCACCGCGACGCGCTGCCGCTGCCCGCCGGAAAGTTGCGCCGAGAATCGGTCCAGATACGGCGTCAGTTGCAGGAGATCGGCAGCGCGCTCGACCTTGCGGCTGATCTCGCTTTTCGGCGTGCGGTGCATCCGCAGGCCGAATGCGATATTGTCGCGCACCTTCATATGCGGGAAGACGGCATAACTCTGAAAGACCATCGCGATATCCCGATTGCGCGGCGGCAAATCGGTGATATCGCGGTCGCCGATCAGGATATTCCCGCTGTCCGGGTACTCCAGCCCCGCGATCATCCGCAGGAGCGTCGTCTTGCCGCAGCCGCTCGGCCCGAGCAGCACCATGAACTCGGTGTCGGCAATCGTCAGGTCAACGTCGTTGACGGCTGGCTGCTTGCTCCCCACGAATGTCTTGATGATGTTCTGGATGTTGATCTCAGCCATAATCACCTCGGATCAGTGAGCAGTGAGCAGTGAGCAGTGGGCAGTGGTCAGCGGAGGCTGCGCATCAGTCCTTGTAGCAGGCGACCTACTTCCGCTGTTTGTCCCATCACCGGCTCACATGCCGCGATATCGCAATAGTGCAGACGTTGCGCGATAAGCAGATGCGTTTCGACCTCACGGAGCGATCTATGGGCGATAGAGAGATGGTTGAGAAACTCTCCGGTTGTCGTGCGTCCCTGCCCTTCAGCAATATTTGCGGGAACTGACACTGAAGCACGCCGCACTTGACTCGTCAGGCCGAAGCGCTCCTCGCCCGGTCAATCCTTCGTCATCCGGTAAACACTCTCAACAAGGTCCATCGCTCGCTGCCATGTAGCAATTCTCGGTAATTTAGCACCGGCATGAGGGACACTCCCAACTATCCACCGCCCACCGCCCACTGCCCACTATCTCACCACGCGCCCCCACATGTTGAAGAGATAGCGGCGCATGAAGAAGATGAAGACCAGGGATGGGATAACGAGCGCGAAGCCGCCCGCGAACTTGTACGGGAGTTGCGAGCTGTTGAGAGAAGCAAGCACCTGCGCGGGCAGCGTGCGATTTTTGACCGTCAGGATCGTCGCCGCGAAGACCTCGTTCCAGGAGCCGACAAAGGTGAGGATCGCCGTCGCCGCCATCCCCGGCAGCGAGAGCGGCAACATGATGCGCCAGAAGGCGGCGAACGGCGTGCAGCCGAGTGTCAGCGCCGCCTCCTCCAGATCGCGCGGAATGCTGACGAAGACGCTGCTCATGACGAGGATCGTCGTCGGCAAGCTGAACGCGGTGTGGACGAGGACGACGCCGAGCAGTTTGTCATACAGATTCCAATTGATGAAGGTCACAGCGAGTGGGATGGCGAGGATCACCGCTGGGAAGGCACGGGTAGAGAGGATGAAGAGCTGGAATGCCGCGCGGCCGCGGAAGACGAAGCGGGCGAGCGCCAGCCCGGCGGGCGCGCCGATCAGCGTGGACAAGAGCAGCGTGCCGATGCCGACGATGATGCTGTTGCGCACGGACTCGGGCACGCCGGTGGAGTGGATGAAGAACGAGAACGTCGCGGTCGAGAGGTCGCTCCGGTGCGGGATGAGCGCCTTCGGGAAGGCATAGATCTTCGCCTGCGGGCTGAAGGCGCTGATGACGATGAAGTAGATCGGCAAGAGCATGAAGAGCGTGATTAGGATCGCCAGCACATACAATCCGATCCGCCCCATCATGTAGCGCCGCGAGCGTGCTCGGTTCCGCACGACGGGCGCCGCCCTCTCAACTGGTCTCGTGATCGTGGCGGTGCTCATTGATCGTACCTCCCGGCCCCCTCCCTCCGAGGGGGATGACTCATACAAATGCTGTGCTTCGCTATCAACCGTCCTGCCATCGCCAGAGGGCGCATGCGATGCGCCCCTACGTCTCCCCTCTCCTTTGCTTGTCAGCAAAGGAGAGGGGGCGGGGGTGAGGTTTTACAGCCCCTGCTGCTCGTCGCGTACCCGCAGGGCGCGCAGGTAGGCGATCGTCACGACGATTGAGACGATGATGATTATGACCGCGTACGCGGCGGCGATGTAATTGTTGGTCAGGGTGGCGCGCCAGTAGTATGCCTCCTCGGCCAGCACCGGGATAGTGCGCCCGACCAGCGCTAGCACGATGGCGAAGACCTGGAAGGCGGCGAGCGTGCGTAGGATGAGCGCCACCTGGAGGCTGGGGCGCAGGAGCGGCAGCGTCACGTAGCGGAATCGCTGCCAAGCGGTCGCGCCGAAGACCTCCGCCGCCTCGCCGTAATCCTTCGGGATCAACTGGATACCGGCGAGGAGGATAATCATGACCAGCGAAGTCGCGCGCCACATCTCCGCGATCACGATGCAGAGGAACTGGCTGACCGGGTGCTCGATTGTCAGGAACGGGAAGGGGTTTTTCTCGAAGCCCAGCCCGGACCAGATCGAATTAAGGAAGCCGTTCGGGGAGAAGATGGAAAGCCAAACGATCCCGGCGGCGAGGTCAGAGATCGCCAGCGGGATCGCCCAGACGTAGAGAAAGACCCCCTTGCCCTTCAGGTCGGCTTGCAACAGCAATGCCATCACCAGCGCGAGCACCAAATTGCACGGCACGATGACGACGATGAACAGCACCGTGTACTTGACCGCCGGCCAGAAGTAGGTGTCCCCCGTCATGCGGTGAAAGTTCGCCGTTGTGAAGCCGCCATGCTCCCCACGCACGGACAGGAAGAGCGCCTGGAACATCGGCCAGACGACGAAGACCGCGAGGAAGAGCGCGGCAGGGATGAGCAGCATGTACACGGCCAATGACTTGCTGGGCCTCCCGGCGCGGCGAACCCGCCGCGCCGGGGCCGCGATCGCCCGCTCGCCCGTGGCTACTTGACTGTGCATACGCCGGCTCCCATCGGGTCGGGCGCCCAGCACGGCGCCTTCGTGTCGTTGAAGATGCCCTGCATGATTTTCGCCCCATCCTCCAACACCGTCTGCACCGGCTCGTTCTTGACGACGATGCGCTGGAAGGAATCGAAGTAGACCTTGCTGTAGTCGCCGTTCTTGGAGCCAAGCCCGACGGGTAGGAGCGTCGTGATCCCGCCCGCACCGGAGGATTGCATCTGAATCGCATCCGCCTCCAGCTTGACGCCTGCGGAGAGATCAGCCGGGACCGTCGCGTTGGTCACGGGGAAGAAACCCTCTTCCTTGGCTGTGCTTACCTGCTGCGGCGACTGTGTCAGGTAGTTAATCAGCAGTTCCGCGCCCTGCTGGTTCGGCGCGCCCTTCGGGATGGCAAACCCGGCGAGCACCGGCATGAACCCCCGCCCCTTCGGCCCCATCGGCGCCGGGAAGGTAATGAGGTCGTTCGGGCGGGTCTGGAGCGCGTTGAGCAATCCCGCGATGTGGTCCCAGCCGACCCAGATCTCCTCGGACAGCAGCGGCTCGCCGGAGTTCGCGTAGTTAGTCGAGCCGGGGTTCGTGTACTGCCAAATCTCCTTGAAGTCGTTCCACATCTGCACCGCTTCGGGCGACTTGAAGCCGACGGCCGTGGTGCCCGTGTAGGAGGGATAGAGATAACCCTGGAAGAAGCGGTGGATCAGCCCCGTTGGCCCGGCCGGGAAGCCGATGCGCCGCTGGCCGGACCCCTTCTGCATCGCTGCGCCCCACTCCTTCAGTTGGGTGTAGGTGAGCGTCTCCGGCTTCGCACCCTGCGGCAGGTACTGCAGCGCCTTCTTGTTCGCCGCCATAATGTACGTCGCCTGCATCCAGGGGATATAGAAGGTCTTGTCCGGCGTGCCGACCTTCGCGAGGTCGAGGAAGGATTTCGGGAAGCCGCGATCGCCCAGTTTGGCGAGCAGCGGCGTCAAGTCTTGCAGCAGACCATCATTCGCGAAGGGGACGAGGTCGCCGTGCAGGCCACCGAGGATACTCACGGTTACCTTATTGGCCTGCGTTTCGGCGCGGACGCGGTCATTGTACGGCCCGTAATCCTGCGGCAAGAAGTCCACCTTGCCCTTGAAGTTGGCGAGGATCGTCTTGCGGAACTTCTCCGCCTGGTCAATCGGTGAGAATTGCGTGGAAAGCATCGTGAGCGAACCAGCATCCGCCAGCGCCGCCGGGGAGGCCGCCGCTTGCGGCGTGCTGCCTGCGGCGGCGCTGGCGACAGTTGTCGCCCCGCCCGTCGTGGCCGCGCTACCCGTCGTTGCCGCCGGTACGGTCGTCGCGGCGGCGCCTGTGGTTGCCTTCGGCGCTTCGGTCGCCGTGCTGCCGCCGCATGCCGCAAGGATCGCCGCCGCCGCGCTCGCCGCGATGCCCCCGAGGAACCCGCGCCGCGTCAATGACCGACGAATGCTTCCCTGCTCCCGTGTCTCCACTGCATACTCCTTGGGTTGTGACTGACGGTACGACGGAATACCACGGTGAACGAAGCACTGATGCCGTGAAATCGGGCCGTTGCAGCGAAGTGTCTCCGCGCGCCGCAGGCAAAAGCGTATGTGTCACCAGATTGTGGAGAGTATATCGAACAGTGACGAAAATAATCAATAGATGCGAGCGCGCACGCCACCTGGGAACAGCCCGTCCGCCCCGCGTTGCAGCAAATGGCCCTGTATGTGTCGTGATCTCCGGGCAGTGGAGATGAGGAATCAGGCATTGCGCGGTTGGACATGCAAGTAGAGCCAGACGAAGAAATCCTCCTCCGCTCCCTGTCGGTCGCCAATCCGTTCGGCAATGGTGATGAGTTTTTTGCTCATTTCGAGGGGATCACTGGCGAATTGGCGGCCATTGAGGCGGAGGAAGGCATCCGTCGAAAGAAAGGCGGTGCGCTTGTTCCCTTCGATGAACGCCTGCGCCTGCGAGATGCCCACGGCGAGGGCCGTCGCGAGGCGGATCGGATCGCTTTCCCCACCGAACGCCTCGGCCATGCGCGTGCGATACACCGCAGATTCGAGCAGCGCCACGTCGCGAAGCGGCATCGGCGCGGAGCCGGTCCGTTCCATGATCGCCGCGTGGAGCGCGACGACCTCGACCACACTGAGGTGCCGGATCGCGGCCATTCCGCGCGTTACGGCTTCGCGAGAGCGCGATATCCGGCTTCGTTCCGCCGCCAGCTCTCCTCGACAACCTCCCGCAATTCCGGCGAGAGTATCGGGCGGAGTTCGAGCGGTTGGACATCGATCAACAGCGTTTGCCCCTCGTGGAGATGCAGCCGCTCGACTTCCTCTTTCGGGATTGTCACGACAAGACTATTCCCTTGCCGACGCAATTTTTGCTGGATCATTCCGTAGCCCCCTTTGCACTGCCCATGAATCAGGTAACCCGTATGTACCGTGCATACCGTTCTCAGTATATCACGACGAGCGTCCGTCCGAACGCCAGCGCGAATTCTCAGGAATTCGGTTCACTGCTCCCTCCGTACGATCGGTACGAACGACGTTTGGCCCGTCAGAGAAAAGCAAGACAATTACCCTCGCGCAGTAATACCTACCAGTACCGTGTGGATGTGTCAGGCAGGGGTGCAAGGCATTGTGAAACTCTTGGAGGTTTATCATGAAGGTTCAACTGCGTCGCTGGTTTTCTATCGGTCTTATGGGCGGCGCACTCGGCGCATCCGTGCTTGTCGGTGGTGTGGCAGTCGGTGCGGCGGCGCCCGGTCCGTCGAACGCTCCGCCCGTGTCCGAGGTGCAGCGCGGCAACAGCACCCACGACAACGGCGATGACTTCACCATCACCCAGAGCGCCGCACCATCGGCTCGCTCATTCGTGGTCGCCCCGGTCACCACCACAGTCACGGGTGCGCCCTCTGTGCCCACCGCCCACGATTCGCGCTTCTAGCGCCGACCATCCCGCGTTCCACATCGCCGCCCACATTCCAAAGACCGCTCGGGCCACCCCCCGAGCGGTCTCTCTTGTATACTCACCGGACGTACGCACCCACGCGCAGATCGCGGCCACCAGGAAAGGATCACCCACGCCACATGACACACCTCTACCTGATTCGCCACGGTGAGGCCGTCAGCAACGTCGAACCAATTGTCGGCGGGATGCGCGGCGACACGGGGTTGTCGCCGCTCGGCGTGCGGCAGGCGGAGGCGTTGCGCGACCGCCTCGTAGGTTCACGGGAGATCGCGGCGGACGTGCTCATCGCCAGCACGCTGCCGCGCGCCCGACAGACGGCGGAGATCATCGCCCCCGCGCTCGGCCTGCCGATTGTCTGGGAGGACGATGTGCAGGAGATGCGCGTCGGCGAGGCGGACGGCATGCGGCTCGATGCGTTCGCGGAGCGGTATGGCGTGCCAGACTACGAGCGCGACCCCTACCGCCCGCTCGCACCCGGCGGCGAGAGTTGGGCACAGTTCCTTCTCCGCGTCGGCACGACGCTGCGCCGCATTGCGGACGAACATGGCGGCAAGACGGTGGTTATCGTCTGCCACGGCGGGGTGATTGACGGCTCGATGATTTGCTTCTTCGGCATGAACACGCAGGCCGTCCCGGCGGCCGACCTCCATACCCACAACACCTCGATCACCCATTGGGAGCGGCGCACCCGCCCGCACAAGGACCCGCGCTGGCGGCTCGTCGCATACAACGATGTCGCCCACCTGCGCGACATCGGCGCCGTCGAGCACATCCACTGGGAGGCGTTGCGCGCCCAGCCCGCGACCGGCTCGGACACCCCCGCCGTCCCGCTCCCGACCGAGCAGAAGAAAACCTGACAGCGCATCGTTGACAGTGACCACCGCCAAGCGTATGGTAAGTATATCGAGTCTCGCTACGCACAATGATCGTCGTTCTCTCGCGAACAGTGGACGGTATATACGATGGTAATTGCACGGCCGACAACCGAGCACGAGGTACAGGAAACGCTGGTGCAATTCCTCCGTGGGATTGGATTTGCGCGACGCTTGTGGATAGGCGTGGATCGCGATATCCTCACATTCTGGGTGCTGACAGCGCCGGTACGTCCCGAGGTAGAGCGCGACGTATACCGTGTGAATATGCGGATCTACGAACGTGTTCCTGAGGCGCGTTTCAATCTTATCGTGGTCAATCCCGCGTTGTTTGACGACCACGATTTCCATTTTGATCCACCAGCCGGGGCGCGCGAGATTCCGCTCCTGTGAGTGTCCACCCGCCTGAAGTAGACAAACATCTCGCGCTTGCCGACCGCAACCGTGACCTCGCCATTACCGTACGCGACCATGGCGCGGATATGGTAACACCGCCGCCCTATGACTGGGTCATCGTCATGGCCTTTTACGCCGCGCTGCACTACATCTACAGGGACACTTAGGTACGATTCGCGATACGCTTCCTGCTCAGAGCGAGGAGGGAAACATGGTCGCGGAACACATGTGCAGAGAATCGGTCGTCGTCGCGCGGTGGTCGGAAACACTGGATGCATTGCACGAGCGCATCGCCCATCGCTTCGCGCGTGCCGAGGTACGCGAACGCGCCCGGCGCTATCTTGCCGGTCTGCTCGAGCGCGTCGAGCGCAAGAACGGCTGGCAACTGGCTGAGGCGATCGGTGAGTTGGGCGCAAAGGGTGTCCAACGTCTGTTGAACGCTGCGTCTTGGGACG